>Ga0214545_1000076_pt1 | contig 103179 bp, 59 predicted proteins | sample CNSS4metaG_FD_160064 | JGI IMG/M metagenome (GOLD analysis project Ga0214545, IMG submission 160064) | Root nodule microbial communities from cowpea collected in UCLA plant growth center, Los Angeles, California, USA - CNSS4 | ecosystem: Host-associated > Plants > Roots > Nodule | place: USA... | reverse complement strand
AAAAAAAACATAGATAAGAGATAATTGTTTAAGTTGCTTAAACTATATTAAAAAGGAGATAGAAATAAAATGTGCATTTATAAATCATTCAATCCGAAGAAACTGATATTTTTTTGTCTTTTCAAATGATGTATTACTTAAATAAAACCTCACAAAAAAAGTCAAAAATTTATAAATAGAGAATGAATTAAATATAGAGAAATAATAAAAGAATAAAAAAATACGTAACCAAAAAAGTTTTTAAATGAAAAAAAAAAAAAAGAAACAAAACAAAACAATAACGGTAAAAATATTTTTTTAAATTAACTAATAAATTCAATATATGTAATAATATAAAACTATGAAATAATGGTATCAGAAGCATCTATACCTTTCGCGTGTCCGTACAAAATTTAAAAAAATTAGAATCGAATGAGACAATATATTTGAGATAGATTATTTATCCTCCAACAATTTATTATGCTTTCATTTAATTATTATATTGATCGGTAAATATTTTAAAATATTAAGAAGTGTGCCTCTATTTTGTCACAGCAGCTTATTATAATTTCAGGACTAAATTGATTGGTACAATTGCAAAGATTATTTTTTTCATTATATTAATCTTAAGAACCATTTGAAGAACTGCTGCAATTTCAAAAATTAAATTCATATAGTTCGGGTGATTTTTACATATGATTAAAAAATAAAAAATATTATATATTTAAATGTCATTAACTATATATTTTTCAAGTCTATAGAGATTGACCGAAGAAAAAAAGAAACTATATTTTAAGTTTCAGCTCCGCTAAAAACAAGTACTTGTTGACCTGGTCAACAAACACATGATTATACGGATTTTATTTTTTCGTTTAAGAAAATGAATATACAAACAAATAAAAATTAATAATTTTTTAATAACTTAACATTTTTTTAGGTGATTTTTTATTTTTATTTTTTTATTTCAAAATATTGTCCAGATGATTACTTTGATATCTGACCGTTTCGGAGAGACTTTTTAAAGATGCAAATTTAAGAATTATAAGTTTTGAATAATATTTTTAAAATGATTGATTTTTTAAAGTATACATACTTTTATATATATATATATATATTTATTATTTCTATAATAAGAAGTGAGTGTGTTAGAATAAAAGAGAGGAAAAAAATGAAGAAGATTTGAATAAAGTAAAATATAAAGTTAATTATTAGTTGGACGGCACACCAACCCACTACGCGTATTTCATTTGCAATGCATAGTCAACGGTGGTGCATGCGATGATTTCATACGTCAAACAAACACAGAATCATCGTTTTATGGTTGCGGAACTTTGACTTTAGACTCAGATTTTTTTAACCAATCATGTGCTCTCATTTTTTCCAATTAAAAAACACTTCAACTAACACGAAACAAACTACCACTACCAAGTTACAACTTCAACTAACAAGTAAAAGTATAAGTTACATTACTTTTTTTTCTTTTCTCTAAATTTTAATTTTCTTGTTAGAACGATTTAGTGTGGATTTGAGTAACGTTAAAGACAATTAATATTTTGTAATAAATAGTCATATAATTAGTTATATTTTCATAGTCTACAAATAATAAAAAAGAACTCTCCAACTGTATTTTTCTTCATCATCAACTCGTATAAAAAATAAATAAATAGAGGAAGTAAAATAAATTAAATTAAAAATTAATTTCATTAGAGGAAAAAATCAGTAGATGACCATTTAGTGAGAGACTAAGGATTTCCACTTTCGTGAGATAGAGACTTTTTTAGTTGTAAGTAGTATTGTAGGTTTCATATTTGGTTAGAAATAAAACTAAACTCTAATATTATATAAGTACAGTAAAGGTAAATCTCATTTTATTGAGTTTATTTTTAGCTAAATTTAAATTTCATTACTTAATATAATATAAGAATTATTATGAATATTAATTAAAATTTGGACCTATAATATCACTTGTTATCGAATTTCCTTAATTTTCATGTTTAATGTTTTGGTATGAGAAAATATTAGAATCCTACACTAATAGATTAATCTAAATCAATATTAATTAAAATAATTTTTAAAAGAAATAATCTAAATCAATATTAATTTAAATAAATATTAAAAAAGTATATATTAGTATAAACTAAGCATACACAAAAGTTAATAAATATTACAAAAGTGAAAATTCGGATAAGTTTAATTGATAATGACCTAAATAAATATAAATGTTAAAAATAAATAAAATAAATAATTTGAATAAATATTAAAATTAAATTAAATTATATAATTTAAATAAATATTAAAAAAACTCTCATTAATTAAACATATCTTAAGTTCAAATTTAATAATACAGTTAATAGAATCATAAATCTTTAAATAAAGGAACAAATATTTATTTGTGTGAGTTCCTTGCATCATTTGAAGATACTAAATGATCCTTAGGAGTATTTTTTTTTCATTTCTCCTTACTTTCATGGAAGATATGCGAATTAAATGTATAACATTTGATTTTTTAAATTAAATATGAAAATGAAAATGAACATAAGCATGTATATATCCCTGTTCAATATTTGTCTTCATCCTTTACTCGTTCCTATTTTATATTACTATTAAATATTATAATTTTGTTGGTAATTTGGAAAACCTACATTAATTTTTCTTTGATTGATAGTTTTATAACTGAATTATGAGACAAATATTTGATCATGTTTTTACTATTTTATATATTTACATAAATTTATCCGATTTTTATTTGTTACGATTATATTTATATAATTGTAAATTATTTCTTCAAAATTAGTGCTGGAGAAAAAAATGTATGTTTTTTAGAATTAAATTTTATAATATAATTATTCTTTTGTTTTTTTTTTGTAAAATAGTATTTTATTTTATCTCTGGACGAGGATGAGACAAAAAAAAAATTATATGAATTTTTATTTCAGAAACAAATATCGTATAATTAAACTTGTATTCATTTGGCTTGCTGTGATCCGTACCAATAGTAGAATGAGATTTTATTAATTTTAATTTGATTCAGCAACAGTAAAAAAAATCACTATGATCTAGAAAAATGCTATAAATGTTTATTTATTTGAATATTTTCTTTATTTTAGTTTAAATTAATTTTTATATGTTTTAAAATAACTTTAATAGTTAGACATAACCTAAAATTACAAAATAAATTATATATGGTAAACCTAAAATATAATTCATACAAATTTGAAATATTTATTTATTGTGAATTTTAATATACTCCTACAATCTTCGATACCAAATTCATCCAAAATTAAAAATGCAAAAGAATAATCTTGAACAATTTGTCAATTTCTTCTAGGGTTTAAAACCTAGTGTATCCATTTCTACTAGTACACTTAGAAAAAGCAATTAGGTTATGTGAACGTGAATGTGTTATCACAAACTATATTCTTTTGGTTACAAATGATAAAGCGAGTCAGTCTGATCTATTTTGACTCGTCCTACATTTTGGTCACCTGTAATTAAAAAATGAATTTAATTTTTTGGATCGTCTCATGGATTGGCCTGCATTTGTAATGAATAAAATAAATATTTTTTTATTTTTTTATAATAATTTATATTCATTTTCTCTCAAAGTAATTTTAATTATTCTTACTAACCAAAGACAAGCAACGATAGTAGCCAAGATTATATTTAAAGTATAATATCAGTTTACATGACAAGTATATATTTATTAACCTAAAAATATATAAAAAAATATTTTATATTTGAGAATCAAAATCATTATTTTATATACAACAATTATTATTATAATAATAATAATAATAGGAACAATGTAAAAAAAAAAGAATATTTAATGTTATAAACCGACTAGAATCAACCCACCCGCCTACACAAACCCGCAACCACCCCCATATTTTTTTAGCAGACCCGCGGGCCAGCTCGTCTGGCCCAAGCCGAATAGGTATCCGAAACTTCTGGCTCCCTGTCACACATTACATTACAATTGATTGGGACCTTTCCAAACCAATAATAAACGCCTATGCAATTAATTCGTTTGGACCATCTTCTGGAACTCATTATCATTTATGATTTAAATTAGCAATAATGAAAAGGAATGTTCTTAACTTTTTATTTGATAGGTCAAACAAAATTGCTTCACTTCATAAAAACAATAGGCTATTTGTAATAATATTTATAGTGTTTTCGACTGTGTAACATGTTTTTCTTTTTTTAGGACTCGAAAATATTTTAATAATATATTTTAAAATGAATAGAAAATTAAGTTTACAAATAAAAATTATATATCTATTTATTAACTGATTACCAAAAAATATTGTTTTAAAACACATTTTTATTGTAAAATCTGTGAGATTAAAATTATAAGGAGTTAGTAAAGAATAAATTTCCTTTACACCGACTTGTGTAAGAACAAAAGGAGACAGCAAAAATATTATGACATCTCTGGAATTAAGTTCTAAAAAAAATTCATAACCATACCAGACTGCATAATTTAAGTCCATCCATTAGTAGCATCAATATGTAGAGTGATTATATATAGAGAAAGATAGATAGAGAGAAACTAATTTAAATGAAGAAATTGGTGACATAATGATGTGAGAAAAAGAATGAGGTATATCAAGGGAACTGGAATGAACCACCAATTTGGTTAGAACCAGCAGGGGGGTTGATGGCCACCCAGAGGAGAGAAATTGTGATTGCAATGAGGCCTGACCATACAAAAACTATGGTAGGTGTTCTTCCTCTTCTTCCCATCAAACCTTTTGCAAAGGGATACAGATGAGCCAAGACCCAGAAACTGAAGAAAACACCACCAAGTAGACGACTCCATTGAGGTATCACACTGTATATGGTTCTGCTAACTCCAACCGCTATTCCTATCATGTTAACCATCATAATTGTGATAGGTGGTATCATGAGAGATGTCCATTTCACAATATACAGATCAGCAAACTCATCATCTACATCATCACCACCCGACTTTGAAGTCAAGGTGAAAGAGATTTCAATCCCTGCCACGACTTTGAGCAAACCTTGAAGCACAGCTGCAAGATGAGCACTTGTCCCTCCAATCAGCCAGAACTGCTCATTTCTCCACCATTCTTCCAGCTCAATGCCTGACCACTTAATCTCCAGCACTGCAAGTATGCAGAGAGTCACAGTGATGCCCAAGAGGTAAGAAAGAAAAGTGACATTGAGGGTCTGCACAATGAATTGGCCAGAGAAAAGGGAAAGTGCAGGAAGGAAGCAGTAGACAATTAGGAAAATGGATGTGAAGGGGTAGATTCCAACATTAAGATATGCAATTCTTTGAAGAATTTTCATTCTTGGACTAGCCAGAAGAGCGTTGTTTCTTGAAAAGAATATCTCAACTGAGCCAGTGGCCCATCTAAGGACTTGATGCAACCTGTCAGTGAGATTGATGGGAGCAGTTCCGCGGAAAGCATCACGTTTGGTCACACAGTAAACTGATTTCCATCCTCTATTGTGCATCCTATATCCAGTAACCACATCCTCCGTCACAGAGCCATAGATCCACCCAACACGGTTTCCCCACTCGGTCTTGTCCTCGTACCAACACGAGATGACACTAATGGCCTCTGCCACCGTCGATGCATCAAGAAGATCGCGGGGTATGGTGAGAGCACCGGGCGGACGTCCGTTTTTCACGGCAGGGTGATCGGCCAGTGGCCGGCCTTGGAATTCAGCCACCGGAATAGAGTCGATGAGGAAAGTTGAGTTTCCAAACTTCTTGGGGAACAGTGATAAATTCATTTCCTCCTCCTCCTCATCACCCATCCTCAGTGCCCGACTCTCTTCTGGGGTGCTCGCCATTGATGCATGTTTCTTTTGACGGCCAAAGCAACAATTACAACAACTTGCGTGGTGCTCTTTGGATCGGGGCGGGTCAAAACCATATAGTGCGATCCGTCTGAAGAGGCACCCTGTTCCCACGTACACCGGCCCTTGAAGTCCATCAAGGGCTCTCATGTTGACATCAAAGAAGACAGTATTGTGATTGGCATACCTATCGGAGGGATCAATCCCTTCAAACCTCTGTGGGAATTGGACATAACAAAGGCGATCACCTCCCCGATCCATCATGAAGCACATGCCTTCCCTCATTGCCTTTGAGTTGTAGATATAGTGGTCGCAATCAAGATTGAGAATAAATGGACCGTTAGACATGACTGCTGATGCTCGAACCAAGGCGTTCATGGCGCCGGCTTTCTTGTTGTGATCATAGCCTGGTCGCTTCTCTCGAGAAACATAGACAAGAAGGGGAAGACGGATATCAATATCAGTTAGGTCAATGATACTTGTATCATCTGCACTTCCGGGGAGAGGTTCATCACTAGGAGGTTTCAACATCACCTGCATTATTAAACAAAATAATTCATCATAGTTAACTCAATAACACTAGTTTGACACTAGAATAAAACAGTACAAGGATCTATTTAATACCTGAATTATACCAGCATGATCACCCTTAGAATGCTCAGATGTAGGATTCAACCAAGTTCCTGGCCAATGAGTTCCATCAGCCATCCATGTTGCTTTAGGAATCTTTACCGTTTCTAAAGTTTCATCTCCCCTATTTTGTCTCTCAACTTTCATGGCCTTGATTTCCTCTCTTGCATGATAGGCATCAGATCGGCGGCGAATAGATTCCGGCAGACCGTTGATCCTAACCTTGAATTCATCGTACTCGCGCTTTACTCGTCTTCGATCCTTGACAAAATCAGGCCGCACTTTGTTCTTGTAAGGGTCTCTTTTTAAGTTGAAGTATGATTCAGGATTCCTGGGCTCTATATCATGTTTACGGCAGAAGGGAACCCATGTATTAGCAAAGCTTGCAGCTTCAGCCATAGCCTCAAAAGTTAGAAGTGCACCTCCATCATCAGAAACATAACAAGAAAGCTTCTCAACAGGGTAATCAGCAGCTAAAATAGACAAGATAGTGTTTGCAGTTACTAGAGGAGGTTCTTTCTCAGGATCAGCAGTAGAAACAAATATATCTATTCCTGGAAGATCAGATTTTCCAGTTGGATTGTTAGGGGTGGGTGTTTCAAATTTCTCCTTCAGAACATTAAGATCTGTGGATCGATTCACTGGGCATAGTTTAGGCAGTTGATCCAGAAGCCAGGAAAATGCAAACCATATCTCACAAACAACAGACATGCCCCACAGCCATACTGCATCAGTATTTTGGTGTTTGACCCTCCATGCCAAGAACAGTGCCAAGACAACCAATCGAATAAAAATGATAAGACTGCAAACAGACACATAGAACAATGAATTAGTCAAATGTTGACATGCACATCACTTATCACTCCTAGTTGTTAACATGTCAGTTCTTTGTTGGAGGACTCAAACCATAGATCATTGTTTAAGATAGTAAGTACATTTAGAAAACAAAACAAAGAGCCATATTTTACAAGGAAAAAGTGATTTAAGAGTAAAGACTGTATACCGATATGGACTGAGAATAGCAGCAGGTATCTTGAGTTTCCTAGTAAGTGGTCTCCAGGGTCTATTCATCAACTCAGTTGGCTCAACAACATCATCCTCTATTTCATTTCCAAAACCACCTTCCTTTGGCCATATAGCATTACCATAGCCATAGGTCCCCTTTGTTTCAAAGAGCCACCGGTTATGATCAAAGTCTCCGGTTTGGCTCCTCACCAACGTTGACTTCTGTGACTTCATCAAGGACAATTTCTTCCCCATTCTAGAGATTCCACCCGGTGGAGGAGGAAGTGGAAGAGGATGTCCATTATCTACAGCCACTTCATCTAGTTCTGTGTTCTTATACGCTTCCTTGCATCCTGGGCAAACACCACCTCCTGTTTTCACTGCATCTATATAACAATCTCTGCATATCTTAAAATCACACTCACATGGAAGAATATCAGCACCACGTTCATCACTCATCACCTTAGAATCACAACCAGGAACTGCACATGAAGACCCTTTTGCACCAGCCATCTGCGGATGATTTGCTTCAGATTCTATCACCTTATCCATTAGATGTGCTCTGGTAACGCTGTTGAATCCACCTGTGAAAAGTGAATTTGACACATATTGCTCCTCAACTTTCTGTGAGATTGATGGATCCATAGGTTGGTTATCTGGGGTGTCTGGTATATGCACTGTATAGTTCATGAAATCTGTGCTCCCTATTTCACTGTCAAGATCATCTCTGGAGTAACTGACATAACGACCTGAGGAAGTTCTCCGACCAAATTGCACACTCGGAGGTAAAGGGGGCTTCTGGCCATCACCTGCATCAGATGATGTTGATATAGATGATCTGGTTGCTCTAAACACTTTTGAGGCCATGTTTTTTTACTGCAAAAACTGATTATGATATCCTGAAACTCCGAAATTTACAAAATCAGAACTTCATCAAAAGCTATAGATAATTTTCAATTCACAAAAAACACTGAAACCAAATTTCAAAGATGAGTCTTCATCCATAGCTAAGAGTGCTGTGATAGAGAAAAATTGAGAAAAAAATGCACATTATTCAAGTATTATTCAAGTATCAAACAGATAGCTGAAACAAAATATAACCTGTTACCCCATTACAATACACACCTTTCTGATCAAACAAGTAAAAAGCTGGCTGGATCTCAGTAAAATCTTGAAGATTTATCAGATAATTTCAACAGTTCCTCACAGATATCAGAAACAAAAAAGCGAAACCCAAAAATTAAAACTTTTATGTGGACGTAGAAAATAAGTTGAAAAGAGGAGAGACCATATATTCACTGGAATCTAAAAAGATGCAGAGACTAAATCCATGGGCATTTTTTCCATAAACCCCCCACTACAAGATCCAAAAATTTTTTTTTTTTTTTTTTTTTTTTCACTCGGAACAAAACCAACCCGAAGAGATTAGAGCTCCAAGTAGAACTAGATTCTGATAGGAAAAAAAGTTACAAAAGTCATCTTCACACGAAAGAAAAAACACGAACCCCTTTGACACTGCTGTTTCTAATCAGCAGCAGCAACGACGTTAACAAGTCAGCTAAAGTTGGTAAACCCCTTTGACTTAGCTGCTTCAATGAACTCACAAACAATCATAAATCTAAAAAAGCTCAGATTTTTTTTGCAAAAGAAAATGCCCAATTCACAATTTCCCAGCTTTGTCATTTTTTTAAGCTCAGCCATCATTCATACAGAAAAGCTTGAACCTTGGGGTAGAAAAACAACCATGAATGCTTGTTACACAGAAAGGGTAGTGCAAAAGATGAAAAATGAAGATTACCTCTTTACTTTGTTTCAGATCTGTGTATGGTAAATTTACCAGAAAGCCATGAGAAGGGAAGAGAAGAGAAGAGATGAGTTTTGAATTTGAATCTGATAGAAAGCTTAAAAGTTATAAAGTGTTGAACTCGCTCTCCAACTGTCACCTTTGTAGGCTTCAAAATACAAACAAATAAACGCGCATACATGACACAATCACACGCAATTTAGACAGAGCTAAGACAGGTGCAGAATTAGTCTTCGTTAAAACATTTTTTATATTTTTTATTTTATTTTATAAAATGCATTTTCTGTAATTAATAACATTCATATTGCAAATCACGGAAGGTTATTTAATTTTTTTGTTTATTTTTGGTATATTAGAATTACAGTAAAATAGGATAAAATATATTTAATGATTTAAATTACTTTTATTCCATTTAATGATTTGTATTAATTTTAATTCAGTAATTGTACATACACTTTTGGAAGTTTAATTAACTTTTCATTTGATACTTTCTCTTCATAAATATTTATAGTTTTTTTTTTTTTTATTTAGGCAACAGCATTATATAATATGGTTTCTCTTTTTACCAGCATAAAGTTTTAAAAACCATGACCATTTGATCAAGGTTCAGAATTTCAGTTAGTGTTCTCAATTATTCCAAACATATAAAAAAGATTGAATTGTACAACTCTATCACTTGCAATTGTAGGGACCATTTTGTACGAATTTAAGGAACTTGAAAAGAAATTTCAATTATTAAAGGGCTTGGAGAACAATTTGGTATGTTGGATGGACAATCTTTCATTTTTTTTTAATTATTAAATAAATTTTATTATGAAAAAAAGTATTTATTATCTATGCTTAGGTTTTTAATGATGTTACTTAACAATAATAATATATATCAATGTCAAGCAATATTCTTTTAATTATGTCATGTTTCTCATTAAGATAAAGAACACATAGCTTGATCTCTCACTAGTTTGATTTTAACTTTTTTACAGTATTCATTATCTATGCTTAGGTTCTTGATGATGTTAATTAATAATAATATGTATCGATGTCAAGCAATATTCTTTTAATTATGTCATGTTATTTTTTTCATTAAGAGAACATAGCTTGATCTCTCACTAGTTTTATTTTATTTATTTTTTACGTTTGAAACTGCAGAACAGTGGTCGGTGTTTAATTAATAGAATTCATCATTGCCTATTAAAAACCGACATAACAAATAAAAAAAAAACATTTCATTTTATTGTAAAAGAGTACCAGAACATGGAGACAATTAGACAAAATATCACACGCCCTCGAGAAATGCATTATTCAGGGTATAGTTTTATAATTATTCTTTTGAAATATAAAAAATAATCTCCACTTTTTTTAAATTAGTTTGCTTTTCATAAAGTTGCAGAAAATGCTAAGTGTGGACCCTAAAAATTCGTGAACTTTTGTTGTAAATTGTTAAGAAATAAATATCAATTCATGATGACCATCTAAAAAGAACAACATTAATCATGTTTTTTATTAAAAAAAGAAAAAGGGTTTTTCTTAAAATGAGTAATTTAAATGTATTTTGCTATTTTAAATTTATTATGTATTTTTTAAATAAAATCATGATTAAGTTTCAAAATTTAGAACAATTGGTATTTTAAACATGGCAATTGGCTTTAATAATGTTATTTTGACGAATTTTAGATAAGAATCTTAAGATAAGAATATAATTTTATATGTAATGATGGAAAATCTGAGTGTAAACAGTACAGTAGTAAGATTGTAAGAATTATAAAGTATATTTTATATATTAATCAAAATTTGAAGAACAATCAGTAATATTATATTTTTTATTATTAAATTATTAGTCTTGTTGATACATGTTATAATTAAATTTAAAACTAAATTATATATAATTAGTGTAATTCTTATTTTTACTATCTTTTCTTATTAAGTAGAGTTATAATTAATGTTGATTTTATAAACTGTTCAGTGGTTAAGATTTTAATGTATAATATTTTATTAAAATTAAATAGGTAATCCATTCCCAACTACATAATGTAGGAAGATGTTAACTGCTGCAAGCACTGTATAAGTATAATTTCCAATACTTAATTTATTATACGTTGGAACTTAGAATAATAAACTCTATTGTTTAAAATAATATAAATTTACGAAACTGTTTAAAATATAATTAATAATCTTTAATTTTTTATGTTGAAATTTGAAATAATTAAATTTACTAATTAAATTAATATAAATTTATATAACAAATCTTTTAAAGAAAAAAATACATTTTTTATCTTTTATTCCTACAATTATTTTCCAAACAAAAAAAAACAATTTTTTTAATTTGCTGCTTTATCTTTTCATTTAAGCTTTTTGTAAATTTAATTATATCTTAATTTTAATAATACTAAAATAAAAGAAAAACAATTAAAAAGAAAAAAAATAATTGAATAACAACGTTAAAATTATTTATTTATTTATTTAATTTTTTAATATATAAAATAAATTTATGAACATTTTTATTTGTTAAACAAAGTAAAACTACATAAATACTGTTGTTAAAATTCTTATGCCACATTTAACTATAAATTTTGTAACTTCATTATTTTTTAACTAAAGTTCTTATGACATTGATTACGATTTAGAAGTCGATGGGTTATTATTAAATATTATATGAATTCATAGATTGATTGACATCAATTCCAAAATAACTTGCTCCACCGCTTGCTTTGAAAATTGCTCTTCGTTTAAGTTTAAATTAAAGTATGTGGGTTTTAGTACTTTTTTTCAATTTTCTATATTTTACTTTGCCAACTGAACTTTTCAAGTGTTCAACCATTTCACCACCTACAAAGAAAAATATAATCTAAAAATTAGAGTTGGCTGAGTCCAGAGAATACTAATGTGATTATGATTTGGTTTCATACAGTAATATGAGTTGAAGATTTCAGATTTAAATGAGATTAGGCATACATTAATATAATCACGTAAAAAAGTTACAAGAAAATGTTCTGAGAAAAATTTAATGAAGCTTTTTATTTCATTTCAATGTAAACATAGCACTTTTATTTTCAATATTTCTAGTGTTGTAAAAGATTTACGAAAAAAGAAATACATGTTTTCAGTATTTCTTACTGATGCAAATATTTAAAGAAACAGAAAACATATAACACGATAATACACTCAAAACTCAATTTTGAATAAAAAAATTTAGATTTAAATACATTTTTCGTTTTTATTTTCGTAGTATTTGTTACGGATGTTCCTCATTTTAACAGAATGTTTACAACAATTCTCATTTTTATCGAATGTTTAAAATGGTCCTCATTTTCGCAATTTGTGTTTTATTTGATCATTTTCTGTGACGTCGTTAAATCAGTAACGGATCACTGTATAAGTGACACTTTTTGATATTATGTTACATTGAAGTGTGTTACGTGTACTGACCGTTACTAATTACTAATTTAAACAGCTGTAAAAATCATCTGCAATAAACACTACAAAAATAAAGACGAAAAAGGTATTTACACCAAAAATTTATAATTTAAGCATGAAGAAAATTGTTTTGATACTTCACCGCTATAAAACATAACTTGACCGAAAAAGCAGCGTTTTAGGTGTTAGCGTGCCTGTTCACGCGTCAAACCCAACCCAATGTCTCTGTCATAATTGTAACGTGCTTTTGTTACTAACATTATATTAATGAACGCCGTTTCAAATCCTTCAAAATGCTACATTCTTTCTTATTTTGTATATTTATTCTTCCAAAACGTTATCATTTCTCAGTCACATGTTCATATCATGTGCCATTATGCCATGCCATATCCATAGAAGTTTTCTCCTCATAAGTGACGTAACTGCGTTACCAAACGCGTTTCATTGGTAGGTAATAGATTAATCCGAAATGAAGGTTTTCACATTCAAAATATAGAAAGAAAATTGACATTGTTAAAGTGCAGAAAAAAGTAGAATCGGTATCATACATCAACAAGAAAAAATGATTGTTATGTGAGTAATAACAGATGACAGAGAGTGAATGAAATTATCCAGAGTTTCCCACGTATATCTTGTCTGTCAATAACTTATATACCATAATGCAAACATAAGTTGCACACAAAGTGCAAAAAAATTAATGGAGCGAGCAATCTGAATCCTGAACAAAGTTCAGAACAGAATCAACATCTGGATATAAAAGTAACGTGACATTAAAAAGCACTCTGTTTGTTCTATATTCATTGTAGAATCAGTATTGCAGCTCAGAAAGAGATGAGATCATCTTTTGGTGATTGCTGCTTCTTTGTGTCGTGTCCCCCATCTGATCCTTCACCTCTTTTTTTCCCAAAAATCATCTCATCAAGATCATCCATCATGTCATCGTTGCTTCCTCCCTGGGGTGTTCTTGATCCAGCTGGTTTTCTAATCAAGGCATCTTCTTTAATATGGCGTGGTGATTCGTCTGGTTCCACAGCAACTGGAATCATGGCTGGTTCAGGTTGAAGTGGAGCAGATGCAGGCTGCTTCAACTCCTCGTACTTGGTGAGAACCTTCTGAATCTCATCGTTAACGTTCAAGGCTTCAAAAAGCAGTGCTTCATTGTCCCCCGCAGTTTCAACAATTCTCTGGACAGTGGTTTGGGAGCGACGACACTGGTGTACAAGTGTGGAGGTCAAATCATCCTGCACATAGAAGAAATGGTCACATTTACATTTTTGGCAATTCACCAATGTCTGCTTCAATACGATTCTTCTCTAGCAAGGTTCATCACATGGTTAAAACTGAGTTTTTTATTTATGGAACAGTTTAGGATAAGTTCTTGACTGGTTGTTGCCTAATTTGGTAAATGGATATCATATGAGGACAAGGGGCTTATTAGGTAAATAGCATAATCAATAACTTATTGAGTAAATGGCATCCCTCTTTGTAGTACCCATCATCCTAATAAACCAGTAATTCAAAATTCAAAATTTCAGATAAACAATACCCATAACTGCATTATCAAGGCCAAGGGGGTAATAGATCTCGTTACTGGAAAACTATAGAAGATGTGATTAGCGTTAAAAAAAAATCTAAATAAACTATAACAAGCATTAGCAGTTCATTTTTTTTTTCTTTGGAGAGGATATCATTACTATTATCACTCAAAACATCATCAGTAAATCGGTTCCCTCACCTGTCTCTTAGTTTATTTCAGTTTTACAACACTTTTTTGATGTTTCCATATTTCAGTCTTGTATTGACAAATACCACTGACGATTTTTTATGACTATATCTATATAGTATAACACACAATTGTAAACCAATAAAAAAATTTCACAAGTTGACACAGTAAAGTAGTTCAAGATAAGCACTCACACGAGTCAGAGTAAAATACGGAGATACACTGGACAAAACTTTGTGAAGATGATACCCAAGTTGTTTACAGTGGATAACATTTCCATAACCACAGTATCTACAATTTTTCCATCACCAGTCAGTGCAAACTGACAAGCTTTATAGATTTAAGAAAATTGTTCGTTTTCTTACTGTGAAATGTGAAACATTTTCATCAATATCCTAAATGATGCGGTTAATAGTCAAGGCATAACATCATCAAGATCAAACTTACACAGCAGAGTAAATTTTGATGACAGAAAAGATCATGCAGCAACATCACAGGCATACAAAAGCAACTGAAGTTCTATCCATATTCCATCCGCAAATAACACAAATCGGTCCTAATCCAAACCTACATTACTTATGGCAAAAATCAACCGAGAGCAAGAAAACAACACATTCAAAAATAGCAACTACTAACATCATACCTGTAAAGCATCCTGTTGCGGCGAAGACGACAACACAGTGGAAAGAAGCTCAATGCTATTTCTGGCAACGTCAAAAGCTTCCTTAGTCTGTTCAGGAGAAAAACTCTGAACAGGAACATCATGCTCAAACTGCGCAGGCACATCATGCTCAAACTGCTGTTGAAGACTGACATCAACCTCCGCAGCAGAAACTGAACGAGGCGGAGTGAATATAGGAGCCAAGCTTTCATTGTCACGACCAGGAAACCTTATACCCCTCGATCTCAGACTCTGAAAAACAAAAAGCAAAAAAAAAAAAAACTCATAAACATAACCAAAAAACATCTCACACCATTTAATTAATTCACAGACACTGGTCTCTAACTGTTTGAATTCAAATAAAAGTAAATACAGAGACAGAGACACAGAGACAGAGAGAGAACCTTGTAAGTTTCTTCAAAGACAGGGAGATATCGCAACTCGCCGGTGGACTCACCCCAGGCTTCGATCATCATCAAGGCCTTGTTCCGGTTGTTGACGACCGTCTGGGGGTCGTCGATGAGTTTGACCATCTCGTCGAGAACTCGCTCGGCGGCGACCTCGGAGAAGGCCTTCTCGCAGTTTTTGACGCAGGTTTCGAGGAGGACGAGGGCGAGGTACTGAACCCTAGGGCTTTTCACCATGATTCGCTTCTTGATTCCCCTTATGAGTTCCACGCTGGAAAGCTTGTCGGTGTTGATGAGGTCGCAGAGATCGAGGTTCAGGGCCCAATCGGGCTCGTCTAGGGCCTCCGAAGTAGCGTCCTCGACTAACTTGTCGGCCTGATTCGGGCCCTGGAAGAACTCTCTGACCTTGAAGCTCATCGAACTCATTCCCTCACTCATCTTCCGACCCACTTCCACTCCTCCGATTTTCAGACGCTCCCCCAAAGCATTCACCTTTTCCATCAGATTATCGCTCATCTTCTGATTCTGATTCTGATCCAAACAAGATCAACGGAAAAAGGGTTTTTCGTTTTTCACAGTGAAGTGTTCGGTGCTCGCAACAACGCGTGACGACTGGGCAAAGTCTACCCCTTCGCAACGCAACGCAACACTCTGTTTTCCCCCTTTCCCTTTCTCTCTGTTGTTTCCTTTTAATTGGAACAGAGTGTTTTAACTTTTCTTTAAAAATATCATATTTAGGGTTTCTTTTACAGGGTTTTCTCAATTCATATCTTAAAATTATTATTTTTAATTGTCATATAATTAAGTGGATAACTTCCTTTGGACTTCAGAGGTACTTTTTCTGTCTTCTTTACCTTCCAAACTTCTTTCTCACTCCTAAATTCATTATTCCACTTCACATTTATTTTCCATAACCATTTTCTTTTTTCAAACACCTTTTTTTTTTTTTTTTTTATAAAACTATTAGTGTTCTGGTCAATTTATCAGTCAAATTATATATGCGTCAATATTGGATTTTTTCTAACGAATTTAGTAAAATCCATATGATTTTTTTGAGAAAATATAGCTTCTTTTATAAAAATAATTACCCTTTTAAAAAAATATTATATTTAACTTAATGAATTAGTTGAACAAATGCATATTCACCTGCTCCATTTTCATTTTTTTAAAATATTTTTTTACAAGTTTTATTATGTTTTAAAATGAGTGATTGCATAAGTTCATCTATATAATTGTGATAGTTAATAAATGTTAAAAAGATTTTTTTTTTATGTATTTTATTTACGACAAAAACTTCGTTGTTTCATAGGTTTGAGACGAATAACGCGTATCAATAATAATTCATATAAACGTACATTAAGCTATTCATGTGTATATGTTTGCGAATTCATGTGTAGTATTTATATATTTACTTAATAAGTAATATTTTTGCCTGTGTGTTTTACTTATAATATTTGTTGAATTTTCACTTTTAAAAGACATTTTAATTAGTGGTCATTTTTCTTTCTTAAAAAATCTACCATTTTCATCAATAAATATTTAGTTTCCAGTTTGAAGTTACATTTGTGAATATAAAATTATTTGTTACTATTAGTTTAATTTAATGTAATTTGTTTACATGAAAGTATTCTCAGAGACTAAATTTCCTTTTATTAATATCAACTGTTTCCCTATTCTATGCGCATTGAAATAAATAAATCAAAATATTGAAAGTAAAGAGAAAATAACAACGATACAATATTTATAAATATATATATTCTGCGATTTTGGATCGTTTGAACATCTTTCATTTTAATTTTTTTCATATCTTTAAGGACTTTGAATTTAAGAATTTATTTTTATTAGTATCATTCACTTTTCCAAGAAAGCAATCAATAATTTGTTGTGTTGGATCTATTGTTTGTTATGATCTTCCTTATATTTTCATTTTACTTATTCATTTTGGTTTGTTTAAAACCCAATGATTATATATCTACTGGATTTTTTTTAATCCATATTTATTTTTCATTTTTTTAAAAATAAATCATTTTTAAATTAAAATAATTAATTCATCAATATCATCTTTTAAATGATCATTTGTTTAAAATTAACCATTTTTTTTAAATAATCATTTAAAATTAAAAAATTACTTATAAAATGAATAAAAACTATCTACAATAAAATTAAAAAATGATTTATATTTAATTTTATAATAATAATAATAATTTTATTATTGTAAAAGAATTACAAGTAACTCCCGTGTTTTCACTGGTTAATTATAATAACTAGCTAATTATAATAATTACTAACAAATGCGTTACATAATTTCAACAAGGCAATTATGGTATTCAAGGGAGTTTTGCCACCACGTAAAATATAAGTTTCCATGGCTGTACCATCTAGTAAAGTTCTAATAGAAAAACTATTTTTCAATGTTATAATTGTGACTAAAAAAAACCTAACATGTACCGTATTATAATTATGATGATTTACAATTTAAAGGGATGAATATCACTTTAATATAATTTAAAGGAATTTGGGTTAACGATAACCTTAGATAATCTCAAGTGAAACCAGCAGCGTGTATAAATTCATCTAGTCTAGAAACAGAAAAAAAATAATCATAAATAGGTGAAGGTAAAATCTTCGGGCATTCCTATCTTTCTTTCATCCAATTTCTTATCCTTTTCTTTTTGGTTAAAATAACTATTTTATCTCCCTATCTAAAGCTAAAAAGGTGGAAAAGATTTGCACATTTGAGAATAATGACTATTACCAATAAGCTCTGCAAAGCAAATGATTACGAGTTCCATTCGTGTGGACGAACAAAAACCCAATCATTGGTTACTTCCATCACCGTTTCTCAAGACCCAAACAGAACCTTTTGAAACGCATAACTCACTCATCACCTGGAATTGTTTCAAAACAAGACAAACAAAAGTTAGGATAATAAGCAGGGAAAATATCATCAAGCTTAAGAATGAATTTGCAACTTTTATTTGTGCTACCTCCATGTTAATAAGATCACTATCTACTTTTAAATTAATATGGCTACACTACACAGGTGACATTCATTCTCTTTTATCTTATTATCTATAGCTATTGATCAAAGTCTCAAGATAGATTGTGCAAAGTTTTCTGTCGTTGTGTCGTCGTCCACCTCGTTTACTTGCATCATATCCATGCCCGGTCCTCCATGATTTTTTGTAAACTACAAATAAATAAGTAGCATACCATAGCCAACTCATGAAAAAAAAAAATTTACCTTGTTATATTCGTTGTTAGGGACCTCTCTTCCAAGTTTTCTCCTTGCAGCTTCAATTATCTCAGCCTTCCTGAGCTTGGCATTGGGTCCACTTCCACGAAGCATATCAATTACAACATCTCTGCACAGACAGAAGCAGTCCTTAGCATTATCTAACAAATGGAATCTGCTAATTTTCAGACCTCCCATGGAATGAAAACAATTTTCCTTTTGGGGGTGAGGCGAGGAAGAGAAAAAAACCTGAACGGATCATCTTGTGATGATTTCAACACATAATGTCCATGGATTTCAGATGCAACTTCGTTTATGACTGCCATTAACTCACTATGTGGACCGTCAAGACTGTGAGCTGCATCCACGGCAATTTTAGAATCTCCCTTTGAAAGCATAGCTTTGGAAACTGCCATTTCGCGCAATCCTTGGCATATCACTTTGAAACTGCCAATATAAATAGAAACAGTATAAGGCAACTGTTAAACAAGATAAAAATATAGAACTTCTGTTGAGCCAAATTCTCTTCGATGGAATGTCAACTGGAGGAGAATTCCCCCTCATACAATTACCATCACCATGACACTAAGAGTGACAAACTGGTCAGAAAGATGCATATCACTGAGGTTAATTTTCAAGGACTGGCATCAGCGGCATTACAACCTATCCCTATTTAAACCTGACTTAATCCAAATAACCAATTGCCATGAAGAATTTTGTTTGAGGGAAACCACCACAGACATTTAGCTGAAAAAAAAAAAGTTATTTATAAAACAACTTGCCCAGGAACCATAACCACCTCATTTCTGCAACACATACAAATTTTATCTCTCTTCAGATCACCCACCTATGTGTACAAGTCCCTCAATATCACTCCAAACAAACCACTCAAAACAAAAATTCCAATCAGCAAGACATTGGAATAAGATAGAAAACATTCTTTTATTTGTTTTTGCAAAAGAATATTAGCTCAAATGATTTCTTCTACTCACTGACTGGCACTTTTAAGATAATTCCAGCCATAAGCACCACAGCCACAGAAATACAGCACAGTTTTATGGGGATTTACACTCCCTCCTGTACAAAATAGTATCAAAATTCTTGATGCCACATGGGACCTAGTTACATGCTCAAGGAGTGTCGTGAGCACAGCTTGTGATCTTGGTGTCTTTGCATACTATATCAAGAAAAGCATATAATCCAGAACACGGGGATACAACATTTTAAAAATATGCATAATACAACATAAGACGTTAACAAAAAACACAAATCTTATATAACAAAAGGGAAAAGTGATTTCTTCATTTACAAAAAAAATAAAAATAGAGCCCGTGTGTGGAAAGTGGAATGAAGTTAACTACAACTATCGTGCTTCCAAATATTATCACATCAATAACTTGAACATGGGAAATCACCAAAGCAAAAGGATAGATGTCTGTCTCTATAACCGTACCTGCAAACTTTGTTAGTCTGAAAAAGCTTCTTGAGGGCAATCGGTAGAGCATGTCGGGTTTCATTTGACATGGTCATTTTCCCCGTAGACACTCCAGCCAGACTCGTTGTCCCTTGATCAGAACTTACTGTTTTAAGAGCCTCATTGTTTACACCTTGGTTTGCTACAGCACTTTTACCAATTTTACGTTTTCCAGCATTTGAAACAAGACCAGGTAAATGTTGTTCCAAACCTTTGAAAAGTCTTTCCTGTTTCTCAACAATATCTGGATAGAGTTTTTTGAATGACTCGTCAGGACGCTCTTTGAATTTCCAATAAGGTTTTGGTTCTCCAGCAGATTTATCAAGATTGGCTGTTTCCAAGCCAAATTGCTTAAGGAATTCCTTCACGTGAGTAGTAAGTTCACCTCGAACATTCAAATCAGAAGACTGAACTTTCAAATTCTTGCTAAACATTAGTAAGACATAATCTCTGGCCAAAGATTCCGCGCCACCATTAGGATATAGCAACGAACTTTTTGCAGTCCATAGTCCCCACAACAACAGCGCATGTTGCTGCAGGAATTTTAGAATTTCCTCCTCGGAGTATTCAGGTGCAAAGTGTTTTATAGCACTGAAACGCTGTGGTGAATATGTCTATCATAAAGAGTTGTGTTAGGCAAGTTATGAAATGTAGCACAGCAAAACATGATTCACAAATAGAAGATTACAGCAGTATTTGATCTTTGTAGCATATCCCACCTCAAAGGAAAATGCCATGTGGTGATGGCTGTTTATACTACTTAGTTCAGTAGAGACCATAGTTGAGATAATTAGACCAGATGGGCCAGTTCAACTACGAGTCACTTAATACAATATAAGTTAGGTCCCATCCCTTTAACTGGTGATCAGGAAGCCAGTCGGTAAATAATGAAATTGGGCACTGACTGGCAAGAACTAGCTGATTCAATTCACAAACAGATTAAAATCCCCTACCTATAATATTCATGACGTCCTTTGAACCCATTGTCAATTTTGATATGTATTATACAAAATCTAACTACAAATTTGACTATATTTAGGTTAATATTTAACTCATAATTTTTTATTTTGTAAGACTATGCAGTCGATTGATGTTAATTAAAATTTTTGCTTGAATTTATTACTTATGGATATGTATAAATATTCAATTATCACTATTTCAACTACAGTTAAATCAATAAACTGAATAATTGCTTTAATTCGTTCTATAGCCAATCTAATTTTAAAGATATTAGCTGATGTGTGCGCCACCACCCAAATAAGCAAGTTCATTAACAATTAATTAAGACCAGTGTTAAATACAAACACTTTTCATACTGAAAGCAGAACTTCAGTGCTTGCAATCTTATCAATGAGCAATTTGGTGCACATGTCCAGGTTATTTGCTATTAATATATCCACTAATAACAGTTAACACACCTAAAACACCAGTAGTGAATTGGGAATACAGAATATCTTCTTTAAAAAAAGAATGTAGTCAACTATGAACAGGTATAGGAAGTAAGAGGAAGAATTTTGTTAGATCTCAATGCCCCTATCTCAATCAAAAACAAATAATGTTACAAACCTCAAGCATCTTCTTAAGTCGCTCTTCCACGGGTAATGATAGTAGATCCCTAAATTTGCATACACACAATAGTCAGAACTATAAGCCAATTGCAATAGAATAAACCAATAAAGATAAACAATATAGAATTATAAGAGCAAGAAACATAATATCAAGAAGTCAACAGAAACAACAGAAAGTATATAACAATAAATATCAGAAAAGGACAGACTTGCAGATACAGAAGGGAAAAGAGTGAGTCCTACATACAGCTAATGGAAAACCTTTACTCAAAAGGAAGGGGCAAAAGTTAAATAAATTCGACAATCAAGGAAGACAGCACCTTTTTGAAGGACCCTTTGATAAATTGTTGCTAGTCCCTCCAGGACACAGTGCGGTAACATAATCAAACCTGAATCAAAGATTTACAAACTTCATATATTTAGTAATTCACATATCACATAAGATTGCCAAAAGAACAATAGGACATCTTACGCTTTCATTGTGAAGTCTATTGGAGAACTTTCTTGTGCCATCATTTGCTCCAAATATCTAGACGAGATATCACTCTTGCAGCCATGGTACTTAAGAGGAAGCCAGCTCTTCACACGATGTAGAAAAAAAAAACACTGATTAGAACAGGAACTTAAAATAAACAAAATGTTATGAGACAAAATCACCTTTAAGAAATTCTTTTGACAGAAAATGAAAATATATGGAACTAATTCATAATTAATTTAAGAGAAGAGCATATTATTTATCAATGTATAACAAGTTACAGTTTGTTCCATGAAAAAAACACAAAAACAACCATCGTCCTAATCCTGCATCCATTCTTCATGATCATAACCATAAACATTTATTAGTGGAAATGAAACTAAATATATGAATTTCATATTATAAAAATATATTATCCTCTAGGACTAATGACCCTATTTCCTTAATGTCCCTTAGGATTTGTCATCATATAATAAGAGAAAAAGGTTATTGAACAATAAAGAGTGCATGTCAACTTATTAGTGGAAACTACATTAAACGAACTGTAAGACACTACAAGGTGACCCACAGACAGACCCAAAAGGGCAACCAGCAGAAAGCAGCCAAAAATAATGATTTTCTGACAATGAGAAGAGGGTTCACTAGACAAGGAATGGTAGCATAAAGAGGCGGCTTTCCCAGCAACAAGACTACTTCGTCTGGCACAAAACTTCCACATGGAGACAACAGACAGGGCAAGTCTGAGGAGCAATGGATTTATACTGAAACTCAACTTTGCAGAGGCAGGGCAGATGCACAGCAGAGACCAAAAAACATCATATGCAAATCACACAGTGGCATTAACTACTATAATACCTCATCATCCTCATTCTTTTGCTCAATAGATGGTTCAGTTGGCTTATTCTGCAACAAAGAAGAAAAATATATGAGCAAGAAGGAAATTAGCTAACAAGCCTTAACCAAATACAAGCACCAGAAAAATAAAAATTGCAAGATGGATTGATACTGCTACAAGACAGCTTGTGAACTTAACGTACAAGATAACAAAATCTGTGTCTAACTTCAAGCATAGTTGGCACAAATAGAAGCAAAGTGCTAGTTGCTAAATATTAATTTAGCAATTTATGAACAACAAAGCCAATGATCTTGTAAGTATGCGGCAGCAACCAAACATTTGTAACTTTCTTATTTTTGGGCGGACATACATGCCTGTTGTGGATTTTTTAATCCTACATTTACTTGAGATCCAGATTCGTATAAAGAAACAAAACTTTGACCCAACTTAAATTAAACCACCTAATCATCTAAAAAAGTGCATGGAAAAATAATTCAAGATTGTCAATGCCAATGTATGAAAACTATAATTCCTGCACCTTGCTCTTGTGAAGTCAAATTTAAACTGACATAATAAAATAACTATGATGCATGAATGAAAGAAATACACGGTACCTGCTTCTTTGATGTAGCAACAGGCTTTTCTTCATTTGAGCCCTCAGTTTTGACGGTAGCATTTGCCCCAGCAGAGGTGACGTTCTTCCTTTTTGAACCACCAGAATTCAGATGCTGTAATTTTGGGCGAAGCTGCACAACTGCATGAATTGGATGCAGGTGTAACTGTAACGAAGAAAAAGGTAGGCAAATTTACATTTCTTTTCTAAAATAACAATCAACTTGAATATCACATAGGAAAAATTCATAAAACCATCATGCTCTCAGAAAAGATAACGCGTCTGAACTATGTAATATTTTAACATGCTAAATATAACCATCTGCAAGTAAATGTTAAGCATATCAATTTTGCCGAGTGAATCATGCATGATTCTAACCTGATAAGTCTTTACAAGATTATGTTCAATTATTTTTCTTTTAAGGTAGTAATCCAAGGTTTCCCATTTATGGAAAGGGAGGAGCCAAATTTATTTGAAGACACGCTTTATACCTTGTTCCCCCGTTTTCACTCTTGATTGAAGCATACCTTAAAAAGTATGCCAAGCTGCATTAGCTTTTCAATGAACTTTATCATTAACAAAAAAAATTAATTAATTGTTATTCAAGACCTGAGTAAGACATGTCTTATCTTATACCAATAACAAATTCATCTAGAGGAGTATTTTTGGCGGATACAGTCATCCTAATTCATCAGAAGTATTAAGTGTTCAATACATAGGACAATAATATCCCAAGTTGCAATGGCAAACATAATACAACGTTCAAGTCATAAAATAGAATGGGGTAAATAATTACCTTATCTCCCATAAGAAGCCCAGCAGCAGTTGCAGCTCGTCCACCTGCACGAGGTGGCTTCCAGGAAGTTGCATAAGTCTGAAGAGAATTAAAACAATTCAATCATACTTACAACGCACACAATATAATGCTTTTCCAGTACACGTAACAAGTACAAAAGAAAGTACTCAATTGTAAGCATCAACTTCAAATATTCTTGTACAAACAAAAAGGTTTAGCATACCACGGAATATAAAAGTAGAAATAAAGAATACATCAACACCAATGAAGCATTATAGCACTAGTTGAAACCAGCTGCATGGATTAAAGTTCAAACAATGTATTGGGGTCATTGCTAATTTTAGAGCCAAGAAGCCCTGGAAACTTCGTCATCACCAAACATCTTGGTTATTTTACTTTACTTACTGCGGTTTGTAAGACAACATAGAAATGCAAAAATGCTGTACAGCTCATCATAGAGATAATCACAGTGATAAAGAAGTAAACCTGCTTCGTGACGTTGTATTTATTGGCAAACTCTCTATCAATATTACTTGACTCCATTTCAATGGGTAAATCAAGTTCCACTTCTGAACTCTCAGGTTTCAACCTTACCTACACAATAATAATTAGAAGGAAAACTAACATGATCGATATCCCATTTTCCTCCAGAAAAACTATTCAACAAACATACCTCTTCGCATCTGTCCTCTATGTCGTAAGGTCGCCAACTAGGTCTCAAGGGATACTGAAAAACGTACAACTAAAAAGCAACAAGGAAAAATTACTCTGAAATTGTGAAAAAAAAAACTGCCGAATCGAACAAGCAAAATGGCGTAAGCGAAACGCGAACCTGAGTCTCGGCGTCAATAGAAGGTGTGAAGAAAACGTCAATTTCCCGTACAACTGTATCTTCGGGAGTATCTTCGTCCATGGGATCATCTCGTCCTGTTTCTGCTTCGTCCTCGGGTTCAGATTTCGGTTCCGTTTCCATTTGGACATCGGTGTTGAGTTCGGGCTTTATATGACTTGGTGACACTGTTTCTACGCCATCTTCGTTCTTTTTGACAGTCGCAACGAATTCTTGAGGCTCTGGTTTGGAGATGGATGGTTCGGGTTGGGGTTGGGGTTGAGGTTCAGTTTTGGGGCCAGGTTCCGCTTTTGGTTTAGGTTTGAGCTTTGATGATTTTGGCGCGAACTTGGAGACTCGAGAAGTGGCCTTCACCGGCGCTTCTTCTAAGTCGTCGAAGTCCATAGCGCGGAGTGCTTAGTTGCTTTACGGCGGACGCGACCGGTTACGGCGGGTCGGATCGCCGAGGGACGCGGCGGGTGGTGGAGAAACGGTTGTGGCAGTGGTAGTGACAGTGCCCTTAGCCTTCTGATATGCGTAAGCAATTTTTAGCGATACTGAAATTTAATTTTGTTAACCTAGGAAGGAAACTGATATTTCAGAAAAAAAATTATTCACCTAAATCTTCCCCTTTTATCTCGGAGAGGTTTTTTAATCAATACGGAGAAATATCATATGTTACATCATATGATCAAAACTAATTTCTGATTACATTTTCTGCATTGTAATAATAACAGAAAAATATCTGATCCCTTGGAAAAAAAAATATATCAATAGTTAAAACTTAACCATATTAATATCAATGTTTTAATTAGATTGTCTAAAATTTCACTTGAAATTATAAACTCGTACTAGAATAAATATTACTGTTTTTAAAAGATATCAATAGTTAAAATAAAAAGTATAGATTAAAAATATTAATTTATTTTGAACTCAATGATAACTTTTATATAGTGATAATATGCATATATATATTTTATAATATATGTTCATAATGAGATATTTTTATTCGGTGAATATAAATAGTTTCCTTGTTTTTAATGTATAAATATTCTATCTTTCAGCTGTGGAAAAATTATTACATTTAAATGTAGGTTAAGGTTATCGTCTAATTTTTGTAATAATTTTTAATATATAAATATTTAAAAATATATTTAATAGAACATCATTTTAAAGATAATGATATTTGAGTTTATTTTATTTTTAAACAAAATTATGCCCCTTCATTTTGTTACTTTGTTAAAATAACAAATTTATTAAATTTAATTACTCTTTTCTTTTTTGTTTCTTTTTTAGTCCAGAAATCCCACACAATGCAATTTTAATTAACGTATATTAATTACATTAACAAAACAAATCATTCCTATCAACAAATTCAATTTTAATAAAAATATCCTTGATCTCTTTCTAAAAATTTAACAAAAAAAAATCAAATTACAATTTTTCAAAAAATTAAACCAATTTATTATAAATATTAACATAATGATTGAAAATTTTATTTTTCAGAGAGACAAATATTTGTTTTGTTCTCCTTACAATTATTAATACTAATGAATACACATCTACCGATAAATATTTTTGCTCTATTACCAGTAGAAGTACATGTGTCTATTTTTTTTCTTATGATAATAAAGCATAAAATTAGTTATTATATTATAGCAAGAGTTAATAAAAGTATTGGACTGTTCCGAAGGGTAATGGAAAGCAGCAGCAAGCTAGTATTGGAAACTAGTGGCACAATTGCCAAAATTCAAAATACATGGTATATATATAGATAGATAAATATGAAGTTTCGTAACTTCGTGTTTTTAAGCCCCTAATCACAATCAAAGCACACGACATTTCAGGCAGATAAAAGAAAAAGCACTGATCAAGTTGTTGGATGATATCTGTCAGCTTTCTTTATGTATATATGTAAGATGACTTTGTCTGCTCAGCAGCAAAGGACCTAAACCTGTGTAGGAATCATGAACAGAAAACCGTTGGAAACTAAAACATTTTCATCTCATTTTCCCCAAACCAACCATTTTAACTCAGACATACAAATGCATGCATATGTTAAGAACAAAGAAAGATCGCATATAATTGCCATGTCGATACAATTAGGTTATATATATGTATCAAGGGAGAAATGAAAGTAAATTCCCGCTCCAACTCTTACACCACCTTGTTGTAAGTTGTACCAAAATATGGATATGGAAGTACATGTGAAGTAATTTTCTCTTTGGTTACACAGCAATTACACTTGTTTTAGTTGAGGGAACTACAAGAACCAGTATGCTTATAATGATGTATATAAGTGAGATGCTCCAGTCTAAAAATTTTACCTTCAGTTGCAAGAAACATATCTACACAATTAGGACTTTGATGCAAGAAGTCCCATCTGTTTAGTAAGATTGTCAACATGCTGCATCTTATCAACATTTTTCTTCTCATTTTCCCTTTCCAAAGGCAAACCCTGTTCTTCAGTCAGACCACATCCTAGAGAGCTAAATTTAATTTCCTCTGCGTCTCCTGTAAGTGGGCTTGGCCTGAAAAACAACTCCCAGAACTCATCATCGATATCAGGGAGTTGAGAAATTCCATCTGCATCGGCTGAAGAATAACCAGCTTCTACAGTGTGCGCTCCATCCAAAACAGATGACACGTCTATCTCCGCCATGCTCCTACTACCAGCCTCCACACCATTCAGATTATGATTCACTAAACTGCTTTCAGTTTCCACCCCTTGACTCTGACAAAAGTCCAACACAGCAGGTGAAGATTGCACCTCGGATATACTGGGCATACAATTGACAGGAAACTGGGAGTCTACTTCCATACTTGTTAGTTCAGAAACAGGAGGAACGGTAGAAAGGGTCACATTAGAAACCTGAGTGGATGAACTGCTGCTATCTGATGCAATGGCAGAAGGAATATCGTCAATGAGAAAAACATCAGGGTTCTTAATTGACGATTGTGTTGTTGTAGAATTGTTTATCTGCAGTATCTGGCGAAATAATGATTTTGCAGCATTGTTTATGGAACTCTGGTACTTGACTATGTGTCCATCAAGACCACTATGGAGACTATTGGTGGCTAAATTATCCTTTTCCTGACTGTGGAGCCTCCTCTTTTTATTAGCCCCAGTGATATGTTTGTTACTTTCATTCTGCTGCTGTACAAATTGAGCTAAGAAGCCAGGGCTGTGCATGGCCTTTGCTAGGAATGACATCATTTGCTGCTGCCGCTGCTCCATTGACTGCACGCGTTGCCCAACATTTTGCATTTGGTTATCAGTCACTTGCTGTTTCTGTCTCAACCTAACTAGTTCCTGCATAAGAACATTCTTATCCCTTTTCAGTATTTCCACCTCTTCCTCAAGCCCAAATTTCCCCACCTCGACACATGCTCTAACAGCTGATTTTTGCACTTGAGATGGTTGTTGTTGACTACCATTTACATGGGCAGATTTACGCCTACTGATACTTTTTAGAAGTTGTTTTTCCCCTCTTAGAAACCCTTCATTTGCAAATTCCCATTGATCTGGATCAACCTTCCTAAAACCCTGTTTGTCAATAAAAATGAAATCATTGAATAATTTAGACTAGGAGAAGAAAATATGGGTAAACTGTACAAGTAATCCAGCTTAATTAAAATTACACGTAATACTAATAATAACTTGTGAAGGGGAGATGGCATGTGAAACAATATTCTCGATGAGTGTGTGAGATACAAGTAAATTTTCTTAGATAACGGTAGAATAAATTGTGATAATTAATTAAATTCGTTGGAGTGTGCAAAACCAAGAACCTATATTTGACATAAACTATGTCTTTATTACATCATTGCAATATATTTCTACAGCACATAACCAAAGGTTGTCTTTAATCACAAGTTTCTAAATTATGTTCTGTAATCCCTTTTTAATCAACCTACTCTAAAGCTACCACAGTCACAATTATATTTTTTGTACACTGGTAGCACCAGCTAATGTACGCATCTTTTTTCCAATCTTTGAATCGGACCATGTCATTGTTCAAGTGTATTAATAACAAATCTTAAGATGATATGCACTCTCATAAATTGCGCAGCAAAACAGGAAGGCCTATAACTATTAATTACATAATTGTTCCTAGTATAACCAAGTATCATAAGATTTTCAACTTAAGCAGCCAGTCTTACAACCAAACACCAAGCAGGGGCAATTTCAATCATGGTACAACAAGCCAAAATTATTCGTGCAATATCTTCAATCAAGGGAAAATTGTATTTAATCGCAATTTACACTTGCAGTTTTCTCATGATTTACAGGATTTAACTTCTAGAAGACGAAAACCTAATTCAGAAACAGGGGGGAAGAAAGAAAGAAAGCAAGGAAAACGAACTGACTGCATCTTTAATCAAGGGTCATCAAACTCGGTTTCCTCATACACAAATTGGCATATGTTAACCTATAACAAGACACACAAAAAAAAGTAAAAGAAAAATTGAGTTCACTTTGCTAACTTACTATGCAAACCCAGATCTAACCAAAATTTTGCCAAGCTAAGCCAAATTTACTAAAGTCGAGCATACCCAATGAAGGTGTAATACTGACCTGCAAATTCGAGATTCATATCAATCAATGAGACGCCACAGTATTGAAAGATAGAACGTGCTACATGAAATGAAATAAAACAGCAAGATAGGGTTTCCCATAAAGCACGAATATAAAACCCAACAGAAAACAACAAAACCCTTCAAATCCATCGAGCCCACAACAACAAGAAACCACGATCCCTCTGACCCCGAACAGAAAAACAAAATAAAAGATCAAATTAGCAATAAAACTAAGAACAATAGTAAAAGAATAATCGGAGAAAAAGTGATGCGATGCCCACATAAGTATTCAACTGCCTGACGAAGCTGGAGAAGTTGTTATGCTTAAAATGTTTGGGCAAGATGTCTGTGGCGAACTGGGGAACGTTCCAGACAACAAAGGTGTTGTTGTTTTCGCCCCACGACACGACGGAATCGGTGGTGGGGTCGTCGACCATGTCGTAGGTTTTGCTCAGAAACGGTGCCACACAAACACTGCTGTTCCACGATGCTCCCTCCATACCAGATCAACACTGATTCCTACGGCTAAACCAAATTTTAGGTTTTGCTTTTATTGCACACACAGCAAGAAGAGGAAGAAGATAAACGGAAGGTATCAGGCACTCGAAACAACTCTCACTCCTTTCATCTCTTCTTGTGCATTTATTTATTTGATTAAGTTGTTATTTTTATTTTTTATTTTTTTCTTTTTCTTATTTTCTTACCTTTTTTTCATTTTACTCCTGACTTTTTTAAATACAAGAAATATTATCATTTACATTTATGGCTTTCACTGTATTAATTTTGTACAGTGAAGGGGAAAAGGATGAAATTCTTGTGAGAATGGGTTATTTTCAAAATAATAAATAATTGTTGTTTAAGAATATCGGTGGAGGAGATTGTGAGTTTTTTTTTTCTTATTTAAAAATAAAGAAAACGTGTTAGGATAAAATTAGAGTTTTTTAATTGATTTTTTTACTTATTTTCATAATACTTTTCTCTTAGTTTTCAAAACAAAGAAAAATAAATGTTTTATGTTTTTAATTTAAATTTTACTTCCTAAATAAAAAATTATTATCATTCATTTTTTTTAAATTTAGTTAAAATTTCAATTACTAATAAAAGTTTCGGTCATGGAACAAAGTAGTTTTTTATAAGTCTTCAAAATAAATATTTATTTATTTTTTAATTATAAATTTATTAATATACGAGTACGTGGGTTATTTTTGTCAGTTTAACGTTAATTTTTTTAGTTCAGCATACATTTTATATTTATTTTGTGGTTAAAGTTCATATGCAATTTTGCTTAAAAAGGTTATGTGGAATCAAATTATATATATATATATATATATATATATATATATATATATATATATATATATATATATATAGAAGCATGTTGGAATTCTATTTCTTAATAACTCTATAATTAATTTGTAGTACAGCATTAAATATATCAATAATTACTAAATTATTAATACAATTAACTTTTAACATATAAAACAATTAAATTCTTATATAGATGAATGGACAATACAATTGTAAATGACTAAACTTTTAATATAATATCACGAATATATCATAACACAACATGACAATATCATTGTTATAATGTATAAAATACATACCTTATACATACGTACTCCAACCCAAACTAAAATGCATGTTTAAAAGAAACCCAAACAACCTAAATTAAATACATGTTTAAAAGAGACAAAAATTTATATATATATATATATATATATATATATATATATTATTGTAATTATTTTGGATACTTTCACAATCTCACCGTTTGAGTTTATTGACGGCAAACTGAACTCTCTCTTATCCATTTGGCGCTACATTCTTCTTCTTCTTCCTCTTCATTCACATTCACAAGCACACAGAAAAGAAAGGGAGACATGGTTGTGGTGGTTCCTCTTGATTGCTTCTCTTTCCATCATTGTCTTCGCAATCACACGACCCAGTTGTCCCTTTCTTCCAGATCCACCACCTCCACCGCCACCACCTCCACTCTCCACTTCCATTATCCCATAATTCAAGCAAAGTTGCCTTTTTTCACCAACTCCGACTCCTTCCAAGTGGGTCGACCCATTGGCACCTATGGCTTCATCAACATCACCAGGTACCTACTTCTTCACAACCATTCCAATGAAAACAAAAGATGCAATCAGTTTTTTTTTTTTCCATAAAGTTAACATTTTTAATTATGCACAGCCTAATATTTACAAGCTTATTCAAAAGTAACGTTTTTACCCAGCTACTCTGCCTTTCCCTCTGGGCCTGGCACTGACTATTCACTCAAGGACTTGGGAGGATTGAAAACTCAAGATGTTGGAGAAGGCGATGTCAAAATCAGGTAGGTAATGTCAAAAATCAACTTGATTCCATGGCTTTCTTTTTCCTTGCACTCACACATTCTACAAGATGAAACTGTGTCATGAAATTGAATCACTCATTTTATTTGGGTAAATCATAGTTAAAAGATTCATTCTTGATCTCAACTCAACTGGTTTATTTGAGTAAATCATAGTTAAAAGATTCATTCTTGATCTCAACTCAACTGGTTGATCTTCATCCTATCGTTACAAATGCTCTTACTGTGTGGATGTGTGAAAAAGGGGATTGCACCGAGTCCAGTTTGGATACTATAATGATAATACACACTCATGGCAGTTCTGGTTGTGTTGCAGGCTTTATGAAGGGAGAGTTTCTCGGGGTCCACTTACTGGAACTCCGGTTACTTTTAAGGTAGTAAGTAGTATCATAGTATCATAGTCTACCTCTTCACTTGTTCGTGTTAATGTCGTAGAAACTCTTAACAAATGGCAATGAAGGTTTATCCTGGAAGGCGAGCTGGGGGAGTTGTGGCTGATGCACTCGCTGCAAATGAGTTAAATACACACTTGTTTCTTCAGGTGAGGGAATTGGATTCGTGGATTAGTTTCTACTTAACTTAATCTTTGATATCAATTCATAGCTCTTTTCTCTCTTTTCTGTTAATCCTTCTTCCTGGTTTATACTTTTTCTTGCAGAGCAGTTCTAAAGGTATTGCTCAGCATCTTGCGCTGCTTGTAGGTGGGTTTGAAACAACCACCGGAGAGCAGGTTTGTTCTGTGAAGTTAACATAATTTTTTTAACTTCACATGCAGTGGCTCTAATTCTGCTAACCATGATGAGAGTAATATGTTGATCCAGTGGCTTGCATTTCGTGATGATGGGAAATATAGCGTGGCAGACTATGCAAAAATTGTAAGCGAGAGGTTATCGAAAAGCCGAGAAGTTTCATCCTGGAATCCTTTTGAGCAAGGAGTAACAATCAAAAGGAGACAAAGTTTTATTATAAAGCTGCTCCAAGGTGTCATGAAGGGTGTAGCTTACTTGCATGACCATGATAGATTGCACCAAAGTCTAGGACCATTTTCTGTGGTTCTCAAGTATGGAATTTATCAAGCATTTACTTGGTTCAAGATTTTTCGTTCGGCTTATACCTTTCACCCTAACTTCAAGTGTTTTTTACATGTTTGCAGCACAATTTCAGAAAAAGAAGGTTCTTATTTGATTCCTAGACTCCGGGATCTAGCCTTTTCTGTTAATGTCAGGTAAGGTAATGGTTTGTCGAGTTCTTGTGTCTTGAATTTACCTTCTGTTAATGCATTGATATGTCGTGAAAAAAATGTTGTATTTTCTTCCTTTTTTTTGTTATTTAAATGCTACTATCATTCAAACAAACTTTGATTTTGTGTGACTGTAATGTGTTGCACTGCGTGTTATTAATAATTTGTATAATCTGTATGACTTTTTTTTCCTTTTGGGATATAGTTTCATCTATTGTGTATTTTGTATATCTGAATTTCATAGTCCAATCTATGATGTTTGGTTTCACCGAGGCTACTGCTTAATTTGTTGCTGTTTTTGCTATATGCTAACATTCTACATATACTTACATCACTACAGGTACAAGGAACTAGATGATTCAGGACAGCTTTCAGAGGGGCTTTGGAGACGAGCATCAGGTGCTGGTGCATTCACACAAATGGAGAAAAGAGCTTTTGGAATAGCTGATGACATGTAACTGTCAGAACTTGGGTCAATGCAGAACTTTGTTTCAACATATTTTTCAGGTTACCTATTTCTTTTATGAGTTCCAATGCAGATATGAAGCTGGTCTTCTTTTCGCATACTTGGCTTTTGTTCCATTTTGTGAGGCTGGTGTAATGGATAGCCTATCCTTGCAAGTAAGCTATGCTGCAATAATAAGACTTTTCTTTTGTAGCTCATAGTTCTTTTTTGTCAAAGTCTTCTTAATATCTTCACTGGTTTTTGTTGGTCATGAAATTTAGAGGCTTTTGGAGAACACCTTCCAACTTGATCTTGAAGCCACACGAGAGTATGCTATCTTCCTAGTTTAACTTATGGTTTAATCGTGCACAGAGAGTCAGAGTAGACATATGTTGCAGTGTTGTTTTATAATCTTAATATTGACATAGAAAGACTTTGTGGGTGTTTGGAGATTTAGAAAACTAGTTTATGATAGTACTACATGATGGAGACAATTATGTAAGTCCATACCTAACAAGTCCATATCTACATGATTCCAAAACTAATTATGATTGTGTTCATGGGATGAACAAATAGTTCATACAGTTATGGCTCATCTAAAATATCAGTCACTACCATAACTGTAGTTTCTTGAGGAAAGGAGAATGCAAAGGAAAAAAAACACACCAACTTTTAGATGATTTTTTTTACAACTAACACTTGTGAGTCTGTAGTAAACTGTTCTGAAAGTTTGTGTTTGTGTCTCATTAGGCCATTGCTTCTGTCTCACTTTTTTATTCCTCATTTGGCAGATATTGTCTAGCTGATGACAGATTGGTAAATGCTGTTGAGTTCCTTGATCTTGGAGATGGTGCTGGTTGGGAGTTACTTCAGGTATTTTTGTCTCTTAATATGGATAAGAAAGATGTTTTCTCACGTAAGTGAGTGCAAATCTCACTTAATGTGAGGTTGAATTAAGTTTAAAGTTCACTTCTTAACGTTTCTTATAAAAAAAATGAAATAGAAACTAGTTTAAATACATTATGGAAAAGCTAGTTTATTTATAATATAAATGTATACTGAATTGAAGTTGATGCTGTTTATCTTGAATTTCAGACAATGCTTAATGCTGACTTTCGAAAAAGACCAACTGCTGAAGCTGTTCTGAATCATCGGTTTATGACAGGAGCAGTCCTTTGAATACATATGACTTATATGTGTTTATCAGTTTTCTGTTTCTATAAATAATAATGCTCTTTAGAATAGGAGTGTTAATTAAAATGTAAATAGACCTTAAATGTATATATTTCAGTCTTTCTATTAATTTTTTTACCTTTTTTTCTTCATATTCTTTCATTTTCTTTATCCTCTCATTTTCAATCATATTCACAAAACTAGAGCTGTCAAAATGGGTTGGAACCCACGAGCCAATCCTGTTCATCACGGGTTCGGGATCGGGTTGGGTTGGAATTATTTTACAAATTTCAATACGAGTTATTTTTTACCCAGCTCATCCGGGTTGAACTCGTGATGAGCCAATGGCTCACCAACCCGCAGATAAAAGGGTATAGAAGAGTTTTTTATTAAGTTGGGTTTTACATTTGGGTCATGTTAAGTTTTTTTTAGCCAACACATAAATAATTTGTATTTTTTATTTTGGTTTGTATTTGGATTGTATTAAAGTTTATTTAGATTTTAATTAGAATTATAATTTAGTTTTGACTGGAAAAAAATAAAAAAATGTATTTTTTTTTTAATTAAGCGAACTCGTAAGTCAACTCGTTTAACCCGTCAACCCGTGGTGGGTCGGGTTGGGTTCGAATTTTGTTGGTTCATTAAAATGTGAGTCAAGTTGAGTTGGTTCACTAAATCATCAACTTATGGTGGGTTAAGCTAGATCGGAGTCGGATTATCCTATTGACAGCTCTATACAAAAGTCAATTAAACTATCAATAAATTAGTTAACAATTTAGTTTTGTAATGAAATTTTGAAGACATCAAACATAGTTATTTCATTTTAAATCAGTAGCAAGATAATATTAGTATTAGTTAAATTAGTAATGCATGTACTAAAAATGTTAACATAATTGAAATATTTTATTGTGTTTTAGTTTAAAAAATTATTTTTTAATTTAAGAGATTGCGATGTTATTTTTAAAACTTTGAAAATTAAATTAAATTCTTCCAAAGTTTTAGTAACCAAAAGTACATGATTGAAGTAATATGAACTTCAAGCAAGCATTACAGGAAAAAATTTATAAAATAATTATAATATATAATTTAGTCAATATCAATATCTCTTGCGATTAAAATAAGTAGGGTATAGAAATCATATAACTTTAGAATGTATCATTTATAGCCTTTTACTTTATATGGATTCAATTAATCATTCTCTGGGGGTTGATTTGGGCATCACAATGATTTAAATCATAATAAATAAATTTATATTGTATGAAATATGCAGCATTGTAAAAAAAAAAAAATATATATATATATATATATATATATATATTCTGTCATATGCATTTATATTGTATTATTAATTGAAATATTAAAATTACTATTATTAATATTATTATTGTATTCATATATTCTTAAATAGAGTTTTAAAACTTATATATTTTTTATATTTAAATTATATATGTATTTTGATTAAATAATATATTAAATAAATTCTTAAACTCAAATAAATTATGTGAGGAGATGGAATATGATGTTTGTCATATACTTATATATTTGTTGTCGGAGATCACAGGATTTTTTTGAATAAAAAACAACTATAGATAATTTTTATTTATAATAGAGTTGTCAAAATGGGTCGGAATTCGCAAGTTAACCCGGCTCACCATTGGTTTTGGTTGGGTTGAAATTCTTTTACAAATTTCAATACAGGTTAATTTTTGACCCGACTCATTTAGAATCCGGCTCACCCGGGTTGAACTCGTGGTGAGTCGGGTTGGCTCAACAAGCCGCAAATAAAAGGGTCACACAAGTGTTTTTTATTAAGTTGGGCTTTATTTGGGTCGTGTTAGGTTGTTTTTTTTAGCCAACGCATAAATAATTTTTATTTTGGTTTGTATTTAGATTGTATTAAAGTTTATTTAGATTTTAATTAGAATTAGAATTTAGTTTTGACTAAAAAAATAAAAATATTTTTTTAATTAAGTGAACCCGTGAGCCAACCCATTTAACCCGCCAATTCGTGGTAGGCCGGACCGGGTTCAAATTTGTTTGGCTCGTTAAAAAGTGAATCGAGTTAGGTTAGCTCACTAAATCATCAATCCGTGATGGCTCGAGCCGGGTCGGACTGAGTTATCTGTTTTGACAGCTCTAATTTAAAATGAGTTTATTATTGAAATAAAAACTTTTTTTTTTAAATATAACAATATAAACATAGAATTTACAAACAATATTCTAAACCCGCAGAAAAAATGCTCTAAGAAATATTTGAATAAAAATCCAGTCCAAGAAAAAAAATAATTCGATATATAATTTTTATAAGTTTCTTATTTTTTTACAAAACATATAAAATTAAAAGGTATATTTCATCTCCAAAGCTTAATCTCCAACAGAATAAATAATGTGTTTGATTAAACAATCAAAATGTCTCCTAAAATATTCTTGTGAATGAATTGTACTTATTTATATTAAAAGGTAATAACTCTGTCATGTAACAGTTACTGTATAATTATAAAGAGACAACAATCTAACAATAAAAATAAGATCAACGGTTAATGTGTTGTAGTTAGATAGTTTAAATTTATTTTATTTTTTTCAATTCCAAGATATAGTTAAGAATGAAATTAACATATAATATATATATATATATATATATATATATATATAATTTTAAAAACCTTCTAATAAATTAATATTAAATATGCAAGCTTATTCTGTATTATTCTATATTTTATTCCATTTAGCACAAATTAACATGTCGAGGAAGAATCACAAGATCCTGAAACAGAATCATGACACAAGAATGAATCAATACTCATAACAAAAACTACAAATAAAACCAATTAAAACAAAAATATATATAAAATTAAAATTAAAATATATATTGAAGAGAGAGAGAGAGAGGAAGGGGTGAAGGTTAGAATGGGTTGTTAGATAGATTCATTTCCTTGTTAAGGGGTGAAACCAATTCAATTGGGAAACATAGTCTTCTGAAACAATGATTGTGTTGTGTCGATGACATGTATATGCCAATCCCAATATTCCATCAAACCTTGGCCGAATAAATCTACCCAATTTCTCTTTTTCCGATTCAAAATCCCATCTTTGTTGCCTCGATCAATCCGCCTCCCTATCTTTTCTCTCAAACAATTATAATCTCATGTTCCTCTTCAGCTAAGGTGGTTACGATCACTATTCAATTTTTACATTATGAATCTTAGATTGTTTTTCTCTTCTAATTTATGTGCTGTGTGTGCTGCGAGTTACTGCACTTTGATTGGCTGTTGAATCTTTGAATCTTTTGACTTTAGGGAAGGTAGTTGTGATGGGAGATCATGAGTAGGATATTCTTGTGTCTGAAACTGTGTAATTACTGTTTTTTGATATGTGGGAAACTTCCAAAAAGTTGTTTTTCGGAAGATTGTACTTTAAATTGAGTGTTGTCTTTTGAAGGAAGTTGCTTAGGATGAGAACAATTGGAGGTCAACCCAATTAAGTTGTTTGAGGAATTGAAATAAGTTGAAGGACAAAATCCAGGTTTAGAATGGCTGAAGATAGAGACGCTAGTTTTAACTTCTTTTATTTAGGAAGTGTAGATGTATGGTGAGAAGACATACTGGATCTTTTCAAGATCAGTGGATAAGAATCTCATAATCAATGTTGCACTTTGCTCTTAGTCTCTAACTTAGTGAGAAGAATCAAATTAGGTTGATTTCACTCTAATTATGGTAGGATAGTTTGGACTTTTGGATTCTTTGAGTATTTTTACTGTTAATCTTTCCTCGCATGTTTTGTTTGCTGCTGTAATTCATGAACAACTGGACACTTGCTGTTGCATTGTAAGGCTATTACTCTCTTATGACTATTTTGTTTAGAGTGCTGAAGGTTGAGTCTTAGATTCTACTTTGGAGCCATTTCTGCCAGATAGGTTTAAAGATTTTTGAAAAATATTAGCTAGGAGAAATACTCTTATTTTCAAGTTTCTTAAGGCCATGCAGCTTATTTTGGGTAAGGATTGTGTATATGGCCTTTTTGTAGCGACAGTAGTTACTTTATGGGATTCATCTTGTCTGACTTAGACAGTGCTGTTTTGCAGCATTTATTATTGTCTTATTGTATTTTTTCTTGTTTCCTAGGTGGATTCTCTTTAATGATATTTCTTTTTCTATCAAAAAAAAAATAAAAACTTTTTACATCCATTTGGCACAAGAAACTTAAACTGGTTTAGAATCATTATTCTAAATTGAGTTGTGCAAAACATAAAATTATAATTTTAAGTCAAATTACAATACCATGTTAAGCCTCTAGTTAGGGTAGTCATGGAAGAACTAACATTAGACATTAGTGCCTGCGGCAGTGGTTGGTAGCAATAATGACAATATCAGTGGCAAGAATAATCAAGTTTGGAGTAGTTATAACAACAACTGTGATAATAAGAATAACAAAATAAAGAAGAGAGGCTGTGAAATGTGGACGTGAAGTTTTGAATTGAGTTATGAACTAATAAATTAGGAATAGTTGGTTTTAGGTGTATTATGATTCTATTAAGTTTGAAACTGAATTGCGATTCGAATTCTGAAAGGACTTTCTGAACGTTGTAAGTAAAACTCCTAGGTCAAATTGTGCCAAATGGACACTTGTAGAAAAGGAAAGCTCCATTAACATTTGAGCCAGAATTTTCATATATAAAACAAACAGTTCTACTCTTCATTTCAGTAGTTATAATAAATATGAAATTTGTTGACGCTATTGTTTAATTTACAGTAATAACAACTATTCAATGGCCCTTTTCACTGTTGCTGTGTAAATGGAAGCAGTTGCTATTGCACGACTTTTCCAAGTATATCAGATATTTGCTGGGGATTAAGTGAAAAAGACTCAATGGTAAACCCGAATGTGTCTAGTCAACCAAAAATATGCTATAGGCCTATTCGACCTTCTGACCTTGACATTTTAGAGCATATCCATGGCAGATTATTTCCTATCAGGTAAGATCCTGTGTTGTTTTGTTAACTTCAACTTTAGATTTGGAAATTGTGTTTACCCAGACATGTCTACAATTCTCAGGTACGAATCTACTTTTTTCCATGATGTGGTAAATGGACGTGACATTGTGTCATGGGGAGCTGTTGACAGCAATCGCTCCGATGGTCGAAGTGATGAACTCATTGGATTTATAACAGCACGGATTGTTCTTGCAAAAGAAAGCGAGGTGACCCCATTTATGTACAGTTATATGCCTTTTGTCTAATTATTTGAAGAATACTGAGAAAATGTTATCTGTCCATCATTTCTAAAGCCTGAAATTTGTTCTGAAAAGAGAACATGTGCTGCGTTTCTACTACTCTGAATGCATCTTTCGCCTGCAAAAGTGTGGTTAATTAATGTTTTGAGATTTATTTACTGGCTATAAGGGGGAATGTCAAGTAGCAAGTTCTTGTTGGAAAGTTTATTTGAAATGTGTTTAATCAATCTTCTTGGCCCAAAGATAATGGAAAATTACCTTTCAATAAACCTGTTTAAATGTCTAAATGTACAACCCATGGACACAAAACAAGACAAATCTCTTAATATTGGTAGTCTGGTTTAATCAACATTTTGATATGAAGATAACAGAGACAATTTTTGTGTAGTTTTATGTACATCTTGATATCCACAGTCTGCGGCTTGACCATTTTATTAGTTTTCTGTTGCTATTATTTAATTAATGGCTTACTAAAACTTAATGTATGATTGAATTGAAGTTCTCATTAAAATTAAGTTTGCAAACTGAGTTTGCTAAAGTAACCCAAACTTTTTCTTTTACCAAACTAAGTTTTGAATGTAATAAAAAATGTCACGAAGCTGAGTTTGGAACCCCAAACTGAAACCAAACATAGCCTTAGTTTGCTTGTAATAAACCTGTTCTAACTGTCCCAAACTGTTCAAGTAGTAGGGTATGCCCTACTACTTAAAGTGTAGATGTTTGAAAGCTTAATCTGTTTGCTGAAGATTTGTGAATTTTATTGCATGAATGTCATTCTTGTAGATAGTGGACATGCTTGGATATGACTCAGCTAGATCTGACCAAACTTTAGTCTATGTTCTGACGCTTGGAGTCGTGGAAGCATATAGAAGTTTTGGAATAGGTAAGAGTGTTGCAAATCAAGTTTTGTGAAGTCCTCTATTATATAATTGGAACTCTAATTTGTGCTCTATATGCAGCTTCTTCTCTGATTCGGGAGGTCATAAAATATGCTTCAAGTATTCCAACCTGCCGAGCTGTCTACTTGCATGTAATCTCTTACAATAACCCTGCAATCAATTTGTACAAGAAAATGTCTTTCAAATGTGTGAGAAGGTTGCAGGGGTTCTATTTGATCAATGGCCAACATTACGATTCGTTCTTATTCTTGTATTATGTAAATGGGGGTCGCTCTCCTTGCTCACCATTGTAAGTGCAAAATTCCTTTCATTTTTTATCCCTGATTTGTTCAGACTGGTTTTTCATGTCAATGCTTTATACTAATCTTGTTTTACCTAGTGTAGAAAATTTTGCGTTATACTCTTAACCGGTCTGAGTTTCTGAACCTTTGTAAATAAGGTTGTTCTTGAACTAATAAGGGTGTTCCTATTCTTTGTTGTTATATACACACACACACGTTTGAACTTGATATGTGAAAAGTATTTCATTTCTTTGTTCTAAGTTGTTTTAGGTGAGATAAAATGTGGAACAATTAAATGCTGCTGTCTTGCTATTGCAAAAGGATCATTGGCTGATTTTCTAAGCTAAACATCAATTTCTCCTTCTTACTTTTGGCTGCCTATCTGATTAACCCTTTTAGTATTTGTTGCATATTGAGCCACATGCATCCTTTTATCTAAGTTATTTTCTAGAATTGAAATTTCAATTTCACATTTCAGAGAGATTCTCACTGCAATAGTAAGCTTCATGAGGAGTGGCTTTAAGTCAGTGGCTGCAAGGTTGTGCAGGAGCGGAAGCAGGAAGATCTCAAGGCGAGCAAAGTGTAAAGAAAGTCATTCTCTTGTGTCAGCAACACCCAACAAAAGAAACGTAGCAGTGGAATGTTCTGGTTATGAGTGTGTTTAACTCCGTTTAATTTTTTTTAAGTTATCTGTTTCCTGTATCAATCAACCTCACTATTGTTGATTCCCTCCAGAAAGGTCATATTCGAGCCAAAAATTATTTCTTACTATGATGTCATAATAAACTTCTTCAATCCAGTGAATTCACATATACTGTTAGAAGGTGACAATAACAACATTTAAGTGTATGTGAACAATGAAAATTGTGATTCTGTTGATCATCATTACAATTGGCAGGATTAAAAGGACATGCAGATTTGATGCAGTAGTTACTGTAATGGCTAATATAACCATGCTCGTTTACTAGCTTTATTGAGAAAGCAAATATGATGGTGGAACAGGAAAGATAATGCACCTGATTTCATCTCTTAGTTAACAGAGTCTTGAGTCTTAAGCATTAGAAAGCACAAACTTTAAAATATGATTCATAAGCAATAAAATATTTCATAACAAACATGAAACATAATCCGTAGATTTCTGGTTATCCAGGACTCTTGCCTGTTCTTTACCTGATGAATGAAGCAAGAATAAAATCTCAGGTCGGAATGAACCACTGCATTTTCAGTGATGCTGAGTTTCTTTGAGGTGATTTACTATAGGGAGGAAAAAAAATACAGGTGCAAAGATTGTTTGGAAGTGGTTTGGGAAGACAAATTTGAGGGGATCGCTTCCATGAGGGAAGAGAATAGAAGAGAAAGTTATGTCAGTACACCTTAAGTTACAAGAGTATCCTTCTCTTTTGTTTTTTGATATGCCTTTTTGTTTTTTTCACAAAAACCTCCACATTTTAATCTAATATAACTTTTTCAATTTTAATTTTTTCATTTTAAATAATAACTCACATTTCATACTAATAATAATAATTTTATTTAAATAATAGCGTAATCAAGTCTTCAAACGCAACACTCTGAGTTACCTAGACGATAACACAAATAAAGTCCACAAACAAGTTACGTAAATGTGAACACAACAAACTTTTAAGTTTTGGAGGTTTGTATACATACCCAACCCAACAAATTTACTAAAGAGTTTGGGCCAATAAGACTCAATCAACGTTATTAACCTAAAGTAGGTAAATAATATCTAGATAGATATTTGTTGCAACAATTATATTAACATAATATATGATCAAATCTCACATATCGATTATATTCTATATATCCCTTAATATCATATATCAATAAAATATATGATATGTTTGATTTATATTATCATATAATAATATTAATTACAACATACATGGTAAGTTTTTATTAGTTAATTATTAATATTATATATTTCATAATTATCTTCCTAAGGGTTTAGAAACTTATAAATAAGATTAAAATAATCCGGTAGTCCTCGTTTTTGTAGTAAAATCTTAATTTGATTCTCGTATTTTTATTAGTCTCAATTAGGTCATCCTTTTTGTAAATTAGTATCAATTAGGTCTTTTCCGTAGAGAACTAACACCGTTAAGTAGGTACCACGTGTCAACTCCTCGTTTTTTTGAATTTTTAATTTTTTTTAAATATTTATGCCACTTGTCAGGTTTGTAGTGTGTCATGTGTCAATCTAATATGGTGACACGTATCAACTTATTGTATGAATCTCAATTTGGTCCTCATATTTGTTAATTTGAATTGATTTCAGTTCCAAATTTTTAAAAAAAAATTTAACTTCATGTACTCCAAATTTAAAACAAATTTAATTTTTTTATAAATGTAATGATGATACTTTTATTAGAAGTGATATTTCTATTACATATTTTTAACAATATTTAATTTATTTAAATTTATATTTTACATTAAACTTTATTTTTTTTAAATTATAAATATATAGATTAATAAATTTATATTCGAAATATTTGTATAATATTCTATATCAACAATATTTTAGAGTTGGCTTAAAAATAACAATTTTATAAATTCAAATGTAAAATTTTAAAATAATTTTATAATAAAATAAAATAAATATATTTAAAATTTTAATATTAAATACAATTAATATTATTAAAATATTTAATAAAAATATCAATTTTAATAAAAATAATCATAATATTATATAAAAGTAAAATTTGGTCTAAATTTGGAGTGCTTGAAATTGAAAATTTTTAAAAAAAGTTGGGACTCAAATCAAATCAAATTAACAAATATGAGGACCAAATTAAGATTCATACAATAATTTGACACATGTCACCATATTAGATTGACACGTGGTACACTGTGACACATGACATAAATATTTTTTTTAAAAAAAATAAAAATTCGAAAAAAAAATCAAAAATTCAAAAAAACGAGGAGCTAACACGTGGCACTTACTTAACGGTGTTAGTTCTCTACTAACAGAAATAACCTAATTGATACTAATTTACAAAAATGAGGACCTAATTGAGATTAATAAAAATACGATAACCAAATTAAGATTTTGCAACAAAAACGATGACCGGAGTATTTTAATGTATAAATAAGTATCATTCACAAAAGAAATGACACACTTTTTTATATTCACTCATATATTCATAATATAGATCAAACTCTCTTAGTACAACATGTTTAATCTCAATAACATTCATCGGCAAATCTTGTTACATATAACAAAATCTGACCTCTAAATCCATGTAAGAACTTATAATATACGATCACTTACTTCTATGATTTATTGTTGGGTTAAATGTGTTTTTGGTCCCTTAACTTTCAGTGAATCTTGAAATTAGTCAATTTTAAAACTTTGAACCAATTTAGTTCTTCAACTTTTGAAATACGTGAATTTAACCCATTTAATCAAATTTTGTTAAGTTTATTTAACATTTCCAGCGTGTTTCACAATACTATTTGACTTAACATTAAAGAAAAAATGTGTCAAACAATATAAACAACTTAAATATAATTCTGAAATGCATACAAAACATCAAATAAACTTAACAAAATTTGATTAAAAAAATTAAATCTACATATTTCGAAAGATGAAAAACTAAATTGGTTCAAAATTTCCAAATAGACTAATTCTAAAATTCGATTAAAGTTAAAGAATAAAAATATATTTAACGTATAAGAATTGATTCCTACCATTTTCAACTTAAAAACACTCATTTTCAATATCTCTAAATCAGAATAAATATTTTTTTCCTCGTTATAATACAATACAACCTGTCTCAAAAATATAATTTTTAATGGAGTTCTCTTTCCAAGTGAATTTAGCCGATTCTTATAATTTTTGTAAGTGCATATTTAGTTTTGACATTTCAGTTGTAATTGAAACGTAATGATTACTTTTGAACGAAAAAAATCTATTATATATCTAATGTAATCGCACACACACTCACACGTGACAATTATAAACTACACAAGTAGATGATGCGGGTGTCGAAAGAAAAATCTGAAAATCGAGAGGTTCCGTGTTCCTCTGTTCCCGTGTGACTCCGACCTGGGTGGCGGTGTCTATATAACCACCGTATTACCCTCTTTTTCCATTTTTCTTTTTCTTCTTTCTGTTCTCTCTTCTATTCTGTGAGCCTTAGCTATTGCTCTGGCTATGGCTATGGCTGCTTCAACTTCAACCTCTCTCTCCGTCGTTGGAAGTGGCCTCGCCTTCCCGCACCATCATCTTCACCCTCCCGCAACATCCTCTACTCGTTTCTGCACTCGATTCCGGAACAACCGTTTGTTCCTATCGTCTCTCCCAAGGTATCACTGATTCTTTATCTCTCTTTTTTATTTTTTTGTCGATGCTTCCAATGTCAAATTCCACCTCTACAGTTGTTAATTCTTGTTTCCCTATCAGTGAAAGAAGGAGGCTCAAGGCTCTTGGTGGCGGATCGGGATTTCGACGGAACAAGCCTCGCGGTCACGCTTTTGTTATTGGTGAACCCTCGTTCTTGCTGCCGCAACAAACTTGTGCTTCTTGCTGTCTTGCGAGGAAACGCCGTTCCAATCTCGCAACATTTGTGCCTGGAGCTTTTCTTGACAAGTCTTGTTTCCGTTTGTCTAACAGTAGACTCCATCGTTCTTCTGTGAGTTTTCTCGCTTCGTTTGTAGCTGATAATCTTAATTTTTAATTTGTGATTACTTTCTTTCACTTTTCTCGTTGTGGCTGGTAGAAAAGAAAGATTTTGGCTTTCTTTTTTGTGATCTTTGGTTGGAATATTACAACCGAGTCATTTCTATATGTGGCTTTCAAGATTTTTAAAACTCTACTTATTGTCCGAATAAGAATTAAACTAGAGAAGTGTCTCTTGTATCAAATCTTGGGCGAAATTTATGTTTGTGTTAATGGATTTTCTTCTTCAAGCAGGTTCAGATTCCACGTGCAACCGTAGGTCCAGATGAGCCACATGCAGCAAGTACAACCTGGGCAGATGGTACTGTGAAACAAGATTCAAGTGTGTATGATAATGAACTAGAGCAGATTGAGGGGTTTCTAAGCACTGAACTTCCGTCTCACCCGAAGTTGCACCGTGGTCAACTGAAGAATGGGTTACGTTATCTGATCCTGCCAAATAAAGTTCCACCAAAAAGGCAAGTTTAATCATTTTCATGAATTCCATTCAAAACTAGGACGTCTTTCAATGTGAAAGTGCCGATTTTTCATTCTTTATTATGATTCTTGAGTTTGTTTATCAACGATCAATTTCAAGAATGCGATAAAGATATCTTGATATCTTGATATCTCTTATCGACATGCATGACCATTACTTTTCTGAGGCATATTGCTTTGTGTTTTACAATCCCCTGAGACGCTTCTTCTCAGTGCCTTGCTCTCGTGTCATCAGTATTTCTTTTGGCAGGAATGCTATGTTAGCAGTTCGTATTTCTGAGGTGTGGAATATGTTTATGTTAAATTGTGATTGTGAAGCGTTCTTTGGTGAAATGGGTCATGTATGCATACCATCAACACTTTGAAGCGAATAATTTAGTTTGCTAGTACGTTATTTCTAGACGATTTTTTAATATAACCGATACAGTCAAATATGATATAGTTTTATGTTTTCTCGGTTAAACATTGCTTTGTTGTAGTTTCTCTAGAATCTGCTTGTTGTCAACTGCTTAGTATCAAGTGATTCAATTTTAGGTTCGAAGCACATTTGGAAGTTCATGCAGGATCAATAGACGAGGAGGAGGATGAGCAAGGAATTGCTCATATGATTGAACACGTTGCTTTCCTAGGAAGTAAAAAACGTGAGAAACTTTTAGGAACAGGAGCCCGTTCAAATGCATATACTGATTTCCACCATACAGTATTTCACATCCATGCTCCTACAACCACCAAGGTATGGGCCATTTGAAGTGCAGTTCTTTGTGATGTATTCAATTATAATTATAATTTCTGTGATATATTTCATTAAGGATTTTGGACGTTTATTCAACTTTGTTATGTTACTAATTATTATTTAGTCATGCATATGAGAATAGGGTAAACGGTGTTTCTTGTGTACTTCTGTCTAAAGCAATATGTAGAAATTATTGACCTTGTAATGGGTATGACCAGTTCATATTTTGAATATAACAATATTTGGCTAACAGTATACATTTTTTAAATTAATTTGTAAGAAGAAATTGTCATGAAAACTCCCAACTCCAAATCCCAATGTTCTAATGGTATCAAAGTTTCCCACACTTAAAGCTTGTGACAATTGGAGGTAAATCCTTGTCAATGATGAACAATGTTAAATAGTTTTCTTTAAAAGAGATTCAACATGATATTTAGAGTAAAATTCCATTAGGGCACAAAGAAAGCATTGGGCTCGATTTCTAGTGGAGAAACTTCTCCAGAGAGAGAATGCAATGGAAGAGTGAAGATTATTCTTTATTTAACTTTGCAGAATCTGCCAGTAACGTGAGAAAAGCCCAAGCTTTATGAGCTCTACTTAAGTCATATTTTTAAGATTGAATATTACCTTGAGATTGCAATAATTGCAACCCTCAAAGAGTCCGAAATTAATGGGCTGGGGTTGAGCAATACCCAAGGCAACTTTCCAGCAATCATAATTATAGAAAATTTGACAGTCATATTTCTTACACTTATTATGTAATAGAATTGTTCTTTGACGCATTTTAACTGTGTGCATGTATGTCTTGTTTCCAATATATGTATATATGCATGGAATCAAATTGAATATTTTAATATTTCATTTTGTTGTTGATCATAAACGGGTGTCGTTTGTTAGGATTCTGACGGGGATCTACTTCCATTTGTTCTGGATGCCTTGAATGAGGTATGCTTTATTGAACTTTGTTCCTTTTCATGCCATTGCCCATAAAAGCCTCTTCACATTTGTACAAATGCTTTATATTTGCTTTAACACGATATTTCATTTGATCTTGCTTTGGTTTTGACTTTACTTGTCTTGGCACAATAGAGAAAATATGAACTCACAGCTAATTGTTGTTGATGTATGCAGATAGCTTTCCACCCAAAGTTTCTTGCTTCTCGGATTGAAAAGGAACGACGTGCCATACTATCAGAGCTTCAAATGATGAATACAATAGAGTATCGAGTTGATTGCCAGGTGAGGAACAAAAATATCTCTAGGAAATTCAGGCTATCAACTTTGTGTTTTTTGCAGAATGTTGACTCAATTTTGTTGTTTCCCATTTTTCATTGCTTTTATTTTCTGTAACTGCAGTTGTTACAGCATCTTCATTCTGAAAATAAGCTGAGCAAAAGGTTTCCCATTGGATTAGAAGAACAGATAAAGAAATGGGATGCAGATAAAATTAGGAAGTTTCATGAGCGATGGTATTTCCCTGCAAATGCTACCTTGTACATTGTGGGGGATATTGATAACATATCAAAGACTGTTTACCAGATTGAAGTAAGTCCTACATTTTTATATTCATAATTTTGGTTGCGGTCATGGTTATAATATGTAGGAATCTTATTCAATAAGCTGTTGTCACACAGGCAGTTTTTGGGCAAACTGGTGTAGACAATGAGAAAGGTTCTGTAGCCCCTCCAAGTGCATTTGGTGCAATGGCTAGTTTTCTTGTTCCAAAGCTTTCTGTTGGTTTGGGTGGAAATTCTATCGAAAGATCAGCAATGGATCAATCCAAAATATTCAATAAGGAAAGGCAAGCTGTTCGTCCTCCTGTGAAGCACAATTGGTCACTTCCCAGGAGTGGTGCTGACTTGAAGCCACCACAAATATTTCAGCATGAGCTACTTCAAAATTTTTCAATTAATATGTTCTGCAAGGTATATAAAGAGTTGTGTTATCTTATTCCTAACTCAAACTTATAGTGTAGATTTTTGTAGTTGCTTTTGTGTATCAATTATTATTTGCATGTGCTTAAAATTTTTGGAGCTGATAAGGAAGTCGGAGACTTCTTGTGGTGGAGAAATGGTCAATGGAGAATGATGGGCATAACTCATAAAAGGATAGGAACATGCAATTTATTAGTTCATTTCAAGGTCTACTAGTCTAATGAACAATTTAAATAAAATATTGTCATATTCGTATACTGGTATAGTAGATGTTATATTGGTCTAATGATAATTAGAATGTACTTTAGTTTTGAGCAATAACCATTAAAGACAAGTTGGAATTCTACCCAGGTTGTGTCTGTCATGCCTCTCCTTATGGCACTAAAACCTTTCTGGCTTTAAATGTTGTCAAGTACTCTTTAGAATATTTATAGTGGCAAGTTGTGCCATTCTATGGCAGCAATGTGGGGTAGATCAGCCTCTGGCTGATTCTAAAACTCTTGCAATGTTGCATGATTTTTGCTTATAGCAAATCCTTAGTCTGGACAGTTATGGAATCCCTGTTTTGTGTCTGCCCTTTATGCCATTGCCTATCTCTTTTATTCTTGGAGAGCTTTTATTATTTTACTATCTCTTTTATTCTTGTACCCAATGTATTTCTACAGCTAGAATCCCTTCACCCATAAAAAAAGTATATCTTACAATTTGTGTTTTGAGCTGGACTCAACTCTACAAAAATAGCTTGGAATGTAAGGATTGTCCGAGGACCAAGTTTTATAAGTTCTATTTAAGTGGTATCTTGAGTCATCAAGGCTGCTGACCTTTAGGGAAATTTTAATTAGGTATCTAAACTAAAAGAATATCAATGGTTCCTTGATTTTCTATATTTTGAAATTAAGTAGCTGGAGTTAGTTTAGGGTGGCTTGGAATTGCTGGAAAAGTACTTCCTTTGATCCTTTATCAAGATTAATAGATGTAGTTAAATCAGATAATTATAATTAACATTGTCACAAATTTAATATTTATTCCAAAAATGCCCCTAGTGGAATTAATTAGTTTAATGGGTTATAATTACAGTACACAATTCAAATAATATTTTTTTTGACCAATGAATGTGGCTTATATTGTTAGTAAGCCAATAAATTACATGGATAAGTAAGGGCCTCATTAGTAGATTTCAGTACTCTTAGTATCTAGTAGATATGTTGGAATCCCATAGATGTAGTAGTTGAAGATATTATGAGCAATTAGATAGATTCTATATTTTTGTCAGTGGCCTAAAATAAGGTAATAGAATATTTTGTAATTATGCTTTCTTCCTTATAAATTAAATTGCTCAGCTATGGTGTGGTCTAAACACAGAATTCAACATGCGCCTCTTTGTTTCTCTCTTCTGAGCATGGTTTTAGAGGATAATGAGAAGGGAACTCTAATCTGTGCTTTTCATGTGGGCCCACTGCTTATAGGTGTGAATTCTTTCAGAAACCATGTACATTTTCTGGTTTCTATTCTTTTTCTATTGTTTCACTGCTCACTATTGTCAGTGCCACTGTTCATTGTTGGTGACTTTCCAACGAGCTTTCTTTGGATGATGACATTTCTTTGGATGATGACCACCGCCACTCGCTCAGAGTGCCTTGCCACGTGATGACCAACTCTATCAACTGCATCCTCTGAGCAATTTTGCTCTTTGAGAATTCGAGCTCTTTGAGCATTTTTTGCTCTTTGCTAGCAGTCAAGCTCTGTGAGCATTTTCTCTCTCCAATAGCTACCGTTCCATTTAAGCATTTCTGATCCTCGACAATTTGCCTCCAACAGCCACCATTCCCTTTGGGCATTTTTTTGCTCTCAAGTAGTTGCCGTGTTCTCTAAGCCATATTGCTCTCTGCCAGCTGGTGTGTCTTTTGACCATTTTTTCTCTCTGTCAGCCTCTACACTCTACAAGAAATTTTTGCCCCGATTCATGGCCACCATGTGCCACATCAGTTCCTTAACGCATCTTTCCCATTGTGATCCTCAACATTTATTGTTATTGATTTGTTAGTTATCCATTAGATCAATGGTAATTGTGTGTCTACACTATGACTTTTGTTTTCAATTTTTTTGAAGCATTTATATATATGCTTATAGTATAAATTATATATCTTGTATCCATAATCATTGTTAAATTGGCAATCTTGCTTTGCTATTTTTGGGGTTGGCACCAGTGTTTTATTGATATACTTTTAGATATTATAAATTTCCCAAGTGATCCTCCGTTTTCTTCTTCCATACCTTTTTCTTTACATATTCCTTGTTTAGTGTTTTATTGATATACTTTTAGATATTACAAAGCTTATGTTTCTTCTCTTGTTTTATACCTTTTGCAGATACCAGTGAACAAGGTTCAAACATATAGGGATTTGCGCCAGGTCTTGATGAAAAGAATATTTTTGTCTGCTCTTCATTTTAGAATTAATTCAAGATATAAGGTGAGATAAAATTCTTTGTATCTTCAGCAGTTCTCTTTCCTGGTGGCATCCTTTTTATGTGACTAGTGTAGGAATTAATTGACATTCATTGATTGATTTTGTTGTTTTCATTGTTTCATACAGATATCTGAAAATAGGAAACAAAGTGAAAATTTTAGGAAAACAATAAATGAAAATGGGAAATTTTTCTCTTGAAAAGCTAGTCCTAAAGTTTTCAGCAATTTATACTCACTTTTCTATGAAGTTTGTCCAAGTTATTGACAGAGATAATAAGTGACTCAATTATGTGGATTTCAGTTTCTTAATAATAAGTGACAGAGATAAAAAGATACTCAAATTATACAAATCACTGTTCACTAGTTCATTATCCATCCCTTAGGATTTAAATGTTTACTAATAATGCATTGGATTTTACAGAGTTCGAATCCACCTTTCACTTCAGTTGAATTGGATCACAGTGACTCTGGAAGGGAAGGATGCACTGTAACCACACTAACCATAACTGCAGAACCAAAGAATTGGCATAATGCAATTAGAGTTGCTGTTCAAGAGGTTTGTTTCTTTTGCTCTGCTTTGATTGTCTGTGTACGGAACAGAGCTTTTTCGTATTTTTCTTTTCATTGGTGGTTCTAGTTTGCTATTGTTAGATACATGTCCGACTGCTGGCTTTCAGTCCTTTGTTTAGCATAGAAAGATATAAAATGACTCAACTTTATGGCAATTAATTCACATGAGGTTTATGAATTCTTTAACTCTTACAAATGCTCCTAGAATCTTTTAAGGTCTTGTGCTGCATAGAGAAAACCGTATTGTTTAAGGTTTCAAATAGCTTGAATGATAGGCTACCTTAATTCTTTCTACAGCAAGTGTCTCTAATGTAAATTTGTGTGATATAGGTTCGGAGACTTAAAGAGTTTGGGGTTACCCAGGGTGAATTAACTCGTTATTTAGATGCCCTTCTGAAAGATAGTGAACACCTAGCAGCCATGATTGACAATGTATCTTCTGTTGATAACTTGGATTTTATCATGGAAAGTGATGCTCTTGGACATAAAGTTATGGACCAGAGACAAGGGCATGAAAGTTTACTCGCTGTTGCTGGGACAGTTACCCTCGAGGAGGTAATTTCGTTGATAACCATTGGACCTTGTGCAAGATGTTAAATTACCTTTAACTCCTCTTTTTTGCTGTTCTTGACTCTTTTTTATTATGACAACTCATAAGTAAAATTGTAGAACTGTCAGACATGAGCTGATTCAAAGGTCTTGTGCAGATATCTCTCTGCTACCTTTTAATTTTTTAGTGCAATTTTTTGTTTATTCTGATAAGAAAAATGATTATTTTTCCTTTTGCTTAGTTATTTGTGCGTCCATGCTAGAGATGAGGTTTTAGATTTTCTTATTCTATCTTAGATTGTTTTCTTGTAGCTCATTATTGTCCTAGTTAAAGAAAATACTTGGAACACTTTAATATCATTGCCAACTGTACTGATTTTACTTTAAGAAATTTTAAGTTAAACAGTATATTTCCTTGATAATTTCATATTTCTGTTATTTTCTTTGTTTTGTTCTTCTGTTGTGTCATTCTCTCTCTTTTTCATTTTAAACATACTTTATTTTAAATTAGTGTGTTTAAAAAAATATCTTAGAAGAAATTGTTGTAACTCGTAAAATCTTAGTGGGTACCTTCTAGTCTAGTTATTTACTTAAAATATCATCTCTTAAAATATCTTCTGGTTCAGGTCAATTCAGTTGGTGCCAAGGTGTTAGAATTTATAGCTGATTTTGCAAAGCCTACTGCACCGCTTCCTGCAGCAATTGTTGCCTGTGTTCCAAGAAACGTTCACATTGAGGGAGCTGGTGAAACAGAATTCAGGATATCATCCACTGAGATTACGGATGCTATGAAAGCTGGACTGGATGAACCTATTCAGCCAGAACCTGAGGTATCTTCCTTCAGATTAATTACTTGTTAGTTGATCCTGATTTGGCTACGATATGACGCCACCACTGATTCAAATTTAGTTCATTTTTTATCAATGGTGAATTCTACTAAGGAGAGCCAATTCTTATGAGTTGGTTGTGTCTTGTCTATATACATAATTGCTGTTCAGCTAATTAATTGCTTACGTATGTATGTGTATAGCTTGAGGTGCCAAAAGAGCTGATACAATCATCAAAGCTAGAAGAACTGAAAAAGCTGCGCAAGCCAACTTTTATTCCTGTAAATCCTGAAACTGATGCTACAAAGCTTCTTGATGAGGAAACTGGGATCACCCAGCGCCGTCTTTCAAATGGAATTCCTGTTAATTATAAGGTATTTGATGTCAGTTTATATTGAGATTCCCATGAAACTAGCACCTTATTTTCCTTTGCCATGTCATTGTGCTGAGCGTTGCATATTTAAAATTGGTGACTCGGTCTACATGTATTTCTTATGTTCACTACTCTGCTATGCTCTGTTTTGTTCTATTCTGCAATAATGGATTGTAAGGAGACATAATTTGTCAAAAACTTAATTTCCAGTTTCTATTATGTTTGTACCATGTCATTCAATTTCTAGCTGATTCCACAAATTCAATCTGAGATTGGCATACAGAGTTCTGGAATTGCACCCCCCAAAAAAACGAAGCATCAGTTTATTGAACTTATTAATGCATTTTATGTTTGACAGATATCAAAAACTGAAACACAAAGTGGTGTGATGAGGCTGATTGTTGGTGGTGGACGAGCAGCTGAGAGTTCCGATTCAAGAGGATCTGTGATTGTTGGTGTGAGGACACTTAGTGAGGGAGGTCGTGTTGGTAACTTCTCAAGGGAACAGGTATCTATCTTTTCTTACTAACAGATGTTTCCAAATGTTAATGTTATGTTTCTATTTTCCAATTCCGTTGCATTGTTCTGGTGGCTAACTTGTGTACTGTCATATCAGGAGAACTCTGCACAGTTTCTAATTTCACCACTATAAAATCTATTATTTGGACTACTCATGGATATGAATGTCATCTACACAGATAATTTCAGTATCCAAGAACTTATCTCACTTCCATTTAATGAATGTCCTGTATTCTTTGCGTAAAACCAGGTGGAACTTTTCTGTGTAAATCACCTGATAAATTGCTCCTTGGAATCTACGGAGGAATTCATTTCAATGGAGTTTCGTTTTACTTTAAGAGACAATGGGATGCGTGCAGCCTTTCAATTGCTTCACATGGTGCTTGAGGTAAACACCTTTCCACAGATACAATTCCTTTTATCATCCACATTTTTTTTTTATCAGCTTTTATCATCCACATACGTTTCGTATGTATAATTCTTGGTTGTATAACGGCATTTAAGTACTCAATTACATATTTGCTCTGTTGCTTATGCAGCATAGTGTCTGGGTTGATGATGCTTTTGATAGAGCTAGGCAATTGTATCTGTCATATTACCGATCCATCCCCAAGAGCTTGGAACGCTCAACTGCCCACAAACTCATGGTAGCAATGTTGGATGGAGATGAGAGGTTTATTGAGCCAACACCAAAATCACTGGAGAATTTAACCCTGCAATCTGTTAAGGATGCAGTGATGAATCAATTTTTTGGCAACAACATGGAGGTATGCATTGTAGGAGACTTCACGGAGGAGGACATTGAATCTTGCATTCTTGATTACCTTGGCACGGCTCAGTCCACAAGAAACCGTGAAAGAGAGCAAGAATTCAACCCACCCGTATTTAGATTATCTCCATCCGAGTTGCAGTTTCAAGAAGTGAGAGGCTAAGCATTAATTACCTTTTCGTATATGTTGTTTTGTGACAAGTTAACAGTATATTATTTGTGGTATGCTTGGACGAACTTCTCCACAAGGACATCTAGGAGAGAAATATGAAGAAAAAAAGAAAATTGACTTCTCCGTAGGTTTAAATTAACTCATGCACTAATTAAAGATTTTTTTTTTTGGAGAAATTGCATGAGAGCTTCTACAAATTAGCTTAGGCATAAACTAATTTTAACTTATGAAATCATTTTTTTTTCATTTCACTTTTCTCTTCTAGAAGTTCTCATGGAGAGGTTCACGCAACCGTACACTTATTTGCACAGTCAAATTTAGTGTTTATACTTTTTGAATTGGTGTTGATACATCAGTGAACTAGGCTTTTGACATGGTTATTCACTTTTGCCTTTTTTGCAGGTATTTCTAAAGGACACAGATGAGAGGGCGTGTGCTTATATAGCTGGACCAGCGCCAAACCGTTGGGGTTTTACCGTCGATGGAGAGTACTTGTTGGAGTCCATTAGTAATGCTTCACCTACCAATGGTGAACTTCGTTGACTTTTTTTCTTGTGTCATAATACTTCAAAAGTTATGCTTTCAGTTGTTAAAGGCTTGAAATGGCTTGTGCAGGTGATCAGTCAAATTCTGATGCTCAACAGATACAAGGTTTGCAAAAGAGCCTACGTGGTCATCCTCTTTTCTTTGGTATAACTATGGGACTGCTTTCTGAGATTATAAATTCTAGGTATGTCTTTTTACTTGATGCTCACCTGTATTTGGCTTTGTGAAGAAAGTTAGCAAGCATAAATACCTCTATAGAATGGTGTGTTGGAGAGATTGTTATTTTCAATTTTTTTGGTCAGAAATCTGATTACATTTTCCTCTACAGGCTCTTCACCACTGTCAGAGATTCTCTGGGGTTGACCTATGATGTGTCATTTGAATTAAACTTGTTTGACCGGCTTAAACTAGGATGGTATGTGATCTCTGTCACATCAACTCCAAGCAAGGTGTGAGCTCCATTCTTGTAATATATTCAATCTAATTTTTGCTGTTAGTTTCCTTCTGTTCAAAAGTTTTAGGTTAAATTGATTTGCAGGTCCACAAAGCTGTTGATGCATGCAAAAATGTTCTCAGAGGTCTACATAGCAACAAAATTACGGAGAGGGAATTAGACAGGGTTAGTTATTGAAATGCCCGACTTGTTGTACATTACAATTTAGTGGAAGCACTTTAGGCACACGTTTTTCTGCTAAAATGTATGCACATCAGTTTTCGAATTTGATTAGTTTTTATTTGTTTCTTCTGATCATATGAACTGATTCTTGAGCTTTGTATTGTGTTTCTCCGTGATGGTTTCTTAATGAAGGGCAAATACCTTTCTGGTTAAAATGCACGTAGTGCCTTCCTTTAATTTCCAAATATGGTTTAAATTTTTCATGCTATTTGCCATGCATTTTAAATTTGTGAATTTCTTTGGTGCTTTTGTCTAATGTAGGCTAAACGAACCCTTCTTATGAGACATGAAGCTGAAATCAAGTCAAATGCCTACTGGTTAGGGTTATTAGCTCATTTACAAGCTTCTTCTGTTCCAAAGAAGGTGAGATATAAATATCTGAATCTTGAAGTGTGAGATATTGGAGTTTTTACTGTGATGCAAAACAAAACAAGGTTTAAGGTTTTTAGTCCTGCCAACATTTTATAATTTTCTTATTCTTGTTTCTGAATTATTGTAATATCGATTGTGGATCCAGGACATATCATGTATCAAGGACCTAACATTTCTATATGAAGTTGCTACTATCGAGGATATATATCTTGCATATCAACAGTTGAAAGTGGATGAGGATTCTCTGTATTCCTGCATTGGAATTGCTGGTGCTCAGGATGCGCAAGATGTAGCAGGTGTAGTAATCTTCCTAATGCCTAGGATATTGAATCTTGCTTTCTCTTGTGGAACTTAAGTCCAGATTTCATCTTTCATCTTTTCCAAATTTTACTATGTTTTTGCAGCTCCTTTAGAAGAGGTAGTAGCGGAGGATGTCTATCCCGGTGTTATTCCAGTGGGAAGAGGTTTATCTACAATGACACGACCAACTACCTAATATTTCTGGACCATGTTTTGGTCTGCTCGTTAAAGAACTACAGGTTAGCATTTTTTGTTTATTCTTTCCGTTCTGAGTTGTGCAGAGAGCATCGATAATATAAAAAACTTTGTCCTATTGTTTGTTTCCTTTCTTGCAAATTGTTTGACAGTGAATTTTACTACTTATGTCTGTGAAACAGGAGTGGAGGGTTGATTAAAAGTTGTGGTTGGAAGGATTAGCGGCATGTGTCACAACAACAGAAGAAGTTGCTACTGCTGCTGCTGCATTATTTATTATTGAAACAAGTGGATACGGAAGGTGTTGGATGGGGAAACCTAATAAGAAGCGATTTTTGAGTTGCATTGCATGTTATTATTGATTTCCTTGCTTTTGTAGGATTAGAATAAAGAAAATATAGAATCCAGCACTAAGATGTATAGCTGCCATTTTTTTTCTGTCGGCCATAAATTTTGCTGGGGAGAACGCCGATCCTATCTTAGGATATAAATTGTAAACTACCTCTAGGATTCTCAATGCATGTATTCAAATACATCTAAAATGAGGTTAAATATTAAAAAATATTAAGTCAAGCCTTCAATGTAGTCATAATCCTACTCTTGTAGGAAAATTTTGGTTTTATCTTTATAAATATCTCTCTTAATCTTATATGTAAACATGAAGAGAAATGGAAGTAGAATTAGTGTCTATATGTAAGGTGATTTACACAAAAAAGGCACTTGGGTTTTGCAGCTAATCATAAAGTTGTCTCAGCTTTGTTATAATTTCAAATTATTCTATACTACAGTTAATTTTAAAATATAACAGTTAGAAAGATAATAGTGTTCAATGAAGGAACACATAATATGAAGACTACTCTATCTGGCTCCACTGCATTTTAATTCTATTAGTTCATCAATCTCTGAAATAATTTGCATGTGCAAAATTTCATTTAAAACAAAAAACCAAAGGTTCCACAAAATGAATGGAAAATATTGTAGTTAAGACATTATTAAAATATTTAAATTGATTGAAAGTCGTCTTGCATCGTCTTCTCAACTAACCTTGGTAAATCTTGTAATTACGTGAATCTTTCCATTTACCAACTCCTTTGATAATAATTAATGGTTGTGATGGTTTGGACTTGTGTACCACATTTTTAACTTTTGAAGTTGAACAACTTTTAGTTTCAGAACAACGACCAATCCCTTTCACTTATCCAATTAATATAAGCATTTTAGTTTAACGACATTGGTCTTTTTGTGGCAAACATGTACCAAGTGCGCAAGTAAACATGGATTATGTTAAACGGTCTAATTATTATTATCTAGAAAAAGAAATCAAGTTTCATAAGTAACAAATTCGTTATTGTTCTTCACATAATATTCCGTTTACACGAAATCTTTAGCAGAAAGAGGTGTCATGTGTTCATTAGTTAGATAACATAAAATATAATTAGTAACATATAAAATAGTGTCTTGTAATTTTGGATAATGAGGTAATGTTGGTAGAAAATCCCTGCAACAGCAAGGTCTACTATCCCTTTAACCCCCCAATTTGACTATTGTGTCTAATGACAGTGACTTGGTTTTGTTGCTTAATGTCTCTAGAAGGAACAACATATGCACTGCCAAAACCAAACTCATTAAAAACCTTTTCATTTAATTTTCGTACAACTCATCTTCTGATAAAGTTTATGAAACACAATAAGTTAATGTTTGATTTGATTACACAAATACTGATAGACATTTTCAGTAAGTATATATGTGCTCCCTTTCTGATTCCTTATATTTTCTCTTTGCAAAGCTTACAATTCAGTAATTGTCATTTGTTAGTGTAAATGAATGTAAGAAAATTATTCAAGATAAAGGGAATTTCTCTCTTGATCTTGTGCTGAATAAAAATTTATGACAAATGGCTGATACATAATGCATGATGAAATTGATCAAGTTACCTTCCACATTTTCCATGAACTCAGGTATAGAATAGTATAGTATATTAGAGTAGAGAAAGAGTAGTTTTACTTGTATTTTTCCTGTGAAGACTGTGAAATCCATTCCCATTTTCTTTCTTCACTGCTTTTTTATGTCTACAATTCCTTCCGTATCACTGTTATTAGTGACCAAGACTTCATCAATAATAATAATAAGTGTCATTTCATATTTTCTATTTGTAATCAAACGTGTATAAGAGAGAAAGATTTATAAAACTATCCTCTTTGTTTTACTTTCTTGAATTAAATATACATCCCTAATGATTTTTGTCTTGGATCATTTAACAAAAATTATCCCCTTAAAAAAGCCTTTTAGACATCATGGTTTATGAAGAGGGTGCAAGAAAATTAAACCCTTGCTGTGGAGACACTGGAGATTAGTTGAGGATTCCCTTACTTTTGAGTGTTGAATATATCTGAAAAGATAATGGTGCAAAACTTTCTGTCAACGCCATTAGGGTTTTGATACTGAGAAAGCTTTTGGTAACTCAGATATTAAAAAGCAAATTAAAATCAACGGCGTTTTAACCTTTAGCATGTCTGAGAATCATCTTTTTATTCCCACTCTCACCTAAAAGTAGTGAGCATTCTTATATTAGAACGTATTTCTTTGTATAAAGTCATGAATACTTGATTTTTAAATACATAATGGTGGGATGCAAATACGTAATCATTTTTCACTTTTACAACCTAACAAGATTGAATAAAAGGCTGCTGCATCTACCATTAGTTCAGTACTCTTTTGTACATAAAATATGCAGAAATTTTTATCAAACACATGTTGAATGGAGGGTCCCAGAAGTGAATGGTTTATGCATGACACGAAACACAAAATCATTAAAATGTTGAGACACATTGGATGGTTTAAAGTTAGGAAGTTTCTTCTGTGATTGGGCAATGAAAAGTGAGTTTTGCAGTCACTGAATGATTGCCACGTGGAAACCAACCCCAGCTGGTGGTTGAAGTTCGTTGCTGTTTCTGTGATGTGTGTTTTTGGAATATGTTGCCCTAGCCACACGCATTCATGCATGTGCCTTCTTCTTGTTGGACAAGTGAACCTGTTGAAATTTTCATCATCTAAACCTTCTACGTATATCTTTTCACTTTTCAATTCACCATTTTCTTCCTTTCTGCATAAAACAAAATCTCTCCCATTACAGTTATGTTGACTCCACTACCTAGTCTTGCTACTTTGTACCTCTGTGGAAGATTAATTTAGACCACAAAATTAAATAAAGTCAAATTATAAAGAGAAAGAAGGTTTATCAGAGAAGCTACTACTCAGTGTTGTGTATAGGAAACTTCTGCGTCTGCATCTTCCAGACAGATAATGATAACAATTTTTATCGATGAATTTAAGTGTAAGTGTAAATCTTATATCGGATAAAAATGCCATTAATATCATTAATATATGTATAAATTGGATTTATATTAAGAATATATATGTAAGTTATAAGTACATGAAAGAGATAGGTTACTGTAATCATACCAGGATGCACGACCCTGATATGATTTCATATTTCAGTATAGTTAGGGAAGGAATAGTTGAAGATAATGTGTGTGTGTTTTAGAAAAATGACAAAAACGAGGTAAGAATTTTCAACTGAAACAGTTGATTATAATGGAAGAAATTAGGTGTATTTTTTTTAGAATGTGTATGATTTGTAAAGGAAAATATTTACGTAACTATTGGTTGACATAGAGTGGTGTGGAATGAGATTAGAGATCATTTGTGGAGTGAGTGTTAAGAGATTCCTTTCAGGGTCGTTATCGATATGACTTTGTGTATGATATAAAGGACAAACTTGGAATATGCCACCAAAACATGATGCATATACATCGCCACCACCTTATATATATAACAAACACTTGTGTGGTAAATGTCTTCAAAAACACTTTAAAGGTATTATAATTGGATTGTTTAGCTGGTGGTGATGATGAGAACACCAAGCAGTGATGAGAGTGGGTTGAAGAAGGGGCCATGGAGCCCAGAAGAGGATAAAATATTAGTGGATTACATTCAGAAGCATGGCCATGGGAGTTGGAGAGCCCTTCCAAAGCTTGCAGGATTGAACAGATGTGGAAAGAGTTGCAGACTAAGGTGGACTAATTACCTCAGACCTGATATCAAAAGAGGCAAATTCTCTGATCAAGAAGAGCAACTCATCATCAATTTGCATGCAGTTCTTGGAAATAAGTAACCAACTAGTCCTCGCACCTTCTTCTTCATCATTGTGTTCTTTAAAGTAAAGTCGTCAGGAGTTATAACGACTTCAGCTAATATTGTTGAAGTCGTCACGACTCTGACAACCTTACTTTGTAACAAGTTTATGAAAAAGTCGTGTGAAGTTTTCGTGATTTTGTGTGTTAATATATTGAAATGAAGTGTGAATGAACATGATTTTAGTATTGTAAATTTGTTTGCATTGTTTATGATTAGGTGGGCAGCTATAGCATCTCATCTGCCAGGAAGAACTGATAATGAAATTAAGAATTTGTGGAACACACATTTAAGGAAAAAGCTATTGCAAATGGGGTTAGACCCAGTCACTCACCGTCCAAGAACCGATCACCTCAACCTTCTTACAAATCTGCAACAGATTTTGGCAGCTGCAAAAATTGTGAGCACTTTGACAAACCCTTCTGACATAAACAATGTTCTAAGGCTACACTCAGATGCCAAATTCCAGTTACTGCAAAACATGTTTCAACTCACTCCTTCCTCAAACTCTTTTCTACCATTAAACTCACTCACAGATGGTTTTATGAATCACTGTAATAATGATCTCCCAAACCTACTTCATGATGGTAATTCAGTGTCTGAAATTCACCCCAATTTCCAAAACTTTGAGGCCCTTCACCACCCAACACAAGAAAATTCTCTTCCAAATCTGGTTTCTGCCTCGCCTGAACGTTCCCCATTGAAGGAAGCAGAAAATGTTAATGCAAACTCAAAGGAGTGTTCTAATCCTTCTTCTACCACCTTTGAGTTGGCTTGGGGAGATTTCATGGATGAAGATGCAACAGAGAATTATTGGAAAGGTTTCATAGAGTAAGTTTGCTTAATTAATTCTCATTTTCTTTCTCCATTGTAGTTATTATTTTAAATTTTAATATATTTTTTTCTTAAAATTAGAGTTGTAAACAATTCAAAAATCCTCATAAAACATATTTGATACGGTAAAAAATTTAAGACAGATTAAGTTGAGTTAGAGAAATATATTAATTTATTTTCAAAGTTTAGGTTAAAATATATCGAAATTTAAAACAAAATAAATTTTATAATTTTGCCTACAACTTTAAAAACTAAAACCATGTTTAATTTTTATTATATTATTATTACTATAAACTAAGATAAACTAACACTACATACCATTAATATTGTACTGTTGATCAAGTCAAAAGTTATAAGTAACATATTTTATCTTATGATATATGTTCTTTAATTTGGAGGCCTTTAATGTGGTCATCATTTCACCTCAATAATTCAGGTCTATATAATTAATGTGATATTATACTTTGGTTGGACTATATGCACTGATAGCTCAAAACCTAACTAAAAAATCATTAATATTTACGATAAATTAGATTTTTCATGATAATTATTTTAAGAACTATATATACACAGATGTTTTATTCCCGTTTCTGTACACTAATTTTCTATCTGTTTATTTTGCAGCCAACATTGTAACCAGACATGGTCAACAGTCCAATGAAAAAGATGCATGGCATAGAAAGTTTTCACAGAAATAATGGGATTTATTCGCCGATCCATGTATCCATAAACATATACTATCATTAATTTAGTTAAGGTTGCTTTGTGTGTATTATTTGACAAATGGATCAATTGATCGATTCCAGATAAAAATATAGAAAAGCTTATGCATTGTATATTATAATGTACAACATGGAGATTCATCATTAAAATCATACACTAGAGTGTGATGTGTTCATCTTCTTTGTTTAAAAATATAAAATAAAATGCTGTTCGTAGGGTTTCCTTAGCATCTTTGAACCACTGTGCAGGAAAAATAAGTTAACTGAATAAAATGGAGACTTCGTTGGAAACTTGAGGAATGAGAAAAAGAGAGTGAATATTATAAACGACTAGTTGTATAGAGACTGGACTCAAATCACTCGTTTATATACATTTTCTAAGGAGATTCAGATAAAAACAAAAGTTATGACACTAACTCAAGTCCAACTGTACATGATTCTTAAAAACATTATTAATTATTATGTGTATAATTGTAATTTGAATCAATCTTATCTAAATAAAATTTTCTGAACACATATAAATACCATTAAAAAATACATTTTATGATAATAATATAATATTTGTTAAGAAAAATATTTAAATCTATTTCAATCTACAAAATTAATTTATAAAATAAAATTTACGTACAAATATATATTATAAATTAATTTTATTTTTTTTAAATATATACTGAAAATTTATATAATCTCCATTTAACGTTAGACTTTCAACCATATATATATATATATATATATATATATATATATATATATATATGTGAAATTTTTTATGAGAAGTGTATTACTATTTGTAAGAATATGAGCCCAAAAATGTGACCCTGTGGCAACATGAAGAAAGAGAAGTTTGAGCTGAGAAGATGAAAACCGAAAATTGCATTGTTGAGATTGTTTTTGTTTGAGTAATGTATGTTTATGTTTTTTCTCTGGACTTCTCTTGCATTATTCCAATTCACTTAAAGCATGCAAACTTTGACCTTAATTAGGTGAGTGGTGAGTGAAGGTGACGTGTGGAACTTTCAATCTCCAACACTTATATAATGTCTCTTCTTCAATGTTTTCCTTATTTATGACAGTTTAAATAATAAATTATTTTGTATTATTTGTTATGGATTGGATGATAATAAGTAACATTTAGTAATGTTTGAATGATAAAGTGATTAGAAATAATTGCATGAGACACCTACAACTTACAGTGTGTTTGGATGGCACAATGGAAACACAATTTGCAAAAAAAAAAAGAAAGTTAGATTTTCAACGTTAAAATGCACGTAAAACAAGATTTTTCTGTTTCTAAAACTTTCCTCACATATTATATGTGTGAAGATTTGGCAAGTTAAAGATAATGAAATATAAACATTATAATAAAATAATGTAACATAATAAAAATAATAAAACATGAATTATTATTTAACCATTTGTCTTTGCAATGATTTTCCCCTTTGACACTGGTATTAGAAAGCAACCTAGAAAATTGAACGACATATTTTACTTCTTTAGCTTCATCATAATCTATCTTTGTATAAAAAAAGTCAAGAATTTTTGTTACATGTTAGGTAAGACTAATCCTATTGATTCTGACCCAATAAGACAAAGATATAATGTGTAATTTCTTCAAGTAATCCACTTTGGTCCACTATACAGCGAAACCATTCTAAATATAATACTATCAATTGTTACTATTTCCCATTATAACTATTTTAAGTTGAATTTCAATATCCATAAATCTTATAATATGATAGTTTTTTTTCGAATACAATATATATGTTTTGAAAATTTTACAAATCTTGGATTCCTTTTCGCGTGCTACTAACCGTTTAAATACTCAACAAAAACTTATGTAACTTAACTTCAAAACAAAAAGGGGAGATTTCTTCTATGCATCCCAGCTTCCGGAAATTTTAATTTGAAACAGAGGTGGGATGAGTGTATTCCAGAAAAATATTTCCGAAACTAGTTTAGTGTATTCTGGAAATTCAAATCGGATTTGATGGAGTGTTGGAAGAAATTTGAAGGTGTGCAGAAAGAAAGACTTCTTTTTCATATTTGTTAATTTCATTTTGCCTTGGGTAAATTCATGCAAGGATGACAACACTTGATATACACACAACTAATATACAGATTCTGCTAGATACTTTATAATAATAAAAAATATATAACTAAACCAGTTTAAAGAAAAAATTATCACATGAAAAGGAAACTCGGAAATAAAATTTGAATACCCAGATTTGAGATATTTGTTTGGTTTATTTGTAACTGTACTATTACAAAACTGTTTTTTTTTTCACAACCAAATGCATGATTGACTAAAGAATTTTCGGTGAAGTTCTGAAAAACCAAATCAATTGAAAAATTTAGTGTGCAAGTTTTCTGATAGAGTTCATCAGCTCAGCAGTGATGAAACAATGAAATTATGAGCAGTGATGAAACAAAGCTCAATCGGATTTATTGAATCACTGATTTAAATTAGATGAGAAGGGGATCCACCTAAATACTTTAAGAGAAAATTTCATTTAACTAGATTTAATAAAGTTTATTGACTAACTTCGATCACAAGAGTTGATCTTCAAGTAGGGATAGTTAGTGCTTGATTACTACTCAATAGGGTGAATCTTGTCATTGAATAGGGTTAGACTGATCATTTGAAAACCATGGAGAAATGCAATATTTCTAACCAATTCACACTAGGGGAAAGAATAACAAATGTTTACACACTATATGGGAGACATAAAGCTGAAAGTTAAAGATGAACCTCATGTAAAAAAAAATGTTCATTATATTAAAATATATATACATGAGACATGCTCGCGGAAAAAAAGAAATAGTTGGAAAGTAGTAACTTCCATGTCAGACATTTGACTATATTGATATTTTCTAAGGGTAGTAATGTATATATATATATATATATATATTCATTTCATGAAGCTTAACGAAGAGTATAAATCCTTGAAGGGGCATATAGGAATATAAAATAGACGAGAGATGGATGCCAGCTGCAAAAATCATCACTATAATACCTTCCTTAGTTTGGCTAACTTCAAGCACTAAGAACCATTGAGGTCACTGAGGAGAGCTTAAACTTTCGAACTTTTGAACCATTTTCAGGCTGAAAGATTATCTCGGTACTTGATCTTACGGTTTCTTCTTTCCACTCTGGTTCTGAAGCCCCTTTACCTCTATAGTCCCGCAAACTGCATAGAACTTGAAGCCTGGAAGGAGCTGCAAATCATTCCAAGTTAGTCAAAGAAACCGCAAAACCACCAATGACCAAATCAGTACAACTACAGAAAGCTTGCTTTCGTGATTTTTTTTCCCTCCATCAGAGACAGGTTATTATCAGTTGAAACCATAGTTTTACTGAAAATCATTTGCCTCACAGGTATTTATTTCAACATCATAATTAGATGAACCTCGGCATTAATAATCAGCAATGAGGAGATACAAAAACGCCTTTTTCTGACTTCCAAACGCCTTTTTCTGACTTTCACATATCAACTAAGATGCGTTTGATGTACATTGAGGGACAATATAACTAAAATAGCACAATATAAATAGTTGAATTACAACCCAAATTTTGTTGTTTGGTGACTAATTCACAGCCCAGCCACACAAGAAGTTTTGAGAGAAAGACGGGCTAAAAAGAGTGGAGGGGGCAAATTGAGGAAGAGAAAGGGGCTAGGAAGTAAAACTGTCACAGAGAGGAAGTTTTTTTTTTTTTGTAACTATTGGATGGTATTTGTCCATGAAACAAAAATTTGTACCTTCTATTATTTTGTTTTGTACAAAACAATGTCCGGTCCTTTAATTTTTGGCAAACCAAGGGCACCTCTAGCGTATAAGAGCCAATTTTAGAATATTAAAATTCTTTCTCCCTTCGCACAGTGATTTTGTGCCTTGATTCTTCATGATCTTAATTCATATACTTTTAACATAAAGGAGTATACTACTATTACTACGTTTCAGGGATAGAGGATATCATAATTACTGTTAAGCAAACAAATACAACTGGAAAAGCAAAAACCATAATTTATTCCCAAAAGAATTACCCAGTCCAAACATGCTTGTCTTCTGGATTACCACTCGGCCAACTTTTGATCTTCTAATATGTTTTAAAGCCTCAACATCTTCTCGTTTGCCCTTAAATTCCAGGAAGTCCCCCAATACGTACTTGTTTCCTTTAAGCTCCAGCCTATAAACCAAACAATCTCTTTGTAAGTGAAAAACTATGATTTGGTAACTATTAAATTATATCAACAAAGCTCCAAAACACACTGTTATGAAGGCATGCATATATCTGATTTCTAAACCCCATTTTGATCACAACTAACCAAAAAGCTGATCAGAATTGCAGATTCTGATTCAGAATAATTTCCTCAGCTGCACCAAAATCATTTACTTGAGTAGGGGCTAAAGCAAAACACTAGGGTTTTAAATCATCCAAAAAGAAGGCACTGAAATAGTGAAAACACAGAAAAAAAAATACTAGTAAAATACATGGAACCACCCATTAGTCATTTCATAACAGTATTAAAAATCTCTTTTATAAAGAAAAACAAACCCAGCTGAAGGCTCGAGTGGGCCTATGCATTGTAGCTCCAAGCTAGCTTTGATGCTACATACATAAATCCATCATTGGGCCTTCTCTTAATAGAGCTTTGAGGTTGAATGGGCTTTTGACACACATTAAGCAAAGAGAAACCAGATTTTTAACAAGCCAACATCTGATAGGTCACAGATGGATTGACATATTTGCTTCCCTAAGTCAAGGTTGGGTGAAGGACCCTTTAACAAGCCTCAAACTGCAACAAGTTTTACTGAAAAAAATGCAGTGACTCATCAAGTACAAAATGGTAACTAACCTATCCCATATTGGTGCCGAGCTAAGGACAAAATCAAGATTCTGATTAATAGATTCCAGCATATCCTTCTTCCCACTACGAAGAGCACCCTTTACCCAACTAGACAGTTTGCTCTTTGACTCCGACTTCAGTTGAATCCATTGATCATGGGTAATAACTTCAGACGGAAAACCATCTGCAGGAAGGGCACTGCAAAAACAAATAAAGAGATTAATTAATAATTTTGACATGCATTAGCAAAAGAGGCAAGAGAAAATTCTCAGTTGCCCTTGAATAGATTTGCAGATGCATTTTTCATGTAAAAATTACTGATTCTCAAGTAATTGAACCATACTCCAACATTTGCAACTTCTTTAACATATACAAAAGTTTAACTAGAAATTACACAGAATTTATTTCTTCATTTCATGCAAAGAATTCATAAACATGTGAATAGTAAAATAGTCATTAGTCCGTTACAAGTATCAATGCCTCACCCATGCTGGGTATTGATACTCTTTGGACACTTACGTATGCATTTTCAATTGTTTTTCCCTGATACTGCTTGATACATATCTGAAAAGTATCCATTCTTTTTTTCATTTGATCTTTTTTCTGATGTGAGTTGGATACTTCTCGATACATATCTGAAAAAATTTAAAGCTTCTAGTCTAAGTATGTTTTTCCTTATGTTGTGAGACGAATTTATGTACATAGTCCTTTACTCATTCTTTTAACAGAAACAAAATAGATCCAAAATGAATGATATCTGGTTTATGCGCATTCAAACCCACAACTTTTGTCTAGAAAAGATGAAGAATATAATGTATAGAAAAGGAGAGACAAGTTGTGCATTAGTGAAGAATGATCCAGTTGATAATGGTGTCAAGCTTCTTGAATTGGCAGAGTTTCCTCTTCATGAAGCAAACTTAAAGCTTTTTTTTTTCTCTAGATGATGGTAATGGAGGAGAGAAGAATGACACAGTTAGCTTAGCATTAAACAATAGCTTACTAATGATGTTCCTGAAGAGTCAATACTCGTTTTCAGTTCTACACAGAATGTATTTATTGATAAAGTTACCCAAGATTCAAGATTAGTTATGATATTGGCGGGAACCATATTTTTTGTCATGATTACAAACCACAAATCAAGATCTAAAAGATTAGAACAAGAATTTGGCAATGATAGTAAGTGAAATTACGAGTAGATTTAAAGTCATACACTAATTTAGGATTTGGAAGTATAACTTTGCAACATATGTATCCTTCAGGCAGAGCAACCCCTCTCTGTTCAAGATATGATTCAAGAATAGAAGCTTGTTTCCGTGTTTCTTCCACCTGTACATAATTTGAGAAAACAGTTAACGAACAAACTTACTAATTAGACAATCCCTGGTGTTCTTCCAAGTCCAGTGCAGCAGTATCGATAAAAAAAGTGAACAAAAAGAAACCCAAAGCACTCTTTATAGTATGATTTAATAAACATCCAAACCAGTTTTTAATTCATGCCATCTTATGAAACAGTATTCTGTGAGGCAATTAAAGATAGTATTCAACATCAACATCTATAAGAATATAATTATAATAATAAAAATAATACGATTTTAGTGGTTCCTTACAGGATCAGGGTGACGTTCTGCTTTACGTTTGTCTGGTTTTTCACAGAGCCAGCCACCATCGCCACCAATCGTCAAAATTCCTGAGTAGTTCTTCACAGAAACCACGACCAGCTCCCTGCAGTATAATAAGTTGAAACTCAAAATAAAATCGAAACCATACTTCAATTATGTAAAATATACCTTACACTAGAAGTCATTGCCAAACTAACAAAAAAATTGAAACGAAGAGAAGGGAGAATACTGTTTGGTGACAAGAACAATATCAATGCCCTGTCGAGAAGCAGTGTCAGCATCGGGAATTCGAAGACCCACATACACATTTGCTCCGTAGAGTTTTTTAAGCCTGGGAAAAATTGAACTTGATTTGTGCCCTAGAACAAAAATAGGGGAAAGAAAGAAGAAAAAGAAAAAGAAAAAAGAGACCTATCAGCGACGGAGAAAAGAACAGAATAATCAGATCCCTCCATGTCTAAAACGTCGTCGTCGTAAAAGAACCGTCGGAACAATTTGTAGATAACCAAACCGAAGATAATCTCCAGCCACATCGTTCGTTGCTTCTTCTTCTTCGGTCTTCCACCCACATTGACTACTCCCCAAGCTTCCTGCTTCAAATTTATACTCTTCATTTCTATTTTTCTAATATGTATTTTATTCCGTCTTTTACAATTATTTAACTTTTTTCTTTTTTATTTTAAATTAATATAAAACTTAATTCAAGCATCAAGGATTAAGTAAGTGGAGACTTTACTTTAGTTCGTAAAATAAATGTCTAATAGGTCTTAAAAATAATGTCTAAAAAGAGGTTTTTAGTACTACTTTTTTTAGACATTAAAAAAAAAAACCTCAAAATTTTTGTTTTAGAATTAATTATTTTAAGTCTTTAAAAAAATCTTATTTTTTAAATTGTTTTAAACTTTCTTAACCCTTAAGTCTAACAAGAAAAGAAAAAAAAAACTGCATAAAGCAGATGGCCCAACCAAGCATAGAACATAAACTTTGTCTGCCAAAGTTTAAGTCTTGAATAGTGCAGTTGTTTTGAACTACCATAAGAATTAATTGCAATCTCAAGCGTATTTTTTGTGTTATTAAAAATTGAAACTTTATCTCAATGTTAACCCGAAGCCACGACCACCTTTTATTTTTGGAAAGCAAAGAATATTAATTCCGAACGACAAAGATTATGTTTATGTGATCACAAACCAGCACTAACCCAAATAAAATCTCCTTGGTTTATATACATTTCCTTATACTGGTTGGTCCAAGTTTTTGGACTATAGTGAACCTTCATAGAAGACACTCTTTTGATATTTTAGGAGACTGGAAACGGATTATGTAAATTTCTACTTGAAAGTTTACTGTTTCAAAGTAAGATTTACATATCCATACTTAAGCTTAATCTCTTAGTAAAACGCATTACCTTGTATTACATTTATCTGAAACAAAATACTTTTATTATATAAAAATTATCAATACGGCTTAAATATTGATGTTTGTTACCGATGTCCTCTCATACAAGTTGAAAATATGAGATTGTCTGATTTGTAAAATATCACAACTTTCTTTGAATATACCAATGGAAGATGGTTTTAGTGTGTTGCAGTTATCAGTAAAAACAATGCTAGTTGGGATAATTCTGTAAGTTGGGGTTTCATTGATCTTGTGTTTTTCACCAAAAAAGAAAAACATCACGCACGTGCATAAGGATTTGATTCATTTAAAATGAAAAGATTGAATGGATTGAAAAATCGTGAGTTAATATTATCTGAGTATTTTATTCCCTGCAGCACAGTTTCTGAATATAGAAAAACTGCCTCCTGAGGGGAAGAGACAAATGCAATCAACAAATAATGTGCAGAATTGCTGAATTTGCTGAATCAATCATTGTAGTTATAAACTTGTAAGGAAACCAATTTGTCAATCAATCATTAGAGTAGTAACTTTTTCTCTTCTACATACCCACCAAGTATATAACAACATGCAAAAACATTTTTTAACAAATTAACGTAGAAGATTGTGATTAAGCACTGTGTATTTTGAGAGAAACACCAAGTGGTAGCAAACATCAGAAGTTCTATCTAACTTTCATTGGAATGAAGATAAGATGGTATAAAAATACAATCCAACTTGCCACTTCTTAATTTTCCTCAGATCTGTGTAGAAGGGCAAGAAGAATGAGAAGAACAGGGGACAAAAAAATAACAATAATTCCACCACATACAATTTACTGTCAACAAACCAAAATAAGTGACTAGAGTAAGACTCCTAAACAATATTACATGCCTCAGTCATTCTTTAAAAGCTATTCATCAAGAAGCAAAATCATAAAGCAAATACATGCAAACAATTTAATGTTCAATATACCTGCCAAGGTCAAATCTTGTTCTATTTGTGATTGCTACCACCCTTTTTCTTCAGCAGGCTTCCAAACTTCCCAAGCAAAGGCTTCTTCTTCTTCTTCACTTGTTCCTTTGATGGTGAGTTCCTCCCACTATCATCAACGTTCTCTTTTAGAGAGGCTCCATTCATCTGCTCAAAGCCCTCACCACCCTCTTTCTTTGACTCAACTTCATTTTCAAAGGATTCAGGCTCTGGTTCTCTCTCTGGAGAGAATTCCTTTTTCTCAATCTTGCAGCTCTCCCACATTTTAAATTCGGCTTCTGCAGAATCATCTTTCCCTTTGTCCGCATCTTCCTTCACTTTTCCATTGACATTCACAGCTTTGGGAGATTCAGTTTTCTCATACTTGTCATCCATGGGAATAGTTTCTTCCTGTAAGTTTTGACCGAGTCCCTCTTCATTGCCTGAAAGCTCTACCTTCTTGGACAAGTCTTCTCCACCGTGTCCATTCTCTTCAGAGAATTCAACTACTTTAGGAAGCATGTCATAGTCTTTCTCACTGTCAGTAACATCCCCATTTTCCTCAGGCTGATTTCTGCTCGTAGCTTCATCCAACATCTTGGATAACTCTTCCACCTTCTTAATAGATGTGGATTCCCTCGTTCGAAGTTCTTCATTTTCTTGAAATACATTCTGAAACTCGTTTTCTTTGTCCAATAGACTCTCCTTCAACTTCATGCTTTCGGCCTTTGCTTCTTTAAGTTCTTCCTGCAAGTGGATCACCTCAGCCTCAACTTCCTTGAGATTTTCCTTCAGCTGTGCTTCTTCCTCCTTCTTGGCACCGGCTTCTTCCTCAGTTTCCTTGAGTAAACGAATCAGCCTGTTGATTTCTTTTCCAAGGGATGAGTTCTCTTCTTCAGTTAGATTTAAGCAGTTGACAAGATGATGTTCTCTCTGGTCCCACTCTGCCTTGGAGCATTCCATGTTGTTCTTGGAATTTTCAACACTACATGTAAGATCGTCAATCTCATGTCGTGCATCATTAAGCATGGCCTCGTATTTTTCATCAGTGGCTTTCAAGACCAACTTTAAATCTTCAATCTCAGACTCATAGTTTTCATGTTCCGCATGGCTGGCTAATAGCTTTTCTTTGGCATCCCTGGCTTCTGCAGATACTTCATGCAAAGCAGAAGTTAAGCTTTCCATCGCCCTTTTAGTCTTTTCTTCTTCATCTCTACAGATCTCTAATTCATTAATTAGTTTGTCTTTGTCTTCTAATAGGGTCTGAACATTGGAAGCTGCAAGCGTTTCCCTATTCAAAGCCTGAGCCTTCTCTTCCTTGACTGTCTCAAGTTCAGATTCCAGAGTTTCAACCTTCTTTGACAATTCAAGACTCTCTTCCTTAGCCACAAGAAGACAACGCTCTGACTCCTCAAGATCTCCTCTCTGTCTATCAATTGTCATTTCCAACAATCCCACCTTCTCTTTAAGACTAGAAATTTCAGATTTTGCTTCATGTAACAACTCATTGTTTCCTTCCAACTGTTTCATTACTGATTCTAAAGACGCTGATGTAGATCTCTCCAACTTATTTGCTTCTTCAACCTTCACTTCTAGCTCCTCGGCCTTTTTTGTCCACTCCTCTAGCAGACTGTGTGCATAAGATTCAGCCATCCTGGCAGCTTCAAGCTCCACATTAAGCTGTTCAATGTGATTTTCTTTCTCCGTCAACTTCACATCATAATCCTTTGCCTTTTCAAGTTCTTCATTAAGAGCTTCAATCTCTGTTTGCAGCTCCGATACAATCTTGTTTTCCCTAGCCTCAGTTTCAATCTTCGAATCAAGTAAGGCCTTCAAATTCATCAGTTCAGCTGAGAGAATCTCTGCTTTCTCCACATGAAGCTCCGCAATTTTAGTTGCATCGTCAGCATGACTCAGTGCCTGGTTCTTTGCATCACAAGTCATGGCAAGTTCTTGCTTAATCCGCTGAAGCTCCTGAGAAGTGGAGAGAAGAGAAGCCACATCCAAAGCATGCTGGTTCCTCACACTTTCCAGCTCTTTCTGCCATTCCACTTCCCTCGTCTGAACAGCTTCGATTCCAGCCTGCTCCAACTCAACCGCTCGGAACTTCTCAATCTCAGAATCCTCCTCAGCCCGCTTTTGAGCCACCATTGCCTCCCTGAGTTTCTCATTTGCTTCCTCAGCCACTCTCTGCGCTTCTTTCAGCTCATCAATCGCTTTTGCCTTCTCTTTTTCAGCCTGACTCAGCTGCTCCTTTGCTTTCTTTAGATCTTCTTGAGCAAGATTTAACTGCGTCTGCAATTCAGAACCCTTCGCAACTCTTGGAAGTTGTTTCTGCAATTCAAGGAACATTATAAACATGTATCACATAACAGATAACCAAAGAAAAAGTATGACTAATTTTCCTTTTTGTGCTATAACAAACTATCAATATTCACTTACCACACACAGTACCTCTTATAAACAGATAACAAGCCATGGATAACATAAACATTCAAATTCCTAGAAAAAGAAATGTCAAATAACTAACAAATGGTAACACATTTTCATGTTTACTTTTTTTATATACACTGTTAACAGACTTGAGAACTTAGCAGATTTAAAAATTTCACAGAAAAACAGAACTGAAAAAGCAAGCAGTTCAACTTTCCAAGAGTTGCCATTTAGTAACAAAGCCAGACATGACTAATCTCAGATAAGAAAGGATACAAAGTACATTTACTATAACTTACATCAGGTGTGGTGGATGCAGGTCTTGGTGATTTGCGCTCAATGACAGGCTTTGAATTCGAAGCTCGTGGCGACGATTTTTCTGCAGAGAGGCGCAAATTTTGCAGAGGTGACGGCGATTCTGATTCCGGTTTGGACACACTTTTGCTGAGTCTACTAACTCTTGGAGTTGCAGGTGACGTTTTGTTGGGAGTTGATGGCCGTGCCTTGTTGGGAGTGGCTGGAGTTGCTTTGTTGGAGGTTTCCGATAAACCGGATCTATCAGATTCACAATGTTAGCTTCATACTGATGCATTGAATGAAATGAAAAGACACGACACTAAAAAGTAACAAAATGCCATATTTGCATCCAATCAGACAGATGGATCTAAACCTAAGAAACCAAATTTTAGTTCCAAACTCAGCATCTAAACGCATTGTCAAGCCAAACTCATCAACCAAGAAATAACCACCAACCGAGAGAAAAAGGGGATAGTAAGTCAGTAACTGCTACCCAAAAGCAAGAATTAGGGCAAGAAACACAGACGGAGATGCAATCACAAAAAAAAACACAATCCAGTAAGAAGAGTAGAAGATCAAGACTCGACAACAACCAAAAATAGAAATGAAGTGAAGCCCATCTTAAAATTTCATGCACGCACCAAACAGAAACCCAAAAAACATCGAAATTTACACAGACTAAGAAAAGGGCGTTCCAAATGTCTTCAAATAGCAGATCAAAACCATCAATTGCAAAACCACACAGAACAGAAGCGAATTCGCGAAAGCCGTACATTGAAGAAAGTAGAAGAAACCCACACCAGATCTTAAAGCAATAGAGACACCCACAACACAAAGCACCGAACTTGAGATACCTGGATTTTGAAGCCATGTTTGTAAGAAGCGACCGAGTAACACCAAAACAACGTGAGAAGGTGTAGCCTTTGCTGGAAGTGTCAGTTGCAGAACCGAGAATGCTGAAGTTCCAACATTGTCAGAAGGAAGAAACGAAACAAATTTGGGATCAGGGTAAGATTAAAAAACAAAAAAAAAAAAATCAAACTTTTTTTTCTTTTCTTTCTTTCTTTGGCTTTTGGAAAGAAATTATGGGAAGGAGAAGACCATGAAGAGGAATTTACAGAACACAAACATAAACCAAAGCCAAATAAGTTGGTCTGGTTTTCCTGTCTCCAGAGTAGCCACACCAACACACTCTGCTATGCTATGCTATGCTATGGTATTCTCTCTCTTCACCCTTTTCATTTTCATCTTGTTCTTTCTTTCTTCTTCTCTCTCACAGTGGAAGCAGTGGTTAAGTGAGTGCATATCTTGAGGAGGGTGAGTACAGTGAAAAGACAAAAGTAACCCTGAGTTTTCTTAAATCTGTCAAAGGCAAAGGTATGTGTAGCTTTTTCAGAGGCAAAGACCTGTCTCTGACTCTTCCAACCTTACCCTTCTTTTCAGGAAAAAGAGAGACTCTGCCATGGGATTAGGAACTACCCCTGCAACTCTTTTTTCCAATTTATTCTCCAAATTTTTAAATTTAAATATCGTCACAATTGAATTTCCAAACATGTGCATGTGTCGAAATTTCAAAACAAAATAGTTTGGTTTTTCATGAACTGCAAAATTAATTCGAAAGAGATAGCACTGCATGTTCCCAATTGCTTTGCCAGGTTGGATTATTTTAAAAAGTAGACACATGTGAAGTCCAAATCACCAAATAACATTCATGGTTTTTGCTTTTCTCAACTTTTTTTTTTATGCTTTAAGATTTTTCGAAAGAAATAATCACTTTCTTTTTAATATGCAGTTTCATTTAAATATATTTGTTAAATTTTTTCTAGTGAAAGAAACAAAGAGCGTTAAATAACTATGATATTTTATCGTCATTTAATGCAAAACGGCACTAAAAATGGTATTATCCTCATTACATCAAGAAATCCAAAATAAATAAATTTGATTTTAGTGTTGGTTTGGATAAGATGAAGGGATAATATTTATAAATTTGTATGTATATCTAAAATTTTTAATTTTTTTTTGTTATGAAATTTAATAATAGATTATTAAAATCAAACGTGTATTTTTTTTTTTCTTAAAAGTTTGATATACTTATTTCTTTAATTCGAAAATTAAAAAAAATAATTATTAAATATGAATTGAAAATAAACTGATTAATGTTATAAGCTAAATAGTCTGATATAAATAAACTGTTAAAAAATAAATAAAAAATGTGACAGGAAACTATAATTAGACTGTTGTACCAACCAAAGGATAAAGTAAAAGCACATAAAAACGCTTCACTCTTATATGCAATGAATATTGTTAAAAAGTCGTGATCATGTTTCTGAACATAATCCAAAGACAAAAGGACATGAAGGATTTGCAGTAAAATAAATTATAAAAAAAAAGGTTAATTTTGTATGTATTTTAAAAAAGTTAGAATATTGTTTTAGAAAATTTATGATAGTCTCATGAGATTTGAATATGATTATTTTTCCGCAGAAATTTTTCATTGTTTGTGTAGAAAATAATAAATAAATAAAATTTTAGCTATATTGTCAAAGATAATGTATGTTTTTGCGCATAAAGACTTTTTTATTGAATCATAAAATGATACATTATGTTCATTCTCTACAAATTTTTAACATTGGATAAAAAAGATTGACTTGTTTGTTGATGCCAAGTAATAAATCAGGTTGAATTTTATAAACGGGACGTGTAAGCGTTGAAATTATTATAAATTGCAAGTTGAATGCAAAAAGCTTGCAAGTTAGGTCATGTTTTGATTTTTCTTATTTAAATACAATAATCATTATTATAATTGACTTTGTAAACATTTTAAATGATTTCTTATGTATTCAAAATGTTTGGAAGATGATCTTTGATAATAAAAAAATTATTCAAATTCAAATGAGAGCAATATAATCATTAAAAAAATATTTATGAATTTTTACAAAAATATATTTTTTAAATTTGATCAATCTGAGTCTAAATTTTTTACTAATTTTTTAGTGTTATCATCTGTTGGGCCTTTAAAATATACTGATATTGACACTTAAAAAAAATTTATAATATATTTTAAAACATCAAAATCAGTATTTATTAGTGTATTTTGAAAGTACAACAACGTAAGAAAGCCTAACAGAGAATCTAAATTCGATTAATATCTATCATGTGGGAGTTCCAACACATCCTCCCCATGCGAGTATATATGTATTTCTAACGTGAGATTTACAATCCCAACAAACATAAATTTCGCTATGACAGACTTTAATACGTGACTTTAATACTATGTTAAGAAATGAACTTTAAGTCTAACTCAATCCCTAACCCAACTTATAAGGTGAGATTTGCAACCACACATATACTTTAAAGTGATCTCTATCGAAGATGAAATTTCCAACTTATTTAAAACAAAATGAAAGAGTTTAAAAATTTTAAATGAACTTAATTTTATAAAACCGAGTTAAAATATACGATTTACAATCATTTATACATTATAAATTTGTTTTATTTCTGATAAATATAAATATTTTTAACCAATTAGATTGAGACACTACATAAAGAATTTGTTCAGTGAGTTAGCAAGGAAAGGGATCACAACAAGTGGAATGAAAGGATTTTTATAGAGTTTGTAGGATGGTAGTTTGTGATTTAAGGTAGTGTGTTGGAGTTTGGTAGAGAAACAGAACTGATATTTGATTGAGTGGTGGTGTTTAGCATTGAGCCATTGTTACAAACATGTGGTGGTCTCAAAAAGTGGGTGGGAGTGTGATGCAAGCACTTAGAATCTAACTTGGTGGTGGTTATGAATATACAATCACTTCTGTCTAAATAGTTTTTATGAATTTAGGTTAACTTAAATCTTGAAGTACTATAATAATGACTTTAACTCTTATATAAATGAGTTTATGTGTTTAGAGAAACAGGAAAAAAATGGCATAGTAATGTGTCATGATGTGTTGGGGTAACTTTCAATGACAATCAAATAGCAACAAAAACTAATGCTTAAAATTTAATACTATTTCTAAAAAAACTCATCCCAAATATAATCACTTTTACGTCATCACACCAATTGATAAAACTAATTAATTCAGTTGCTTTTTTTAATTTTTTTAATATATATATATATATATATATATATATATATGTTGGCAACGAAATAAATTGTATGGTAAGTTTTGGTGAAGAACAGAGAGACTAATTATAAGTATTAAAAATGTTTAATTAGTCGGATGATATCTATTTTCATTTAGATTTTAATAATTTTAGTAATTTTTGTCTGAAAAAGACTTATTTAGACACTGTTTTCAAAAGTTAGGACTAGATTGACACATTTTCAAAAGCGGGTACCAAACTGACACATTTGAATAAAAGTGGGTACCATCCAACTAATTAAACCTATTAAAAATAGTCTGAATCTTAGAACAGTGATATAGGTGTAATATAAAGCTGAAGATAAAGCCGAACACAGAATATTTGAGTTTTGGATGTAACAATGGATGAATAACGTTAGAAAGTGATTGTCATGTTTTTGGACACACGAATGATTTTGGAGAATACGACGTTGATTTCGTATATATTTCCAAAACTCATGTATCTCACCATGCAAAACTCAACATGTAAATTCTTTTATTTTAATAAAGTATTTATTTATTTTTTTTTAAAAAAGAGCTTAGCTTACGTCAATTTATTTAAAAATTGTATTAAATAAATTATGTTTTGCACTTATTTATATATTAAACTTAACGTGTTATTTTCTTATTGAATAGACATTACTACCAACCAACACACTTTGGTTTCTTATACCTTGTGCCTGTTCCAACCATCATCGTCTTCATCACGGTATCACATTCAGGTATTAGCTGCAACTTCATCCATCAATTTCAAAATTTAAATATTAAAACTTTTTCTATCTTTAGATACATGATTTCATTATTATTTAAAATCGCAATATTTTATTATTTTCATCATTTTTCTTTGGAGCTAGCTTTAGGTTCAATAATCTGGTGGTTTCTTCTTGCATCCAATCGAATTTAAATTCTTTGTTTTTCTGCGTTATTCTTTTATTGTACTTTTAAAATAAATAATTAATTACTGAATTTCAAGTTTTAAAATATATTAAAAATATTTTTAAAAACATAGTATATTTTTAATTTCAATTATCCACTTTTTTGGTTGGGTGCAAAAAGAAAATTGATAGGATTTCTTTCCAATAATCAAGAACTCTTAACACTCCGACTAGGCCCAATTTGAACACGCTTAGTTTAGGTCCAAAGAACCAAACTTTTTGGTAAGCAAGGAAAATCATTATATTAATAACCAAATAAATGTGTATAATTATTTTCTAGCTAATTTCATATTAATTCACTTTACGTTACAAAAATTAACATTAAAAATTATGAATACACATGATTATAACACAGCATATGTATATGTTTAAAAAAGCGATTATCTCCACCAACCTTTCTTTCTGTATTTTAGTCTTTTCTAACTTAACTGCTCCCAATTTCAAAGTTCATCTTGTTTTGGTGAAATTGTCTTCTTGAGATGAAAATTGTAACATATAATAAGTTTAACCACGTTTTTAATAATTGCAATTAGTTCTCATCAAATCATAACATAACATGAGTTTAAAGTATCTATACAACAATCTCTGATGATAATGGTCCTAACACAGAACACTTGATTGAAACTACTACAACACCTACCTTTCAACACAAATATGTCTTCGTTATCAGTGAAAGAAACTGCTACAAAAGACAACCATTTGAGTTCATAATATACTCTAAAAGTAGGGTACAAAATTAATGATGTTTTTGTGAACTGTTACGAATATGAGTACAGAAGAAAACATATATAATATAGATTATATATACTTTCACAGAACCATCTTTCTCTTCACTTTTTCACCAAGACAGAAGACAGAAGTTGTGAATAGCTTCCTTTTGAAGTAAAGTTTAGATAATTTCATGAGACTACAAGCATCATTTTTCTGCTAAATTGGAATTTAGTGATTTTTTTTGTAAGAAACCGTACACAACTATGCAGTGAGAACCTGCAAAGAATTGGCACACATTACTTTTCTTTTTTGTCTTTGTGTGAAAGATGAAAGAAAAAATTATTGGAAGAAAAAACTTAGAAATCAATTGCATTGACTATGACAACAAATACTAAATTCTTAATTTAGTAATTACAACAGTGTTATAAGAACAATACTTGATTGCTGTTTTAGTCTTCATATACTTCATGTGACTTGAATTTTTAATTTATTTTTTCTCTGATTATTTTAATTTTATAATCATTTAGATGAAGTTATTTGTGTCAAAATTTCACCTGATATATATTTAATACAAGGGTAAATTTATTTACTCTGGATTTGAAGAAAATAAAAGGCTCCTCTCTTTCTTCTTCTTCTTCGTGGGTCCTCTATTATTCCTATAATGTCTGTTTCACTGTCTTATCTTGTTTTTCTGGATGCTTTTTCATGTGTTAATAATAATAACTCCATTATTTATCTTATCAAACAATTATTGCTTCAACTTAACCTATTTTACATAAGACAGATCCTCCTTAAAAAATTAAATATTTTTACAAAATAGCTATTTTCTATATAATTAAATTAAATGTCATTCAAAAGAAAAATAAACTCAACATATTAAATAAATTCCCTATGTGTACTACACTAATCAAGTAGTAGTAATAAGAAGTGAAGCATGAAAAGCAAGAAAGAGGAACAATACAAAAACCATACACATTCTGCAATTTAAGCCACTCAACAATTCAACACCCCACTTCCAAGTCTTTGAAAGGGTACTGGAGAATGGACATATACCAAACCAAGTGGAACATTTTATAATCATGATGAAGACTTTTATTGTGCATAATACAACTACTTTCTACATATTTAAATTTTCTATTAGATTTTTATGTATTGTTATCTGTATCTTCAAAATATACCGATGAACACGAATTTTTTATGTTTTAAAGTTTTAATATACTAATATTAATATATTTTTATCAATTTTATCAATATATTTTTAATGTTTCACAGAGGACGACACGAAGAAACCAAGAAAATCTGGACTCTTCTGTATCTGAAACCAACACATATGATGGCTATTCTTACCTCCATTCAATATTATTCTACAGTTATTTGATTTCTATAACCTGTGTTTTTTCCTTTATTGTTTTCCTCCTATATTTTGCATTATACAAGATAGTGAAGCAGTTCCAACACCGGCCTCAGTGAACAGTGGCTCAGGTATTGTAACTTCATAAGGTGCATGACATTAGTAGTATCCTATAATAAGGGCACCCCCCATTGGAGATCTATGTGGGACACCCTTTCTCCTCTTAGCAGTTCTGTGATTCACCACTGTTGGTGGTGGTGTTGATGGTGTGAAACTTTGAATTTTTATTCTTGCACTTTCATTGCTGATGCCATTTATTGATTCTTCCTCATCAGACCCATCTGTCTCAGCTAACATTTTCTTCTTCCGGAACTTCTTGGAGGTTCCAACTATCTGAGGGGAAAAAATTGAACACTTGAGCATAGAAAGATTCACCTATGTTTAAAATATGTTCTTTTGTTACTTTTATTACAAGGGAAACAATAAAGATTACCCAAAATGTTATGTAATTTGCACAGGAAAAGTCCAAAAAGGAAAATATTGTCTAACACAAATTTACTCAGAATGTGTTTGGATTGCAGTTTGGTTGAATGAAACTTGTTAGAAGTGGACTTTAAGTCTAATTCAATCCCACAAAACCAGCTTATAAGGTGTGAATTGGTCTTATCTTTAATCGATGTGGGACTTCCAACACACTCCCTCACGTCGAAATATATTCATCTCATGCGTGAAACAAAAAATTGGTAAATAATTCGTTAGTGACCTGATATCGGATGAAACAAAATGTCTAAAAAAGTTTTCTAGAATAGACTCATTCAACTTAAAATTTTGATGGTTTTGCTTTGAAAATAATTAATGTTTAGAACTTAAATGAAACATAACAAAAATTTATCACATATCATTTATATATCATTTGTGACTTTTAACAAAAAGTAAACTTGAATTTGAGCTTCCAAGTCGAAAACCAAACATAAATTCAGTGTCATAGTGATTTTTATGTGGTTATTATAACAATTAACAGTATTATTATACACAATGGTATGTGATAAAATGAGAGTAAATATATATACCTTACAACCAAGAGAACAGAAGGTGAATGAATCAAGAAGGCTACGCTCACAGACTTGGCAGGTGTTGGTGACTCCTTTGCCAGGCCTAGGCTGAGGCCTTTCGTTCAAGAACACAATCTTGGCACTGTTTATAATGTAAGTTTGAACCTCTGTTATGTCCACAAATTTCTGAATCTCTGACACCCTTATCACATCATGGTATGAAGATCTCCTTATCTGTGAAAAAATTTTCAGGACAGAACACAAGAACAAAACATCATATGTTAGATCATTACTATTCAGTTTAGCTACAATGGAAGACCAAAATGTTAAAATAATAAACAAGCACTCCATGTAATCAATTCTTTAATGGAAGAAAATTCAAAGTGCTAACTTTAACTGGCCATCCATAGTTGACTTTGGATGCATAATTCAGCATTGAATGGAACGTATAACTAACCACCTATCAAAGCCAATACAAGACACAAATAGGGTTTGATTTGATCCCAATAAAATGCAGAAAAGTTACAGTATCAGAATACAGGCATCCAAAGAATTCAAATCATGGATAAAAAATCATGGGATCTTCCAAAGACGATTAATTGATTGAATTATTGGTAACTCAATGTTAAAGGCAGAGTTTTTTTTTTTTTTTTTTTACCTGAATTGCTCTGTGTTCTCTGTGAGAAGCAAGACAGACAGAACAAAGGGCTCCATTGTTACAGTCCAAACAATACATGTTACATTCACTTTTGTGGGAATCTGCATGGACTTTGCATTGAACAAAAAAACTTGTTTGCAGAAGTGGTCTAAGCCATGGTGGCCACTTTTGTTCTTCGTTCTTTCCAACAGAATCATCTTCTTCATTGGGACCTTTCATCACTCCAATTTCATCTCCTAAACCCCCCTAATAAATTCATAACATAACAAAGAACAATTAGCAAAACACAAGAAAGAAAACAGAAAAGAAATAATGCACACGTGTGGGTGGTACTAATAATACTACTAACCATAATCATTGTTGTGGGTTTGATTTCTCTTGTGGCAGAAACAGAGATGAGAAAAAAGAAAAAATAAAATTTGTCTGAATATCTGTTATGGCAGAGAGAAGAGAAAAGGGAAAAAGTTTGGAAGAAAAATAGGAATGGAGCTATAAGCTTGTTGTAATGGTGGGTGGCAGATGATGAAGGCAGAAAGAAAGTAAAGGTAGTGTTTTTATTATTTTGGTTTTCTTCCAAGACTGCATCCAAACCTCACTCCCAACCCAAACCAAGCACCATACCTATTTCACAAGCAAGAATTGATGGCCTATTTTTTTTATTATAAAATAAGAGGTGTAATAACAATAGTATAAAGAAACCTTAAATTATTGTATACCATAACTTTTTAAAATTTTAAAATATTCGTATTATTTAATATTAATAATATATAAAGTTTCATCATCATGAAGATTTAATTTAAATATCCTTCCTTGTGAAATTGAAAATAAAGATTGAGGTTCAGATGTGGACATGTGTGGGGGCAATGAAAAGATTAGTCAGCATTTATTATTATATTTTTTTTTTTCAAATGAGACTCATAAAAAAGTTATTAATCACAAAAATACGTGATAAGATGGAACTTATTAATTTTGATTGAGGATCAACAATCCATACAAATGGATGTCCAACAGATCAATTATGGCACACAATTCAAAATCAGCAATTCTGCAATTAACTCTGATCATATCTTTAAAGGATGAACAGAACTGCATAGAAATGAGCAAATCTGCATAAATAATTACTAAATAATATCTAACATTAAAAAAAAAAAACAAACAAAAACTATTCAAGAAAACAAAAGAACTAAAAGAAATTGTTTAAGCCAAAAAAAAATTAACTTGCAGAGGATTTATAGTGATACAAAAATTTCTCCTTTCTTTTTAATTTCTTTTTTAAAACATATTAGAATTTATTTATCTAAAACATGATTATAGTTCAGGTTTGATGAAAACTTTTTTGAAGTTGATGCTGATTTAAATTAAAGTTAATGATTAAGAAAATATTATTTAGTAATAAGTTAAAATTATTTTATTTACTATTTTTTTTCTTGAAACAGATTAGAATTTCCTTTTTTTTTAAATATGATTATAGTTCAAATTTGATGAATTGTTTTTTTTAAGTTACTTTTGATTTAAATAAAAGTTTATGATTAAGAAAATATTATTTAGTTATGAGTTAGGATTATTTTATTTATTAATTTTTTTAAATCAGATTAGAATTTTACTTTTTTAAAACACGATTATAGTTAAAATTTGATAAAAAGTTGTTTGAAGTCACTGCTGATTTAAATTAAAATTAATGATTAAAAAATGTTATTTAGTTATAACTTAAGATTATTTTATTTACTAATATTAAGTTATCTATCTCAAATAACTCAATATTAAGATCACATTTTTTACATGGTTAACTATCTTGCAAACACTAAAATGGTTTGCGAGCCCAATAATAAGAGTGTATAAAAAACTTAAAACACAAACTAGTTGAAATTTTGAAAAAATATAGAATCAGTGCCCACTAATTACTTAAAAAAAAAATAATGAAATGTTTTTCTGAGTCAAAACTGATTTAGATTGGACAGTGAAGCTCGAATCAGAATATTCAATCTAAGATTAGTGTAAGATGCGTATATTGCTGATTACGTTGTGCTAATACAATGCCCTTTGCTTTGCATAGTAAATAAAGAACATAATGATGCTCAAGCATAAAAAACTGCAATATGCCTTCAATATTCTTGCCAAAACAATGGGTGCTTTTAATTCAACCGCTAATTATTAAAATAGTCACGTATCATTTAAGTTTTGTAAAACATGAAAGCATTTCATTATGTGTTGAACAGCAACATTTTTTTGTTGTTTGTTAAGTTACTTTATTATTTTGAGTTTGGTTGGTTTCTGAATTTGTTCATTGTATTTGGTATTTATCAAAATAACAAACAATAAACACCAAGTATGATTGCAGAATGCCCCCACAATCCAAACAGCATCATGCACAGAAACAAAAATGATCCATTACCAAAGGGGTGCAAAAGTTTAAAATTGACAGCTTTACCTATATTAGTTCAGCATAAAGAAAAACTATATCGGTTCAGCAACAAGAGTTTTATCCTCCAATCCGTGAAAACAACATCGAACTTCAATTCGTCATAGTTCACGAATTTTCACATAGTTGCTTCCACTTCAGGATCACTTTCTATCTTTGAAGCAGGCACGTTATTGCCACCTCTCAAACGGGAAGATACATTATCAATGGCAGAATTTAGCTGGCTTATCTTCTCGTTTAAGGTCTGCTTAGTCCTCTGCTTTCAAAAATAACAGTAAGAAGATCAAGCATATTCCAATAACAAAGTTGAATCTAGAAAACGAAGCATAATTACCTCTAACCCTTCATCGTAATATATTGGTCTTTTCGCCTTGCGAAACCCATACTCATCTTCATTCAGCAGAGATCTTCTAATCTGAGGAGCGATCAAAACGGCAACATGAAGAGTGTAAATAGTAATGGAAGTAACAAGAGTACAACAATAAGAGGAATAATGCAAATGGTTTTTGCCAAAACTTTTAAGCAATTCAACTCCAAAAAAACAATACTTTGCCGAAGATGGGAGGTTAGTGACACTATATAGACATTTTCCAAATTTGTCAATAGAAACAACATTCATGACTACAGTTTATCACAGCACTTTGATATCATAAGCAATATAGCATATACAAGAGAAAATTCACTAGTTCTTTTTCTTTCCTTAGAAAAGAAAATTATCCATTGGAGCATGAAAGAAATGTTACACTTAGAAATGAAACAACAATGATATAGTTCACAATGACGAGTCCATTATTGAGTTAGTCCAGTAATGACTTCATTTCCTTGTAGAGTGAAGAAATAAAAACGCTTCTTTTTACGAAAGCAGTTATCTACCACAGTTAATGAATCCCTTTTTTAATTGTATAATCAAGTTTGTTCATCACCATTGTCTCCAGTTACATTTTGTAGTCATAAAGAAATTTAAAATTAAAGTATAAAGGAATCACCTGGGGAGCAAAGATATAAGCTACAGTTCCAAATACTGCACCACCCAGAAGAAAGCCAGCAAGAAAATCCCCACCTCCACCTCCTCCATTATCACTATACAAGGGAGACAGCAAATAGAAAGAACAATAGATGTTTGCATAACCTTCCAAAACAACCAACTAATAACGACAAAATTCCAACAATTTCTCCAAGAACCCAGAATTTAAAAGACAATATAATCTCAAGAATAATGAGATAAAAATTAGCATCAAAGTGGCTAGTGATTGCCACTTCTTCTTCCAATACATGGAAAGCATCGACTAGTGCACATACCAAGAATAAAAACAGACATCCCTGAAACTATATTTAAAGATTCACAAAAATATTCCCAAGATTATATAGACGTCAGATGTAAATGTAAAGACAAAGCCATAACTGGTCCAATACGAGGCTGGCAAGGGTTATGTTAAGATGGTTTGTTTTATTTTAAAACACAATAACCCTGAATTTCTTTGCTGAAGTCCAGATACAAAACAAGGTGAAAATGGCATACCGGTATTCAGCAGAAATTGATGAAGAGCGGTTGTTCTTCTTGATCAAAAGGTTTGATCTTCTTTGAACATTGATCTTAGGTCCAAATCCACATGAGTAAGGCCTTGTTAACAACAGCTCACCTGACTTCACATGAGATCCTCCTACTCCCAAAATACAAGAACACCAAGATTTATTCCAAACTTCAACTCAACAAGAAAACAACACTCCTAATTCTACAGATATTGTTAAATCGCTAATGGGAATCATGAAAAGAAAAAAAATGCAAATTAACAAAACCATATGCGAGAAAAACCCTAAAAATCAAAGTACTGAGGACTGAAAAACAATCATAAAATGGAAAAATCTTCTGATGCAGCATTAGGAACCAAAGGATTATTACGAAGACAGAGAAATCCATTCACCTGAAATGGAAAACGGTGCGAAAGAAGTTGCCATGAGAGAAAGGAAGTGAACCAGTGTGTGTGACGAGAGAGTCAGAGATGTCTGAAGATAGTTTTATTTATGGTTTTTCTCTATAAAATAATAACTGTTCATCACCACAATTTTTATTTTTGTTTATATCTGCATTTTCGTAATTCAAATAAATATTTCTATCATTTTCTAAATAGATTTTCGTTTAACATCTACTACTAATATTTCAATTTTAGTCTTCAACCGATAAGATCAATTTGTCATTTTACATATTTACTATTATTTTCAGTAAATATATATAATTGTGTTTTTAGTCATATTTTAGAAAATTTTCAACATTCGAAAATATCAGATATATGAATAGGAAAAGAATATTAAATACATTTAATTTTTCACCTAACATTTTGTTCATAAAATATAAGAGAGGTTTGTGAAAAAATATACCGTTTGTCGTACACGATTATAAATATATATTTAGTTTTAATAGTATTATCAAAGAAATAAATACAAACTTATTTTAAACGAAACAAATATTTTATTATTGAAAGTTGTTTTTTGTAATTTTTTTTTATATCAAAATCATCGGAATCAATAATGAAACATTAATACTTTTCAAAATATAAAAAATATTAAATAAATACTGTCTTATTTAATTCAACTTTTCAAAGTTGTTCCATAGAACATTATTGACTTGATTCTATTTTACGGTGAACACCATATAAAAGTTAAGGTCTTATAACTGTATTGCTCATTTATGTGGGTTTGATTTAACTTTTGAAATCTTAAATCTACACAAATAGATGATCAATTTCAGTTTCAGAAGGATCATGAATATATTATGATGTCACTGCAACCCACTTTACAACTAAAAAAGAAGGTGAATATTAGGTAAAGACAATTCAAAATTCAAAATTTAAGAAAAAGCTTTAGTTGTTGATGTTTACCTCCTACTTCCATAATTTCATCTCCCAGCTGTTACAGGTACAGAACAAATTGGTTTTTTGGGTTATGTTTTACTTTTAAAAGTGGGGAGGAAACACTTTTTTAGCATGAAGATATAATTTTATCCCAAAAAACCACTTAATTTAGTTTTGTCCGTAAAAAATTATGTAATATTATTATATTATTCTAATGAAATACGTTAGTCTACTCATCCGTGGACTTTCGTTTAATTTCATGAAAATGTCACCATGGTTAGCATGACACTTCATAATTTTTATATTTTAAAATATTCTCTTAGAAAAAATAAAGTTTCCACAAAAGGAGATCAAGACTGTAATATTTTGAGTTTTGTTCTTTAAAAATTGGGATATTAGTTTAAAGGAATTAGTTGGAATTAAGTCTCTCTTAAATGGGTGGAATTCTATTAAGAAAAATGTGATTATTTACTTAAACTTTAAGTTATCCCTTCTTTTGAGGAGAGAACTTTCACTGTGTTGAGTTTGTTCTGGAAGCAAAATTAGTGTACATTCTAATATTGTTTATTGATATATTAACTATCATGAGAAAATTCATAATTATTTAGCATCAAAATGAATTTACCTTTAGTCCATATGCAAAATTTATTTGAAGTGATCACATATCTGTTTCTCCAAGCTAATATGAAAGAAGGAGGCAGGTACATTAAATCATTGTTAATAGTTAAGGGGCGTAAAATAATCAATTAGTTGCAATGGTTGTTTACCCTAAATCACATTGCAAGAAAACAAAGCAGCGTCACAACACTGCCACTGAACTTTGCCCTTAAAATCGAGGGGAACAATCATACGCCGAAATCATGAACTTCAATTTCTGCAACAAGAGTTGAATTTGAACTAGAACTTATTCAAAAATTCAGAGCTTACCGAGTGTATAAATATATATATCAGGATGAAAAAAAGACAGCATGGAGCCAGGAACAGAGGAAACCCTGCCATAAAAATAGTCATCCGCAAGTTCCTAGTAACACATCTGAAATTATGCCGGCTTCAATTCTCTCTATATATACAAACAGCCGTTAACTATGCATTCTGAAAACAAAAAAGGCTAACATAAAAACATGTATGTGACATAGGAGATTAAAAAGAGAAAAGAAAAATTATTGACTCTTGTTGTGGACAATGGCTCCTTCTTGTGTAGGGAGGGGAGGGGCTGGAAGATTATATATATCTATCTATCATACAGGCTGGGCCATCCGGAACAAGATAAGATAATTTACATGATTCCAAAATATATATATTATATATATGAGCCAGCAGCAGATTATTTTCTCCCAAAAAGGAAAAACGAGTTGTCCATACGCTGGCCGTCGGGTAAAAGCTCTGCAGGTTTTTTGTGTTCCTTGTTTGGAGATGGAAAGGACAGAGAGAGGGAAAGAGATGCAGCAACACCATCATCCTCCTGCACATCTCCTAAGCGATCTGGGCGGTTATTTTGCCTGTCTACTGGCCCGATTAAGAAAGGCAGCATACCCTTGGGCGCAGCTGGTGCCGGCGGCGGTGCTTTCGTTTTGCCCCCTAAGGCAAGCTCTAGATTAGGAATCACATCCTGAAATCCTTTATCGTATTCACCAACCCCTTTGGTTGACAAGCTATTCAGCACAGACAGTGAGTTGCTAATATTGTGTGTGCCCACTGGAAAGAAGGTTCTTTCCATCGTTCCCAAGTCCTCCCGGATAATTTTCTCATCACAAGCTTCCTCACATCCTTTGTCCTCAACTGAAGAACAGGAACCAAGATCATTTCCAAGAGATGCAAAACTGTCATTAAAAGAGTCTCTACCTCCAGAACCATAGATCCCACCGAAACCAGTCTTAAGCTTCTTGCCGGAACTTTCTGTGTCTTCTAACTTGACATTTCCCTGACTCCAAGGCATTTTCTGGCAACTCACAGCAGAACCCTGCATAATTGTATCAGAAAGATCTATATGTTTAACTTTATCATTAGGTAGCTGACAGTTTATCCCTTCTGCACTTGGGTCTCCCTGAAAAGTTGCCTCCAAGTCGATATAGTGACCATCTTTCCGTTTCCTCTTAGGCCACCGCCAATCTTCCTCAACATCCATTTTTTCTAAGATTTTATCCCCTCCTATATTGCTTACGAGAACTGTTTCTTCTTCTTCAAGTGCTACCTCTAAGTCAATATAACGATCATCTTTCTGTTTCCACATAGGCCCTTCCTGATCTTCACTACCAATAATTGTTATTGAGTTTTTCTCCTTACTCAAATCGCTTGCATCACCTGTTTCTTCATTATCAATAGTTGCCTCCAAATCAATACTGTAGTGACGATACTCTTTTTGTTTCTCCTTGGGCCTTTGCTGGTCTTCCTCACTGTTTATTTTCTCTGAAATTTTATCCTTAGTAATATTGTTTCTAGCACCTTTTTCAGAAGGAATCACAGACAACGTTTTCTCCTCTTTGACAGAAATATCAGAATCAATTTTTGTTTCCATCACATTGCTGCTTGCACTTTTTCCCATGGCTTCCGGAGGTTTTGACTCTTTGCATGGTCCCTGTTCAGGCACACTAGCTTTCTGCATAAAGCAAGAACGCCTTTCAACAAACTGAGAATATTGGCATCAATAATAACAACAACTCTTCACAAAATGGTTTTTTAAATAGTGATCTCAAGGTAGTTGCATTCACAGCATAGCTTATAAGCAAAAGGATTATAGACAAACAACGGGGGAATTATGCATTAAGCGAGAGCTTCTTTCAACTAATACTCACAAAATGATTTTCTAAATGGTGATATCAGGGTAATTATAATTCATATCATAGCATAAAAGCAACAAGATGTGGGACATATAACGGGATTTCCTCCTGACATACACACAAAGAAATATTTTTAATGTTAACGTCACACATGCATTCAAGTAGGATTTTATCAATTTTAAAACAAACCTTTCGGTCTATCAGATATATGTATTTAAGGATAAAAGCATTACCAGGGACGAATCAGTGGAGATCTTCTCTTGACACAACAGAGTCGTGCTAGTTGGAACCCATTTTGATTCAATCCTACCATCTAGTTTCTCTGTATTTACTTGTAAATCCATATGTGTCTGGTCATTGACATCAATATTCCTACATCCCGTAGTCGGATGTTGGTCTGTGGATGTGGAGGGAACAAGTGCATTGCATGAACTATGCCGATCAATTGTTTCTTCATCCTTGCACTTTGCCAAACAATGTGTCTCAGACACCGTCAAAACAACAGTTGAAGATTTCTCTTCAACTGGCATTACATTCAAACTGGGAATACAAATCTTTTTTGTAGAATCTGAATGATTCATCTTCCTTCCCCTAAATATGCCCCATAAGAAAAACAACATATTCCAGCCTGTCAAAAAAAAAAAAAAAGATCATTAGCATTCCAAATATGTGTCTGAATTTAAACAATTCTTTTCTTTTTAAAACAGTCACATAATCAGTCATCTAAACTGCAAGCCAAACATGCCCATTTGTCAAGGACAAACTACTCTCCACCAAAAGTTAATGGTTTTATATCTAACATGCCTCCTTAGCACACCTATCGTGAGCTAATGTTCAATTCTTTTTAAGAAGGACAAGTAGTATCGAATTCATAACCACTTCATTGTAAAGGATTTGATTCCCCCCCAACTGATAAAGACATTGGAAGAACCACAACACTTTTAACCACTGTCGTTTGCAAAAGAGGAAACCAAAGATTGACTGAAATTTAGCTTTAGTGAGACACTAACGCCTAATGCATATCAAATTATTGTTTTTTACTTTATCAAAATACAATATAGAACATTCATATTTTTTGCAACCTTAATACATTCCATATATACTAGTCCTATTCATAATTTTGACATCATATAAAAAGTAATATAGAATCCTGACTCAAAATAAATGAGATCATCAGTCAGGCATATGACACATAACCTGTTAGATATTGTTTGATATTATTAAGATATTGTTAGATATTGATAACCACAATATCAAACAATATCTTCTATTTAATCTTTTTATTTTCAGTTACTCTTTTTACTTGTACTTCTCTCTATTATAAATAGATTACCCTATGTGTGGTTTATACACAAGGGAGATTAATCTCAATCCCTATTTTCTTTATTCTCAACATAACCATTTGCCAAAAAATAAACATAAGGTGCACTATAGACAAAGGAATGCTATTCTTCATACAGATTTCTCAAATCATCTTACACCAAGGAGTCCATGAACATTAATCAAAGCATAAATTTCCAAAAAAAGCCCAACCATGCAAGTAAACTTTCACAGATTGCTTAGGATGTTAGATTGTTTGACAAAATGTATGGAATAATTCCTTACGCTGTGAATTTTCAGGAAGCTGATTGGAAGGGAATATCAGCAGTTCAACATCCTCAAAGTTTCCCTTAAGTGCTAAATCATTTCTAATCATGCGATCCAAAAGACCTTTGTAGTGTCTCTCATAACTGTGTCAGAATATCATTAAAAAGTCAATTATTACAAGAAAAGCAATATATATTTGCACTTCATGGTCTACAGTCAATATAAGAATATTATCCATATACATACCTTTCAACATCACTGGCAAAGAAGTATAGAGCTATATTGTCTTCACTAACACCACCATGATCAAATTGTGAAGGCCACATGCTCAAGCGAGAAGCTTCATTGAAAGAAACTTTAGGTAGAAATTTGTTCACTGCTCCAAGAACCTTAGGAGAAGCACAAGAAGATAAATGCGCCTGAAGTCCAGTATATAAATCAGGAGGCTTTCCATTTCTATGCACTTCAAAGGCACCCCTGCAAGCAAAAAACAAAGCTTATGTATATTGCGGAACAAGACAATTAATAAACACTAAGAGCAATCCAGAACAAGAGACAAGCTAGTTCATCATAAGATGCTCCATACTGCCATATGTATTCGTATTCAGGAAAGGCCAACATCTTTGAAGGAACAATCGACAATGTCACGGCTTTATCAGACATGTCTTTTACTACAGGTTTTCCGGCTGCAAGACAAATGGAACCAGACTTTCCTGGTTGACAAGACTTGAGTAGCTTAAAATCATTGGCAGAAGAACATTTGGAAGAATCTGAGGTAGAATTCTCAAGGATTTCCTGTTGGTCAGGGGTTTCTTCAGTAGATATACCATTCTTCAGTGTGCTGGAAATCAACACTGGGTCATTTGAAGTCACTTCACAATTCAAATCTGTGCCTGAGGTAGAAACCTCATCAGTTTGGTTAGATACTTCTTTCTTTTTGTAAATTTCAGGCCTTCTCAATAAAGCAGCCTGAATAGCAGCTTTCAATATATTGCCTTTAAGCATCTCATCTTTTGAACTACTTGACGTAGTTGCAGATATTTCAGCACCAGATTCTTGTGTAGTACCAACACTGCAACCTTCCATAGCATGGCCAAATTCCTTACATCTTTGACAGAATAGGCTTTTTGAAGTATGAACCGTTGGCCTTATGCGATCACTAGAACTATCTCTGCTTTTCTCAATCTGATTAGTTGTCTCTCGTGCTCGAGGCAGCACATCCTGTTGAGCTTCATCAACACGGATTGATGTTCTCTCTGTAAATTTCAAAGAAAATGAAATTAGAAATAATATTATAAGATACCACAAAACCTAGATCTGAAAGAAGGATGCCACACCTGAAAATGAAACCAAACTATCAAGAGCAGCAAATTAACCTCTTCAGCCCCACCAAAAAGAAAGAAAATACAATAGCAAGTATAGAGATCACACCTGAAATAACTTGAGGCTCCAAACTTTTCCGGTTTATATTACTCATTGACCTTGATAATGCACTTGCTTTTCCATCCTGATTAACCTTTAACTCTCGATTGTTGTTCATTGTTGAAGGTTTACTTGATTCAGCACGAGGTGTGAGCCTTTGATCACCCTTAGGAGTGGATACAACAGAACTAACCACCGGCCGATCAATCCTAGATGGAAATTTCCTGTCAATTGCACCTGATTCTTTTAAATGCCTAGATCCTTTCAAATCCTGCACAGCTGCAGACTTGGGTGAAAGCATTTTAACTTTTGATTCAGTTGCATTTGTTCTCCCCAAACTTGGAGATTTGAATAATGTTGATTTTCCAGTCATCCGAGCAGGCATCTCCATGTTCTTTGAAGCATGTTCATTAACCCCTTTCGGCTTGGAGGGAACAACTTCATCAACAAGTTTTACTCTTGGCTTGGAATTTACATTGCTGAATGAATTGGATTTCATTAACATACCTATTCATGAGAAACAATTTGTGCTCAGAATAAATGAAACTCTGGCATATTTAAGACAAAATAATTACACACAGAAAATTGCAGTGAAGCAGAACATCTGAAAAATAAATTAATACCCTTTGAAGTTTGACCCCGGGGACCAATGGAAGGAGAGCGAGCAATCTCTGTGTCACTACCTCCAGAGTTGTTTCGACTAGGTATCAGAAGACTGGGCTTCACTTTAGATTTATTTAAGCTCTTAAATGAAGATTCTCGGGACAATGGAACTAATCTCTTGGGGCTTGATGTCTTTGGTGATCCTGTGCTTGATTCAAGAGCTTGTCTTTTTGCTGCTGGAGCTACCTCAATGTTATCAGAAAGTCTTTTGCCAGTAACTTGTGAGGTTGAACTAACTTCAAGAATTTTTTTGTCCTCAACATCTGAACCACAAAATTTAATCCCACAAATGTCAGCATACAGTCATAGATATGGATATGGATGCTCAAACGTCTATGAACTCAAATAGCATGCAAATTCAACTTCACCCTTACCCGGTTTTTTATTTTCATTCTCCTCTGCTTCTTTACATTCTTCACACAACCAATCCCCTTCAGGGACTTTCTCAAGCATTTCTCGCATACAGTAGCTGATTCAAAGAAATAATAATGGTAAAATCCAGTTTGATAATTAGAAAAAGAAATTTGCAACAATATTAATATTAATAGATAGAAACTGAAAAATAAGGTGAAATTTTCTTATACATACGTGTGCTCTGCACCATCACTGCACCTACTACATATAGCAAGCAGATCCTCCCGACCAGCATCTCCACAGATGTCGCACACCTTTACCTATTTACCAGACAATGCAATCAGAAATGGATTTGAGGATAAGCATCTCCACAGATGTCATTGCATTTGACACCTCTCAGTTTCATCTAAATCAAATTTAGTTTCAGTAGAGAGAAAAGTAAAGATACTCACATCATGTTCCACAACATCTGATTCATCACTCTCATCTTCAGATTGAGTTTCCTGCTTGGCAGGCGATTTAACCAGTTCTGCAGCTTTCTCACACTGTCCATCTTGGACTGAACATTTAGGATCTTCATTGTTCGCTTCACAGACGTCAGTGTTTGCTTCTAACTTTGCGCATACTTTTAGTGAAATGTTGGAAGTACTCTCAATAAGACCATCCTTAACCGTAATACATTTTTCGCCAGAAACAACAGGTTCCCTCTCCTTGGTACATGATGAACTAAAATTCTCAATGGTGCATTCAGAAATTTTTTCTGACACAAGAGAACATGAATCCTTCTCCTCATGCATTATTACTCGTTCTTCATTCCTTTGATGGCTATCATTCACTAAATTAGTATCACTGGCTCTACTTATACAAGAAGTGTTGTCATCATGACCTTCTAAATGCTTGGAATCTTGATACTTATTCGGTATGATCTGTCTACTCTTGGCATTTTCAGACAGAGCATCTTGACTTGAATTAACACTTTGCATATTACTTGCTTCGCTGACAGTTTGTTGTGAGCTTTCACAAGCTCTGCTCCTAAGAGAATATGCATTGTCCTCATCCATAGAATACTGATCAATAGCCGCTCCTATGCGACAGTTTTCATCAGAAAACTCTTCAGCCTTTGGCCCCATGAGAGCATGATTAAGATGCATGCAAGATGAACAAGGAGCCGAGCACACATTGCAAGTTCCAGATTCAAGTCTCATATCAGTGTTCTGAGTCATAGAACTTTTGACAAACCTTTTCCAGATTCAGCTGATACATAATCAAAAACAAAACACAAGTTAGAGGAGAGAAGAAAATTTTGACTCAGACTCTCACAATTGCTTTTAGCAGAGGGTTATGGAGATCTCCAATAATAACAAATTTTCTCTAAGTTTACTCCATAGAATTAACATGAATGATTTATCACAATTGAAAGCACAGAAGCTGCATTTGGCTTGTATCATATTTGTAAACCATATTTTGAAGTTCCAGACTGGAGTTATCTTTTTCTCTAATATGTGGATATTGTGCCATTCATGGATTTACTTGGATATGGAGCAAAGTTGCAAGATTTTAACATGGATTAACTCAATAGCCGTGCTTATATATTAATGAGTTCTTCTTTAAACAGAAAGAAAAATGAAGACCATATGTAATTCCAGAAATATAGTTTTGCTTTGCTTCGGTAGAATTTCGCATACATAAGCAGCTGCTCAACTAGGACGATAGGAAATGAAGAAAACAGTAAACCAAACATTTATACCAAGACCTACAATGCAAACACATGATACATTAATGCATGCATATAATCGCCCACTTCTACAATTTTTGCACAATAATACATTAACACATGATACAATTTTTATCCCATGGCATAATGATTTGAATGCTATTTTATCTGCCCACCCCTCCATTTTAATAGACCATAAAGTTACTCAATGTGACAGATATTTCAGAGCGACAAAACAATAACCGGATTGCCTTAAAAAGAAGAAAAGGAAAAACCTCTCAATTACCCTGTTATCTCACCACGTTCTCCTGGGATATTATGATGATTGATTACCCATGACCGAGGTTCTAGAATCTGGAAACTGTTCAATGTCACTTGCAGAATTTACATCCAAACCACACTAACAAACATTATCCCAACTTTTACATAAAAGGTACTAAGCAGGTACCACTCCATGAGATGCTCCCTCAACCCAGAATCTAACAGATTACAATTTTGCAAATGCTAATTGAAGTGTGCTAAGAGGTCCCCAAAAAAAACAAATTCCCCCCAAGTCCCAGAACCCATTCCACTGACAAAATGAAACCCTAACCCAACCACGCACTGGATTATTCTAAAATCCCCTGTAAGAACCAACAAGTGCCCTACTGTCCCAATAAATTCATCTTAACAAAACGAGAACGGTTGCAATCAATCCATCAACAAAATAAAAGGAGAAAAACCGATTTTAGGGGGTAAATATAAATTCGAATAAAAAGATTAAAAGAAAACCCTAACATACAAAAATTGAGACGGAAACCATCTTGTTTGCATTGCAAGCCTCACCTTGCGTTAGGCAAATTCCGATGAGAAAGAAGAAAGCGCGAAGTGGCGGGTACGGCGAGGTTTGTAGTCGCGGAAATCTGCGTCTTGGAAATTGTGGGTTATGAGAGTTTAGAGTATCTGTGACGACGATCCACCAAATGGAGATTCAAAATGAAGGGTTCAGAGATGAGATGAAGAGCATGCAAATTTCACAGCGAAACACACACACACAGACACGGAATTTCATACAACGAACAAACTCCGTATTTATTTATACTGAATAAAATTAATTGCAAGATAAATTATATAATAAATTTCCTCCCGTTTTTTTCTTCTTCTCTCCTCACTTTCTCTGCCTCTGCCTCTGATCTGAACAAAAATATAAATAAAAGTGAAATCTTGCAAATGGGCTTTTTATTTTTTCATCACAATCCAAATCCATCTATCTGACCCAGCTGGCTTAAACTGCCATCTCTCTCTGTAGCTTCCTCAAAAAAATTCCCAAACTCTCTGTTTTCGTTTCTAAAACATATAGATTCATTAATTAAGTCAAAATTCAAAATCCTTAAAACAGAATTCTTGGCCATTTTCCATATTTATTTATTTTGCTTTTTATCTTTATTTATGTTAATCTCTTTATTTTCAGCTGGCTATTTATTATTTATTTATTCGGTCATTTATTATTTATTTAGGTTTTATTATTATTATTTAAACCAAGCTGGGCCACGAAGACAAACAAGTCAAGGTGAATGAAGTGAGCATCCCGCACGTGTGAGTTTAGTGAGGCATGTTAACTCAATGGCAGCGCGTGAGTAAGGTGCGCGTGGGGATTAGGTGGATCAGCGCTAACGCCTCTTTAGCACGCTTCTGTGCCTCACATTTGATCGGTCATTCTTCGGAGTAATATGAATTTCACTTTTTCAATTATTCTCTTTAATTATAAAAAATAGTTTTAAAAAATTAAAATATATATATATATATATATAATTGGTTTCTTGTACAGTGTATTTTAGTTTTGAAGATAACTTACATATTCGAAATTAGTTTTTCAAATTTGAAATTATAAAATGGTTCCATTTATATTAAAAAAATAAAATAATATACTAAAGTAAAATACATAAACCCTACTACTTTTCGGAAGCATATAATGTCATGGTGAGAAAAATATATTTGTTTTTCTGAAACTAATTTAGTAATTATAACAATAAATAATTATTTTTTGTATTTAGGTGTTTTGAAGTTTTGGAACCAAAATTGACCGTTGAATTTTGTTTATTAGACAATATTTAATTTTGAACATGATTAATGATAAGGGAAATACAATATTTATTCCAGACATTAAATTAATACTTTTCATAATTTAAAAAAAAGATTGAAAATGATGAGGTATTTTTTTTTTAGTGGTGGAAATGAATGTGATATGTGACAGAAAATATGATGTTAAAAAAAAAATAGTGAGAGAATTATAACAAATGTGATTGTAAAATCACTACAAGCTATGTGTATGTACTTTTATTAAATATAAGTGTGCATGTTTATAGACATTATTTAGAGAGACTTAAATTAAACCATAGAGAATACGAATAAATTGAATAAGAAGATTTATATACTTTTTAAATTTTATAAAATAATTATTTCAATCACACGTGTATATATTTTATGCAAAGTATATTGTAATAAGTCCAAATAATGATGATATTAATATTTGCAGTCAGAAAATAAAAATATCAATATCTTGAATCCAAGTTGCATTTTGTGGTGCTGATGAGGTCTTAACAAGTGACCTCACGTTTGTTAATAAGTGAGACAGTTCAATATTTTAACTTAGGTCTTTGAAATTTATAAAAAAAAAAAAACAAAACAAAATATATTCGAATGATATTAAAAACAAAACATATTCGTATCATATTTACAAAACATAATCATTGTTTTATGTTTAATGTTGGTTTATAATTTATTTTGCTGATAATTTTCGTTGACCAGTTCGTTGACTATATATTTAGGGTTTAAGGTAAATTAGATATTATTACGAGAGAGATGATTCAGTTCAGAAAAAGTTAACCTTTTTTTATTTATCTTGTAAATATTTACATATTTGTATGATTATTGATGGTATGAAGGTATTCAAATGGGGTTGAAGATCATGCATACATGCATAGTTATATTTAATAAATTTTACAATAATAATATTAGTGTTTTTTTTTCAACCAATTGTCAACCCTACTACAACTTTACTTTGGATAACGTTCGGATACGGCCAATAAATTTTAAGATTAAAGAATTTAAAAAAAAAAAAAAACTATTTCGTCTGTAAAATCAAAACACAAACAAGAATTAAGATTAAAGAATAACAGTGATAGCAATAAATTTTAATCTGGAAAACTTCTTAATACGAGTAAGAAAAAGTTTGAAACTTAATATAGCCATAAAAAATTTAGTATAAAATTAAGAATGTAAGTAGTCTATTTATAAAAAATAAAATCAAACAGTATGGCTTCTATCTTTTTGGCATGACTATCTTTCAATTCTCGCAAAATGTTATGGAGATATAATTATTTTTCCATGAAAAAATGATAATAATTAGTGAAAATATATGTGTGTTCACTTTCATGTAAATAATTATTTTAATGTAGGATTGATTTGTGATTTTGTTTTGTAAATGTAATTTGCGTGTGATTTAAGAAAATCTTAAATAAGTAATACTATAATTTATTTTTATACATTTTATATTTTCGTAAAATAGTTTTCATCATGGTGACAATACAGTGAGTTTGGGTACCGTGACGAGTGGACACGTGTGGAAGTTGAAAGAAGAAAATAATCCAAAGATGGTTTACATCTTTTAATTTAAGTCTTTACCGTGAAGTAAACGAAAGAAAATAAAAATAAAAGATTGATAATAACGTGATAAAGAAATAAGAAAAGATTAAAAAATCAATTTAAACCAGGTTGACAAATAACTTTAAATGTCTAATCTAATTTAATTAAGTATAAAAAAATTAATTAATAACTCGATCAAGCCCAATATAGTGTTAGACTCGATTATAAAAATGAAAATAATACAAGAGAAAACACTTTTTCTCTTTATTTTCTTCTATTTTTTCGTTTCTCCGTGAGGATCCAAAACACTAATTTCTCAACTTTCTGTTAGGAGAATACGATTCTTTTTTTTTTCTATACGTGCTTCTATTTTATATGCAATGCTTAGTCAAATTACAAAATATTTATATACGTATGCAATGACCATGTTTGTGAATATAGTCACATTTCCTTTTTCGATTTTTCTTTCGGATTCAAATTTTTTCTAGTATTTAAAAGTTTTAACTTTTAATTTCCGTATTTTTATTTAAATTTCAGCAAATGTGTTATTTTAAATAAACTGTGGAAAAGGAATGTCACTTTATGAAAAAATAAATATTGTTTCTTTAGGAAGGTAAGTTTCATTTCACAAAAAGACACACGTGTGTTTATTTTAAATTAACAAAAAAAACGTGGGCATTATTTAATATAACTTTAGGGAAAAGTAATATAATTTTATGAAAATATAAGTATATTTTATTTTTCTAGAGCTAACATATTTTCGAAATTAAATATTACGGTGGCATGTATTGGGGAATTAGAATATCTAGATAAAAAAAACACAAACATAGTACAACCTATAAATTCTTGATGCCGTTGACTTAACAAAGACAACAAAAGAGACGAATCAAGTACTAAGACAATAGATATTGAGGATAAGAATGAGTGACTGTTTAATTATCAAATTATGTATCAACAAATTTAACCACTCGTTTCCCACAAAAATAAATTTATAAAATACATGAAGAAGAGATATTTTAATACTTTTAAGTTATACATATATAATGTTATTAAAAAAAATTCAGTCTAATTCAATTGTAATGTGTAAAAATTAATGCATATTTCGATAGAAAATTGCGGATAAAAGAATATATCCGATCAATAATTAATGACCTTAATATATATTGAGAATTAAGAAATTAATTTTAAGTATAACTCAATGTTACAAATATTTAAATTTTCGAAACAATTTTAGATGTCATAAAATTTTCTGTGATATTGAATTAAAATTTTCTATATATAGGACAACAGACTTTGGTGGTATAAACTTGTATTGACTAAAAAAAGTAATAGTCTGCCATCGAAGATCATACAAATCTTAATGAATTATTTTAGTGATTGATTTTTATCAATTTTGTGCGTATGTATAGATATCACTCTCGTAAAACATTCTCATTCAATTACGCAAAAGAATTTTTTTATTTTACTCTTGTCAAATCAAAAGTGATATCAACAAAAAATCTTTTATTTAATTGAATTTTATTAATTTATCATCCAATAATTTGTTTGGACAAAGTAATTAAAATATCTTATATTTTAATTATTTTATTTGGATAAATTAATTTAATTTTTATTTTAAGTCAAACTCAACTCTAACCTTTCGATCAAAAATGATTCGGTATTTAATTCGGACTAGTTTGACTTGATCTTCAACCGAGACCGGTTTGACTTGATCTTTACCAAGTCAGTTCGGCTCAACTTTTAGTCAAAGTCGGATCGTCTTTGTGGACTTGTGGACTTTTTTTCATCTTGACCAATGAGGAATTCTATAACTTATGGAATTTTGATTTATTTTTTTTCTATTGAATTTCAAATTCTAATATTTTAGTTGTTTGAAATTCCTCGATTTTGTTATGAAATAAAGTGAATAACATAGAGAATGACGACAGATAATAGAGAAGAGAAAAAACAAGAGAGAATAGAGAATGAGAGAATAGGGAGCAACTCATCT
>Ga0214545_1000073_pt1 | contig 103668 bp, 51 predicted proteins | sample CNSS4metaG_FD_160064 | JGI IMG/M metagenome (GOLD analysis project Ga0214545, IMG submission 160064) | Root nodule microbial communities from cowpea collected in UCLA plant growth center, Los Angeles, California, USA - CNSS4 | ecosystem: Host-associated > Plants > Roots > Nodule | place: USA... | reverse complement strand
TTATATATATGTATATATATATATATATATATATATATATATGTGTGTGTGTGTGTGTGTGTGTGTGTGTGTGTGTGTGTGTGTGTGTGTGTGTGTGTGTGTGTGTGTGTGTGTGTGTGGTTTGAGCCCATGAGCACATGTTAAGGAATTCAATCCTTTGCCAATGACACCCTATGATCCTCATTCTTCATAATTTTGCCCCCTTTTGCTTTTGGTTAATTTTAGGGAAACATAGCGCCCCCATAGTGATCTTAAACCCTCCCCTCACCCCCTCCCCAAAATGAAATATGAAAATATTAATCTGTAAAGTTAAATAATAAGTTGTTTTGAATACCAAATAATATAATTCAAGTGGACAGAAAATTGAATCCTAAAATAATCTTGGGTAAATTGTGGTGCTGTTTGCTCTTTGTATCCAACCCTGCCTAGTGGGAAACGTTGGTTTTAGTGGTGACGTGGGACAAGCAGAGATATAAGCCTGTGCCAAACAGTTTTAGGTTTTTGAAGAGTTGTTACTTGAACTATGCATAATTGCACATAACTCTCGACCTTGTTTTGAAATGGTGGTTTTACTGGCCTATTTATTGTTTCACTTGATGCATTTAAGAAACAGCAAAAAGGATGGCATTTCAGTTTAGTGCTTAATTAATTGTAAATGGCTAAAGTGGGGTGGGAAAGAGTAAAAGGATTTCTCTGTGATGTGTGCATCAAATTGATGACAAGTTTGCTCCTTGTGTGTGTATTTGCTATTAAATGTGATGTATATCGAGTGTAGTACCCTGCTATAAGCACAGCGCATTAGTAATGCTTACACTAACATATTTTTTCTCTAACATTGATGATAATTATTGTTGATAGGATTATAAAAGATCATGTTTGACTTTCTATTGACATATTAATGTCTTAATTGATGAAACAAACAGGAAGGGCCTGAAGTCCAGAAAAGGTCTATGGCTATGCCGTTGCCTGTTTTATATGTGGAAGATGGTGTGGCAATTTTACGCTTCTCTGAAATCTTTGGCATTCATGAACCTCTCAGAAAGGGAGAAAAGAGAGAACATCGGCAACCTAATCCTAGGGGTAATTGGAGATTGGAAATGTTTACCTGAATTTTGTTTTTATGTCAGAGTCTATTAAATCTTTTAGGAGAGATATGATTAGAAAATTAAAATTGTTGTTGCACTATTTGTACAGTATGTGAGGGAAATTAAGGGCTGCCAATGGTTAGATTTGAATGGCAAAATGAATGCTATCTTTTTGCAATGTTTGTATGTGGGGCTTCTGTTCTAATGGGCATTTTACCTGTCATGTTTACAGATAGATACAAGTCTTTGGATTTTACTGATGATTTTGTAGAAGAGGATGAAGAGGAATTCCTCAAGGGCTCCTCCCAGAGTCTCTCACATGCTAAACAAGTTTCTGTAGTTCATAATGATGTATCAGAAAGCAACGATGTTGACTTGGAGTTTCCAAAATTTGGGTTTCTTCATGCGGAGCCCTCAGTGGCCAGGAAAGATGATCATCAATCAAAGGACTCGTGTCACAGTGCTGAACCAATGAAAGGGGATTTTGAAGAAGACCTTTCCTGGAAAGATCATCCTTTCATATGGACCAACTTTTATCCTCTTGATCAGCAAGACTGGGAAGATGAAATCATTTGGGGCAATTCTCCTGTTCCAAGTAATAATAATATTGAAAGTTGTGAAGTTTCTGGACCTGAGTTGGGAGTTTCTGGTGGCAGTGAAATAGAAATTGAAAGTGGGATCCAGAATATTCAGCTGGAGCCTCACAAGATACTGGAAGATAAAGATCATGATGTGTTGCTCAGCTCTCCTGTCTCATTGGAGGCCTTTGGCTCAAGGGATTCTTCTGAAGCTAAAACCAATCTAATATCTAGAAGTCTTTTTCACCCCCAACTTTTAAGGTTAGAATCCAAATCTGAAGTGGATAGTGCTAGTCTTGCAGATGGAAAAGAGGAGGAGATATCTAAACATAATCAAAGTGGTCAAATTACACGTTTTACCAAGGCTATATCACAAAATAGAGACATGATGGAGGGTTCCTGGTTAGACGAGATAATATGGGAGGAGCTTGATCAGCCTGTGGTGAAACCAAAGCTTATCTTTGATCTTCAGGATGATCAAATGCACTTCGAAGTTTTGGATAGCAAGGATGGTGCACATCTTCGTCTTCATGCTGGGGCTATAATTTTAACTCGTTCTTCAAAATCAAGCAGTGGGGACTCTTCTGAACTACCAGGACATGGAAGTCAATATGGATGGCGATACGTTTCTAATGACAAACATTATTCAAATCGTAAAACTTCTCAGCAATTGAAATCAAATTCCAAAAAACGCTCAGCACACGGTGTCAAAGTTTTTCACTCTCAACCTGCGCTGAAGCTGCAGACAATGAAATTGAAGTTGAGCAAGTAAGAATTTATTTTTTTGGACGAGGTAGCTGTTTGGTCCGTAGCATGCTTTACCTGTTTTGAGACATTTTTGGCTTAGAATATTATATTCTTTAAGATGAACTTCAGGTAAAATCTTACATTCAGACTTGATGATTAGGCTACTAGATACCCAATGGTGAGAGCATCATATCTGCAAATGCTTTTGGGTTTTATTTCTTTCTTGCCTCTATGCACTATTTTTGAATAATATACCTTCAGTCCACAGTTTTTTTCAAACTACCATCATTTTGAAAAAAAATGTCTTTGTTCATCTGTCTCAGTGTAGGTGTACTTTTGTTGTACACTTAAATGGATAGAGTCCAAGATTTGTGAACTGGTTACTTGATGCATTATCCTCTCGTAGGTTTGTTGTTTATAATTTTTTCATAGTATACCAATTAAATGGATCTCATTTCACACACCGATTCACTTAATATAAATACAAGTTTGCAGTTCAGTTCTTTTTTCACTGAACAATTCATGCAACTAAATCCCACTCTGTATACTTAACTGAACTTGTCTCATTCTCCACCTTAAAATGGTGCATACATGCACTCTTATCATTTTACTATGTCCATCAACATAGCTCCTTATCTATTGTCAAACGTCCCTGGTAGCAAAATTGCTGGAGAAATCTCTGTATCATAGTGCTTCGGATGTTTTCCACCAGTTACAGCTTGTGGCAGATATAAAGATTGATTCTTTACATCTTGACCTTTGCTTCCAAAATGCTATTGCAAAACAATAATAGACCTTGACACCGATGCTTTTATTAGAGAACGACTCATTGCATTTGAAGTTTGAACCTAGCTCACAGTTTCTATATTAGCTCATAATCAGTCACCATTAGACCAGTCCATTTTTTTATATGTTAGTTGCCTTTAACAATACGGAGATTTCTTATGTTCTTTACCAAGTTCTTGCAAAACCTTTGTTGATTTGTGTATAAGTGAGGCATACAAGTTCTATAGTTTATATGGGGTTTTAATGTCTATTGTCTACATGTGTATTGTAGATTTTCTGTCATTATAATCTTACCAACTCTTTTGCAGTAAAGATATTGCAAATTTTCACCGGCCAAAAGCATTATGGTATCCCCATGACAGTGAGGTTGCTGTCAAAGAACAAGGGAAATTGCCAATACATGGACCCATGAAGATTATTATAAAGAGTTTGGGTGGCAAGGGGAGTAAATTGCATGTGGATACTGAAGAAACTCTCTCAACTGTTAAAGCAAGAGCTTCCAAAAAGCTAGGTTGTGAATTGTTCCTTCTATGATAAAGTTTCTTATTTCTGTAATGGATTTAAAATCATAATGAGGCTGCAAGTAAGTTTTAGATTTTAGTGTACTTTCTCCCTTCTGTATGGCTGATATGAGATTTTTTTTGTAGATTTTAAGGCATCGGAAACAGTGAAAATATTTTGTTTAGGGAGGGAGCTTGAAGATCAGAAGTCACTTGCTGAACAAAATGTTCAACCAAACTCCTTGTTACATCTTGTTCGTTCAAAGATACATTTGTGGCCAAAAGCACAGAGGGTTCCTGGGGAGAACAAGTCCTTGCGTCCTCCTGGGGCATTCAAGAAAAAGTCTGATCTGTCTGTAAAAGACGGACATGTTTTTCTGATGGAGTAAGTGACTTGAAACTTTTATCCTATGTATTTTGAAGCAGTGAATTAATATTAACTTAGATGTTTTTTAATATATTGATATATTCTATGTATTTGCAAGCTCTTATATTCATATTCAATGTACTATGTTTCCTGTTTGCAGTTTGTTTTGATTTAACATGCAATTTGCAAGAGTTTGTATTCAAGTCATTATGGGTCTATTTCATTAATTGAATTTGCAAAATATCTGATTCATTCCCTTTTAAAGCTGTCAAACCTGAGGATCGTAAAATTGTGACTCAACTCATAACTTCAGTCATAAGAGTTATGAGTATACGAAAAATCATATTCATAGACCGGTGCATGCATTAAAAGTAATATAAACAATAAAATAACTCGTAGGATCCTCAAAGTAGTAAGGTTCAATACATAATAGAACTAAAAACGGGTTAACAATTTATAAAATTACTCTCCAGCAAGAACAGAGAAAAGTGTCAAGAGAAAAATACAGAGTAGAAGTGCATGCTGGCGATGAGGAAGGCAACATTGGCATGATGGTCATGAGTGTTGTGTTGGCTTACAATGGTGAGGATAGTGTTGGTGGCAGCAGCATTAGTGCTTCGATGACTGTTGATAACTAGACTGATGGTTGTTTGACAACAGTACCAAAACAAAAGGGCCATGTAAGTTGAGCTTCTTTTTAGGTCAAACTTTAGTCTTTTAGCCTAGAAATGGCCTGTTTTAACTCTTGAGCCCGTGTGCTCAAACCAAAGCGAATCAATGTGGTGCATGATCCTGCGATTTTGTGAGCAACCATGCAATCTGAGTACTGTCTGCACCTCCTATCTGTAATGCGCATCAGCTTGCTGCATCAATCAAACTCGCAGGAGTATGCGAGTGTACGGGTGATTTTTACAACTTTGGGTCCTTGTCTTAACAATGAAAACAATCTGTTTTCTTTTGTATAACTTTTTGTATATAAGAATCTTGTCTTAAATAAATTAATTTTCTGTGGGAAAAAAGAGAAGCACAACTATCGGGAGACTAATATTCTCCAAAACAAACAAAATGAAGAAGAACGATAGCAAATGTCTCAATATGCTCTATATACTCTTCAAAGCAATATTGCTCATAGAGCGTGTTAAGAAGTGAGATTTAAGCCTAACTCAACCTTACAAAACCGACTTGTAGGGTTGATTTAGACTTAAAGTGTACTTCTTAACATGATATCAGAACTAGTGTTATAGCCTATTCTAGCGAAATTTGTAGTTTGTTGGGTTTATTATTCCACCCGCTATCGGATCACCCATTAATGTATAGTCTCACGCACGAGATGTATATGCCTCGACATTAGGAGGGTGTTGAAAGTTCTACATCGATTAGGAATAAGGCGAATTTACGGTATATAAGTTTGTAGAAACCTCACCTTACAAGTCAATTTTGTAGGGTTGAGTTAGGCTTAAAGTTCACTTTTTAACGGAATCCATTGACATATGTAGAAATGGGTGACTGAGTTTCTGCTTGCACATTCATTCATGGTCGAGTATCTTCTTCTGTTTTTCTCTACTGTCTGTTTTATATTTTTGTTAGGTTAGAAATGTTGGTGGTGGTGGGTGGGGGAAGTGTTGAAGGCTAGAAGGAGAATGGTACATGATAATATTTATTATTCACTTGCTGTGAGAAAAGTTTCTTTTTGTAGATTGATTATAACAAGTTCTACTTTCAGAGGTACAGTGCCGTTTTGGTTAAAAAGTAATAACATCCTTTGCATCTTGAATTCTCCTAAAGCAGTAAACCAGAAAAACTTTTGCTTGATAGTTGAAACTACTCAGCTTTTGTTTTCACATATTACTGATGCTAAATGCAATTTTTTTTTTTGTTTGGTGATATATCCATTTCCATTTGCAAGTTCTGGATTGTTGACTTTGGCTGACTAAATTTTGGAAGTATCTTTTCTTTACTATACAGCCCTTCAACTTTTTACTTTGCTTGTTAGGTAATTTCATATATTTAGGTAAGACTAGGATGGTACCATGGTGTTAGATAGTAAGAGAAATTAGATATGATTATATAAATAGGGAAAGAATGGTAGAAGTGTTCATTAATTTTGTCAGCGTTTTTGTGAATTGGACATTGGCTCAGTTGTAGAGAGGGAATCCCTCGGATAATAAAATTCTACCTACTCAGTTTCTGCCTTTACATTTTTTCGTATTAGTGAGTACTCATCTGAAATTAAAAATGCTTGCAATTTATATTTTTTGTGCATATAAAGCATGTTCTATTGCCTTCAGCTCTATTATATTAAGAGCATTTTTTTTTTTTTTAGTTTTTTTTTTTTTTTTTAATTTGTTGCCTGGAATGGGGATACAGTTTTTTACTTTGTTTCTCTTTTGGATTCTGTGAATTGCATTTATTTTAGTGTATTTTACAGTTCAGTTTTCAGCTGCACCGTTGGTAGTTAGTTGTTAACATAGTTTTTTGTATGATGTTACTAATGCCAACTGTTAATTATTGTTTTTGTAACTAATGTACACATTTTAAATTCCAGTTTGTGGTCCTTGGTCAACACAATAATACATTCCCTCTTTCACACATTTTCTCTTAAGTTTTTATGTTTTTAACGGCATTGAATATGTTCTTTTTGTAGGTATTGTGAAGAAAGACCTTTACTTTTGAGCAATGTTGGAATGGGTGCAAGACTTTGTACATACTATCAAAAATGCTCACCTGATGACCAATCTGGCTCTTTATTACGCAACACAGATAGTAGCTTGGGGCACGTTATTTCTCTGGATCCTGCTGATAAGTCTCCTTTCCTTGGAGATTTAAAACCTGGTTGCTGTCAGTCATCGCTAGAGACAAATATGTATAGAGCACCTGTATTTCCTCATAAAGTTCCACTAACTGACTACCTGCTGGTTCGCTCACCAAAGGGAAAGCTATCATTAAGGCGCATTGATAAAATTAATGTTGTTGGACAGCAGGTTTGTTGGTTTTTGTTGGATACTGCGTTTTGGCTAACAAATTCCAGTGCTTTGTCTCTGAGAATATCACAATGGAAGGAATAAAAGTCCAATCTATATTTGTTATTTGTGCTAAGTTGTTTCTCTAAATTGCTCTTTGCAGGAGCCACTCATGGAGGTATTTTCACCGGGAAGTAAAAATCTTCAGACTTACATGATGAACAGGTTGTTGGTACACATGTGCCGTGAATTCCAAGCAGCAGAGAAGCGGCACTTGCCTCCTCATATCCGTGTTGATGAATTTCTCTCACAGTTTCCTTACCAATCGGAAGCGTCATTTCGTAAGAAAATCAAGGAATATGCAAATTTACAGGTACAAGAGAGTCCCAAAGCTTATTATCCTCGAAGCAATTTATAAGAGAATTCCTTATGGCTTTGGTTGGTTTATTACAATGTGTTCTAATTCTGTTTTTTTTTTTTCAAATATATTTATAGAAACAGTAAAAGAACAATTGTTTTCATTGTTTTCTGTACGGATTTTTGAAAACAAAAATAAAGTAAAACAAGGTCAAACTTTTGTAGTTATTTACAAAAATAGGAAATGAAAAATAAAAGGAAACATTTTCTCGAATGAAACTGTCACTTGTATTTTCCAAAAAAAAAGAGAAAATTTGAAATTTCTGCAAAATAGTTTTATATTGGAATTACAATCTCAATTTGTTGTTTTTATTGTTTTATGTATTCCTGGATGTTATCTATTACTGCAGAGGGGAGCAAATGGACAGTCGATTTTGGTTAAAAAGAGAAATTTCCGCATGTGGTCAGAGGATGAATTGAGAAAAATGGTTCCGCCAGAGCTTGTGAGTTATATCGTATAAAATTCTATTCTTTTATTTATAGTTTAAGACATGTCTTTCTGTTGAAATATACTAATAGTAAAAAAAGTCAATAAAAATTTTTTGTGGAGGTTTGGAAGCTGTTTTCTGAAACTTAATATTTGAATTGCATGATTTGTAGACTTCTTTCTGATTCATACTATGCTTTTGGGTTGTAGATATAATAAGGCTTCATTAAGTAACAATTCATTTTATTGGATGCGCAACTTGGTTATGCATGCTCACCTTGTATTGCTTTTGATTGGGTGGTCTATAATCTACATGTTGCTTTGCTTGCGAGAAAGTGAATTAACTGCATGTCAATCTTCGTTGCAAATTTGGGTGTTTTTTGCTTTACTGATTCTTTGTTGTAAGATATATCCTGTTATCTTGCTTCATTTAATAAGATTCCTTCGTTGTGCTGTATTTATTTTAAATTGTTTTAGGTTTGTGCCTATGAAAGCATGCAAGCAGGTCTCTACCGGCTAAAACACTTAGGAATAACTGAAACACACCCTACAAATATTTCGTCTGCAATGAGTCGGCTTCCTGATGAAGCAATAGCATTGGCTGCTGCATCACACATTGAGAGGGAACTGCAGATTACTCCTTGGAACTTAAGTAGCAATTTTGTTGCTTGTACAAGCCAGGTGATCTATGTTAAATCTGATTTTCAGTATCTTTGGCACTGGCATCTATCCTGGCCGTGTTAAAAATTTCTACTATATGCAATGATCTCATACATTTGCACTGTTTGTTTATTGTTTTCTACACGAATTTGAAACTTGGAAACATGCTATTGTTTTTCACAGAATCTTTTGCCAGGGTCTGAGAATCCTTAATCAAATAATATTTTGAAATAGACTTGACTGCACTAAGTTTAGACCGAGTGAATTTTGGTTCCAAGAGTTGTTTTTTCCAAGCTCATTAACTCCTGTGTGTTTAAGATGAAGCGAGGGGGATTCTGCTATCAATTTTCTGTTACCAAGTACCTCAAATTCCCATTTTCTACTTGGTAATTGTTTTGAATTATTTTTAACATTTTTTAATTCAAAATTCATTAATTAAAACATCAATAAAGTCTTATGAAATCCTCAAATCTCATGAGTTTCCTTAAATTTGATCAAAATTTCACTAAATTTATGACTGCTAAACTCATAAAATTATTTCAAATCTTGATTATATTACAAGTCGTCAAATGTTTGTTTAAAACTAATAGAAGAATTGATCCTTTACTGAGCTTAATGTTCCCATGTTAAGACTTTTGTTGTTTGGATTGAAAATTTACTATTCCAGTGTTTGTGATAGAAGAAAATTAAAGGGAGGATCAAATTTTCTTAATTTTGAAGTGGATGATGAACTTAATTGACTCAAAAAGATGGAATAAAATTTCTGGAATGGTAGCTAAAGAAATATTAGAATACAATTATGTTTTGCAAAAGGATAAACATTATCCACTATATTTCCCCATCCCTTATAAAAGCAAAATCTTGTCTTTCTAATTTCTTATCTGTTATTTATATTTTTCAACTTAATAATTGAGCCCAAAAATAGAAGATCGCTGTAGTATATTATAAAGGTGATCTTTTAAGCTGTGTAAGTGTTGTGTTGATAAGATGGTCTTTTGCTTCTTGACATTTGTACAAGGAGACTTGTCCTGAAAGATATTTGTTCTGCATCCTTATGTTTCCTACAATTTCTGCAACTCTTTCATTTGTTTACTGTCATATGAATCCAATAGAATTTGAATACAAGTGAAAATATATGTTATACTGGAGTGTAGAAACATGCAGCAATAGTGTGGTGATAATATGCTTGTATTTGTAAAATTAATTTTCTGTATGCTATTTATTTTACATTGGTGGGACTTCTTAGCAGGGCAAGGAAAATATTGAACGAATGGAAATTACTGGTGTTGGTGATCCTTCTGGTCGTGGCATGGGTTTCAGCTATGCTCGGGCACCTCCAAAGGCACCAGTGTCTAGTGCAATGGTGAAGAAGAAAGCAGCTGCTAACCGTGGAGGTTCCACTGTTACTGGTACAGATGCTGATCTACGGAGATTAAGCATGGAGGCTGCACGAGAGGTGCGTGGAATTTTGGTGATCTGTTGTGAACTTTATATGCTTAAGTAAGCTATAGAGCTTGATGTTAAAAAGGCTTTTTTTTCTGGCAGGTGATAGTTTTCTCATATATTGTACTCAATTGTGTTATTGTGTTCTGAATAAAGCTGATATTAACAGAGAATCTTGTTTTGTAATAAACTGTTTTTCAAGCTGCACTTCAAAAAGTGAAAAGTATTGCAGCAAAGTATATTTTTTTCTCATCTTGTATTCAATTATGTTATGAATAAAGCTGATATTAATGGAGATATTAATTGTGAATCTTGTTTATGTACTGAACCGATAGACAAGCTGCATCTCAAAAATGAAAATTATTGCTGAAAAATGTTTTGATCTCTGTTGGAGTTCTTACATCGATTAAAAATAAGACCAAATTAAGGTATTTAAGTGGAGGGTAACTCTTAGCTTATAAATCGGTTTTGTAAGGTTAATGACCCAAATACAAATTTTTCAGACAGTAGCAGTGTCTACCTTAGTGATTTTTGCTAGGCTTGTTTGGTTACTCACTATCTAGCTATTATCAGACTATCCACAGATGTCTGATCCTGCCAATTCAAATGCTTGACATCTTAGATCCCTCACTTTTCTACAGCGTTGTTAGATTAAAGTATATAAGTGAAGTATAACCCTCACTTCCCAAGCCGGATTTCTTGGGTTTAACTAGGCTTTAATCCAATTGTTAAGAATTGTTCTGATTTGTCCAGATTTTATTCCAAACATTAGTTTGTTTTGTTTTCTCTCTCTATATATAGTTTTTTCAATCAAAAGATAGATTGCTATCACTGCCAAAATCAAAGACAAAAGAGGCTCTCCATTCCCCAATTTCCCTCTCTAAAATTGTATTAAATACTAAATTGTATACCCTTAATAGACTCCAAAGCGTTATCATATCTTTTGCAATTTCCAAGGAACCAAAGAACTATTAGACAAAGCTTTTTGCAGCCAACAAAGAATTTGTCTCCACCCAATGAGCTCTCCAATCTTTTTAGGTAGTGATATCAGTAGCCTGAATAACGCCCAAGAGTTTAGCTTCAAAAGTTGGATTTGTTTGTTTAAAATTTTTCTACGCAGCCCATGTTCTGAACTTTTGAATTTGTAAAAATTCCCCTAAATGCTGCTTTGTTGCCATATGTAGTGTAAGCTCGTCCAAACTACATCTTGAGTATACTAATCTTGTTGAATAATATTGTTTACTTTCCTTGGCCTGCAAGTAATAGTAAAAGAATATACTCAATTAGATTACATATAATCTTCAACTATTGCAGCTGTGAGAATTCTATTCTTAATATGTAGATACTGTATTTGAAGCCCCTCAAACTGGATCTGTTTTTTGCTATTCCAAATTTTTGCTATTGAGTGACGGCAGATAGCTTGACTGCTGCCAGCAAATTACTCCAATTCCTATTTGGATGGATAAGTGTCTTAATTGTTGAAGTGTCCAGCTACTGATCCATGATGCTCTGAAGCCAAGTCCATAATCTAACTGGAAAAGAACAAGCTAAAAAAGTGATGATTTGCATTTTCAAACCCAATTATAACAATGGGACAAAATAAAAATACATTTCCTATGTAGCTAATTCATAGGCAGTTTATTATGTAACAATCTCCATGGGATGAATGTGTAGAAGGAAGAATGACTTTGGTTCAAATTCTTTTTCCCGAAGAAACCTGTGGTTTAGAATAATCAATATGTAAATAAGCAATTTTGAATGGTTAATTCACCACTTCGCTCTTCTTCCATCTAATCATATCCTAGGCATTAGCAATGAGAATCACAGATTGTTTAATTTGTTGTACAAAATCATGTGACACTGATAAAATCCCAACATAACCATAGTTGCTTAAGCAGCAAATTAATTTTCCACTACTCCATTTGTCTGGTTGTGACTTTTATTAGTGTCTACTTGACTTTTGAATGCAATTATAATGATGGAATGCATTTTATGTTTAATATGTACCATTCCTGTTTTTAATCTACGTTCTGCTCTTATCCAGGTTCTTGTTAAGTTCAATGTTCCTGAGGAAGTCATTGCTAAACAAACCAGGTGGCATCGCATTGCTATGATACGTAAACTTTCAAGTGAGCAAGCTGCATCTGGGGTTAAGGTTGATCCGACAACCATCAGCAAATATGCTCGTGGCCAGCGAATGTCCTTTCTTCAGTTACAGCAGCAGACTAGAGAAAAATGCCAGGAGATTTGGGATCGACAAGTTCAGAGTCTGTCAGCTGTAAATGCTGATGAGAACGAGAGTGATTCGGAAGGGAATAGTGATCTGGATTCTTTTGCCGGAGACCTGGAAAATTTACTTGACGCTGAGGAGTTTGAAGAGGGAGAAGAAGGTACAAATGACTTAAAACGTGACAAGGGAGATGGTGTTAAGGGTCTTAAAATGAGAAGGCGCTCAACTTTGGCTCAGGCAGAGGAGGAAATAGAAGATGAAGCAGCTGAGGCTGCTGAATTGCGGAGGTTGCTCATGGATGGTATGACATCGTGTTGATCATTGAAGTATTGTTACCCGATATTTTTAGTATTGAATGTGCCGAGGCTGATTTTGAAATTGAACTCAGGTGCTACTTGTCATATTTGACCTTTATTGTTTTGGGCGATAACTAATGCAGATGATGAAGCTGATAGGAAGAAAAAGAAGAAAACTAAAGTAACAGGGGAAGAAACAAGATCGGTATCAAAGATGCAATCAAAATTTGGCTTTGACAATGCCGAACAAGTTAAGCAAATAACAAATAGTTTACAATTAGATGGAAATATTCCCTTGAAAGAGGACGCCATTACAGATCTTAGAGAGGTGGGATGATAATTAGTTTATTTATATTGTCCTGTCGTTTGCATCTTTGTTTAAACTGTTATTTCATGATTTATGAGTATTATGTAATGACTTAATTTTCTATAAATGAGTCCTGATTTTCTTATTTCATGGTTTTGGCAGGAGGAAAATTTTGGTGCTAAAAAAAACAAATCACTGAAGGTCAATAAAGCCAAAAAGAATGACATTGCACCTATTTCTCTTCCTAATAAAAAAATCAAATTGAATATGGGAGAAGGAATTAAGGTAAGTGATGAAGTTTAATCTGTTTCATCACTCTCCTTTTTCTTCGTAGAAAAACCATTTTAAGTGGTTGAGTTTATGTAAAAAGCAACAGGTATTTTCATGGCTGTAACAAAGTTTTGACTATTTTTTGTAGATTTTTTCTTAGTCTTTTAGTTGTATATGTATTAAAAATATTTTCTTCTCGTAATTTGAATTGTAACCTTAATTTGAGTTTCTGATTGCATGTATTTTCATTTAAATTTTTGTCATAAAAATCTTTTCTTCTCTTGATTTTAATAACCTTGGATCATTAAGGGAACTTAACCATTAAGGTCAAATCCAAAGTGTACATCATAGTAATTGCATTTCTTTCCATTGCATTATTGATAAATTAGGACTGTCCTTGTTTGCAACTACTCGAAGCATTTATCAATAATTGCTAGAATGGAAGTAATTACATGGAAATAGTCTTCTTGATACTTGTTCAGATTGCAATACATTATTGTGTTTTGTAGATGTGCTAAAAGCTTGTTGAACTCTGTATGTGATTGTCTGAGTTTTTTGTTTGGATTGTTCCATGGAGATTATATTGTGCATTCTTTCATCTAGATTGTTATAATATTTTCAAATTTTACTCTGCTTCCTGAAATTGTCTCTGATTTATGTATGCAGAACCAGGTGTTTAAGGAGAAAAAACCATCAAGGGAAACTTTTGTTTGTGGAGCATGTGGTCAGGTGTGTGTATCTTGAGTTGTGTACATATGTTTCTTAGTATTCCATCTGGGAGGGTCAAGGATATATGAAAACTGTAAACTTGTTTTTGGAATATGAATTATATAAATCTTAATTCTCAATTTAGATTTTTGCTCATGTTGATTGTGTATGTGTGTGTAATGGCAGCCTCCGGAGTATTAGTTATGTCTCATTGTCCAGTCGACTGTCCGTCGACTGTCTGTATATGAGTAGATGCTTCATGGTTTGGTTTACAGTCTATTTACTTGAACTTTAAAATTATTTTTTTACATGTTGCGTAAGGAACAATGCTTTTAGTAGAAGGTATTTTTGAAATTCACTTTTTGTGGATGTGAGGGTAAACTGTAATTATGCAAGTGTATTTTGAAAATAAAGTGTGATCAAGAAACCAAATGAGTAATGTGTTTTCTACCTTAATAATTAATACATATCTAGCTGTTAAAACGGAAGTGTATCCTTGGTTATGTTAAAGTTTTACTCTCCATTGTTCAATATTGTGTTCTAATTATTTCGTTTATGACCAGGCTGGGCATATGCGAACAAACAAGAACTGTCCAAAATATGGTGAAGATCTTGAAACTCAACTTGAATCTGCAGATGTGGAAAAATCATCTGGGAAAACCATATCTGTGGACCCCTCCAGTCACTCCCAGCCTAAAGCCGCCTCCAAAAAGTCAAGTTCCAAAAGCAACACAAAGATTACTCCTGTTGACAATTCGGCAAAAATTCCACTGAAGTTCAAATGTGGATCCACTGAGAAATCTTCTGATAAACCTGTAACGGAGACCCTGCAAAACTCTGACAAGCCAGTCACTTCGGATTCAGAAACTGCAAAGTCTGCTAAGGTTAATAAGATAATTATTCCCAAAAAAGTGAAACCAGATGATACACAGGCTGAATCTCGTAAACATGCTGTTGTGATAAGGCCTCCTACTGAATCAAGTAGAGGGCCTCCTGCTGATTCAGGTAGAGGGCCTCCTACTGATGCAGGCAGAGGTCACAATGATTATCACAAGTTACCAATTAAAATACGACCACCAGCAGAGGAGCAAAGTCACAAAAAGATTGTTATAAGACGTACGAAGGAGGTTATTGATGCAGAACTGGATAGTCCTGTTGGAAACTCTGGACTTCAACACAGAAAGACAAAAAGAATTGTTGAATTGTCAAATTTTGAGAAACAAAAGAAACAGGAGACCGTGTATGGAACTGGAGGTTTTCCAAAATGGAACACTAAAGAGGACAAAAGATGGTGGGAAGAGCAAGAGAAACGAAGAAATGATGCAAGACTTCGAGAAGAAGACAGAGCAAGGAGGCATCACAAAGAAGAAATGAGGATGCTCAAAGAGCAAGAAAGGTTAGATGAAATAAAAAGATTTGAAGAAGATATCAGAAGAGAGAGGGAGGAAGAAGAACGGCAAAAAGCTAAGAAGAAAAAGAAGAAGAAAAAGCCTGATTTAAGAGATGAGTATTTAGATGATCCCAGAGCAAGAAGACATGATAAGAGAATGCCAGAAAGAGACAGGAGTGGAAAAAGGAGATCTGTTGCTGAGTTAGGAAAGCTCAGTGCAGATTATATGCCACCAACAAAACGCCGAAGAGGGGGAGGGGGAGAGGTACATTTCTACGTTTTGTTACTATGCTTTTGTAGCGTTATTAGTTTGTTTCACATGGCTTGACTTGTTTGTTTAATTAAATGTGTCTAAAAGGTTGGTTTGGCAAATATCTTGGAGGGCATTGTGGACACAATGGTAAAAGATAGGTACGAGCTGTCGTATCTTTTCGTGAAACCAGTGTCGAAGAAAGAGGCTCCTGACTACCTGGACATTATAGATACGCCTATGGATCTTTCGAGAATAAGGGAGAGAGTACGGAACATGGAGTACAAGAGCCGAGAAGATTTCAGGCATGATGTCTGGCAGATAACTTTTAATGCACATAAATACAACGACGGTAGAAATCCTGGAATTCCTCCCCTTGCAGATATGCTTTTGGAATATTGTGATTATTTGTTGAATGAGAATGATGATAGCCTCACTTCAGCAGAAGCTGGCATTGAAACTAGAGATTTCTAAACCATGTCAAACTCAGATCATTAATTTCGAGGTTTTGGTAGCGTTAAATCATTTTCTAAATATAGTGTAAATTCTGGTTTATTATAAGGATACCAAAATGCCTCCTGTATTTTTTTTTAACGATATCCAAAGAGGGTTGCAAGTATTGTGGAAACAAGGGTGATGTATCAACCATGTAGCTTGTTAAATTTTCAGCGTGTAACAATGTAGATTGAGGCCATTTAAACAATTATTTTAGATGTTAAAAGAACAAAATAAAAGCAGAGTAGCAGCAGTTATGGCCATACATTTGCTTACTATTAGTAAACAAAATACTTTAGTGCACTTTTAAGTTTTTTTTTACAATTACTTTTTTAATTATCCTTTGATTGAATCTAATTCTTTAATTTTCTAATTGCTTCAATTACTTTTTTTTTTTAACTTAGAACTTTCATTCGTTCAGAACTCATCTACTTAGTTCTTAACCCAACAAATTAAACTAATTTATTTTCATGCAAATAAATAATTTGGTTGTTAGAAAGAATAAAATTTCTATTTTAATGTATGTATAATTAATGACATCATATTGTGTCGGGTTTGCTTTGTGATTAAGTTATATAATGCAGTGAATTTAAAAGTTTAGATATTAGTTGTAATTTTTTAATAATGAAAATGACAGTTTCTTAAACATTCAAGAATTTGACTTGTTTTGAAAAAAGTTATGCCATGTATATGTATGACATTTGTACAAATTTAACTTATAATGATGGTAAAAATATAAAATATAATTTCTCATTATTTAAATATGTTTATTAGTTTTATAATATTAATTTTGTTAAAGCTGTTAGGTCTTATTTATCCGCTTTCTTTAGTTTCGAAACTTTATTCTCACTTGGTAGGTATTATGTACTTTTAGTGTAGGTAACTTATATCTGAATTTCCACGTTTTCTCTTTTTGTGTTTTTTTTTCCTTTACAAAATATAAATGATTATTTTTGAATGATCATATTAAAGTTGAGTAGTGAAGTAATTTATAGGGCATGGAAAAATAATTTGTTAAAAAATAGTAGATTACTTGGGACAAAATATTTCTTAACAAACACACTCGTACCACAATAATAAGTTGTATTTTTATAATTCTTTTGTCTCATCTTGTTAGTCACGTTATGGCTTCACATCATACACTTACCATAAGAGTTGTGGATAGGTTGTATGAACGCAAATGTTTGTTTCTGTTGTTTGTTTGTTCTCATATCAATTCAATTCAATGGTGTTACCATTCTAAGCAAACCTTCTTACAAAACAACTTTCATCTATTTAACACATATTTTGGGTATCTTTGAAAACCTTATCTACTCATCTTCAACGGACTCTTAATCAACAAAAATAACCACTACTTTCTTAATACTATACACTGTCAAATCATCTCAAAGAGACAAATAATACAATGTTTCAATGTTATATAACATTTTAATTAGTCAAATAATATAAACCGTAATAAAATCAATAAAATGGTATAATTTAATGTTCATACCAAAATTATATGTTATGTATTATTGTAACAGTTAAAAGCTTTCATTTTATTATATATAAGCAAATAAAAAAAATCTAGGCTTATAACTATGGTAATTTAGAAAGCAATTTAATTTTCTAGTTGTTTGATATAAATTTAGAAAATATTAATAAGTTTAATAATTATTTAACTTTAATGTTTTATTTGTGTACATATATACTTAGGAGTTAAGGTAGCTGGTGGAAGGTGTCAGTTACTAGATTGGTTTTGAACGCAATTGGATTAACAAAAACAACATGTTTTGATTTGATTTTACATGTAACAGGATGTTTTGTTTGTGAAAAAAGTCTGTTTCTTCTCTGTGAGGACGAAAAATAACTTAATAAATTTAACTGTCTTTTTCTTTGATTTTCGCCAATAAAATAAAAGCAAAATTGCATGCATTAACAGGGTAATTAATTCAAAAGAGAAAATTAAACCCCTCCAAACCAAACCCCATTTCTTTTCTCTTACCAAACAGTACTACCAAAAAAGTGATTCCATAAATTTGAACAAAGCAGCAAAATAAAAAATCAATCTTTTTCTCTGTTTAATTACAGATTACAATCCCATTTCAAATTTCAAAATCAAAACTCGTTTTTCTCTCTCATTCTGTGAGAGAGAACTCATTTCAAAGCTCTGAAGCTCTGCTCTCCCAAACTCCATTGTTGTTCCTTCCATGCTACAACACAACCATGTCTCTTCTCAGCCGATTCTTCTACAAGCGTCCCCCTGATGGTTTACTTGAATTTGCAGACAGAGTCTATGGTAAATTTCTAATTCCCAGTTCCTTTCGATTTTGATTTTGGTTTCGTGAAATTTTAAATTTTCCATTTTCCTTTTCAGTATTCGATTCCTGCTTCTCCACCGAAGCCCTCCCAGAGGGAATGTACCAGCTCTACCTCCGCCAAATTCTCTCCGACCTCCACGAGGACTTCCCGGAATCTTCCTTCCTCGCACTCAACTTCCGCGACGGTGACTCCCGCAGCCGCTTCTCCCGCCTCCTCTGCGAACTCGACGCCACCGTCATCGACTATCCCAAGCAGTACGAGGGCTGCCCCCTCCTCCCCCTCTCTCTCCTCCACCACTTCCTCCGCCTCTGTGACACATGCCTCGCCGACCCCGCCGCCGTGATCCTGTTCCACTGTGAACGCGGCGGCTGGCCCCTCCTCGCCTTTCTCCTTGCTGCTTTCCTCGTTTTCCGGAAGGCGCAGAGTGGGGAGCGGAAGATTCTGGAGATGGTTCACAGGGAGGCGCCGAAGGGGCTGCTGCAGCTGCTGTCGGCGCTCAACCCGATGCCGTCGCAACTGCGGTATGTGCAGTATGTGGCGCGGAGGAACATTGGCGCGGAGTGGCCTCCGCCGGAGAGGGCGTTGTCTCTGGACTGTGTGATACTCAGAGGGGTTCCTGGGTTTGATGGGGGGAATGGGTGCAGGCCGTTGTTTAGGATTTTTGGGAGGAATTTGCTTAGTAAAGGCGGGCTTTCAACGCAGATGATTTATAATATGCATAAGAAGAAGAAGATTTTGAGGCACTATAGACAGGTTGTGTGTGTGTGTGTGTGTGTGTAAATGGTTGAGTTTGCTGTGGGACAAAACTGATATATGGTTGCTTAGGTGCTTTTGGTGCTGTTCTTTAATTCTGTGTGTGGGTGTGTAGTTGGTGGAGTTTGCGCGTAGGGGAACATGTATATCGTTCTTTTGGTTGCTTGTTTTTCGATCACTAGAATTGAGTTTTACTTTGGTAATTTGTGTACAGTTTGCATCAAAGGTTGACATAGATTAATGAGGTGAACCTTCAATTCTGATTGGAAAATAACGATTAAGGGAAAGTATGCAAGTTTTTTTGTTTGTTTTTGGTTGTTGTGTTTGTGTTTGTGAGTATTAGTTGATGCTGGAATGAATGTGTTGTGTTTTGATCTCAGGCAGACTGTGATGTGATTAAGATTGATATTCAATGCTTGGTGCAAGGGGATGTGGTGTTGGAGTGCGTGCATTTGGATTTGGATCCGGAGAGGGAGGTGATGATGTTTCGAGTGATGTTCAATACGGCGTTCATTCGGTCAAACATCTTGATGCTCAATGCTGAGAACTTGGACATTCTGTGGGATTCGAAGGAGCGGTATCCAAAGGGCTTCCGGGCTGAGGTGAGTCTGCATTAAAATGTACTGTACTGTGAAATGTTAAGACTTAGTTTGTTTGTTGTAATGGTTGTGATTGTTCTGCATTTTTAGGTTATTGGTTTTAATCTGATCTTGAAAAATCTTGAAATTTAGGTATTGTTTGGGGAGGTAGAAAACATAAGTCCTCAAAGGGCTCCCACAAGTATTTTAGATGGTGAGGTGAAAGGTGGATTACCCATTGAGGCATTTTCAAGGGTTCAAGAACTTTTCAGTGGCGCAGAATGGATTGACAGTGGTGATTCTGCTGCTGTATGGCTTCTTAAGCAGCTTACAGTCTTAAACGACGCCAAAGAATTTTCAAGGTTTCAGGGTAGAGGAAGTTGGTATTCATCTCCTGCTGACTCTGAAGAAGAAAATAATGAGTCGAGCACTGCTGATAGTTCAGACGAGGCCTTTGATGTTATTTCCCAGTCTTATGCTGATCCTTCAAAATTATTTACATCTGACACACCTGATTTAGTCCATTTAACTTTTGAAAACAACGGTGGAGATTATGTAAATCTAACTTCAAGAACACCTGATCAGTCACTAACCGATGATGTTTCATTACCTCACCATGCTCTAACTAAGGAATCTTCTCCTTGTTTGTCTCCACCATCACCTTCACATTTTCCCGCTACTCAACCCCTTCATATACCGGCACTTCTACCTCCATCATCAATACCTATACAGCCAAGTTTAGCTCCTCCCCCACCTCCGAATCCTTTAGTTCAGAATCTGAACAATGCTTCTACATTGCCTTCAACTCCTCCTCCACCCCCTCTCCCTCCTGTAGGTGGGCATGCCGATAGCACTCTTGGTTTACCTCCATCTCCTCTAGGATCTGTAAGAACAAGTTCAGCCCCTCCACCACCACCACCTCCTCCTCCTCCTGCACTTGGACCTGTACAAACAAGTTTAGTCCCACCACCACCACCTCCTCCTCCTCCTCCTCCACCAGTGAGAACAAATTCAGCCCCACCACCTCCACCTCCACCTCCACCTCCACCTCCACCTCCACCACCTCCTCCTCCTCCTCCTTTAGGTCCTACGCAAACAGGTTCAGCCCCACCACCACCACCTCCACCTCCACCTCCTTTAGGATCTGTACAAACAGGTTCAGCTCCACCACCACCACCACCACCTCCACCTCCTTCAGCTCTTGCACGAACAAGTTCAGTTCCGCCTCCACCTCCACCTCCTCCAGGTCCTACACAATTAGGTTCTTTACCGCCACCACCTCCACCACCACCGCCAGGTCTTGTACAAACAGGTTCTGTTCCACCACCACCTCCACCTCCTCCTCCTCCAAGTCATGTACAAACAGGTTCAGCTCCACCTCCGCCTCCACCTCCTCCAGGTCCTGTACGAACAGGTTCAGCTCCACCACCCCCTCCAGGTCCTGTACGAACAGGTTCAGCTCCACCACCCCCTCCACCCCCTCCAGGTCCTCTGCAAACAGGTTCAGCTCCACCACCACCTCCACCTCCTCCAATTGTTGTACGAGCAGGTTCAACTCCACCACCACCTCCACTGCCTCCAGGTGCTGTGCGAACAGGTTCAGCCCCACCACCACCTCCTCCTCCTCCTGGTCCGGTACGAACAGGTTCAGCTCCCCCACCACCACCTCCTCCTCCAGGTCCTGTACGAACAGGTTCAGCCCCACCACCGCCTCCACCTCCTCCAGGTCCTGTAAGAACAGGTGCAGCCCCTCCACCACCTCCTCCTCCAGGTCCTATACGAACAGGTTCAGCTCCACCACCACCACCACCATTGGCACCAAGGCCCCCAGGTGCTCCTCCTCCTCCTCCACCTGGTCGTGGTGCATCTCCAATACCACCTGCAGTTACAGCCTCTAGTGTGGCACCACCTCCTGGCAAGGCGTCAACAACAAATGTTGGTAGAGGTCGTGGTACTGGTGCTACTGCTAATGCTCCAAAGAAAACTTTGCTAAAACCCCTACACTGGGTGAAAGTTGCTCGAGCAGCCAAGGGAAGTCTATGGGCTGATTCACAGAAACAGGATAGTGGAACAAGGTACTGATTACAGAGTTTTTATATGGATATCAAACATGATTTTCATTAACTAGAAACTGTATTTTTTAAAGCTTTTTGTGGGATCACATTATGTATTGTTGTTGTGGGTAATTTTGTTAATTTTCCTAATCTCCTTTAGTCGGAGCGGGGTGGGATGCGATGCCTATTTAGCATTTCTGATTTTAAATAATGAAATGTTTGTTAGGGCCCCTGAGATAGATATATCAGAACTTGAGACCCTGTTTTCAGCAGCATCTACTTCTGATGGGAGCAGTACTAGAGGTGGAGGTCGGCGTGGTCCTAATATTAACAAGCCGGAGAAAGTACAACTGGTAAGCAACTCCTTTTTGGCATAAATTATTTTATCAACTAATGCTTTGGAGTTTATATGCTTGATTAGAAGATCCTAATACCTATCATGGTAATTAGGAATTAATCTGGTATTAAAATTGCCCTGAAAAGGGGCAACAAACATAAAAAAATGTTTATCATGGCAGATTATTTCTGCTCTTGCTAATTGCTTGTTATAAGAGAAAACATCACAAAATTTTATTGCCAAAGAAATTTTATATTGGATTGAATTATTGGACAGTTATCTGTTGAAACAAATGTTCAATGTTGCAGTTTGCTTGGTCGTTACAATATGATATTGTTAGAATATATTGTGAGTAGACAATAAATAATCTCTCTCTATGTGTCTATTCCACCTAGGAGCATGTATATATATAAGTGACTATAATACAAAGAGGTTACAAAGAGATGGCCCAAATATATTAGTTACATTTGACAGATATATTTACTGACTAACTTAAACACAGATACTGAAGCATTTTTTTTTTTATAAATTTTTTCGGATTAGTTGTATTTAATTAGTAAATGAAATGTATAACTAATAAACCCAAACTCCTTTTCCCTTTATTGTCAGGTTGACTTGCGTAGAGCATACAATTGTGAAATAATGCTCTCTAAAATCAAAATTCCTTTGCCAGATATGCTTGTAAGTTTCCCTTGCTCTTTTATTCAGTGAAATTACTTTAAATTATAAGTTTCGGAATTTTCTCTCTGCTGCATCATATGGAAAGTCTGGATTTAGTCCTAAACCTTTCTTGGACACATACTTATTGTATTTAGGTAGATACCGATGTAATTGAGTAATCCATGTAGATGGTAAACCATATTGACAAAATTGTACAGGTATGGCCAAACATAGTATAAAAGGATACCTCATGGGATTGGGTTTAATAGGAGGATTCATTGTGCTTATTCATTGCCACTGTCTGTTCCTTCATTAGATTCTTCTTTTATTTCAAAATAGAATAAAAGTAAAAAGCCTGATGGAGGAGTATGCATTTTGCTTTTATTCATCTTGTGCGAATGCATCCAGGTATTCTAGTTTGGTTCTGTACCATGACATTTTGGAGTGATAGAGGGCATTTATTACAATTTTCTTGAAGGCTATTTGGAGTGGAAACATATATCAATTTTTTGAATGGAATACTTCATATTGAATCCTCAAGCAAAAATTGAATGTTAACAACTACAGTGGCAGATTGATTTTACTCCTTGTTTTTAGTTGAAAGCAAACTCCAAGCATAAGTATTGAAATATAGCCACACATGTCACTAATTGATGCTTCTAATTTTCTTCGAGAAAGTTGTTTATTCTTTTGGTTTGGTTTGCTTTAGGAGTAATTGTCAATGTCCTCCTACATACTTCTCTCGTTTACTATACTAAACAAATTCCTTTTGTATGAAAAAACATTCTTTAGGGTTAATTCTTTTATTTGAAAATTATTTTTGTAATTTCACTTTTATAAATCCAGGCATTCTTGTTTATGTGAGTTTGAATTAGCTTATTTTGAAGTCAAAAAAACTTTTATCTTGGCCAACTTTCCTTAAGACCTTTTCAGAAAAATAGAGATTATTTTTTCTGGAAAACGGGTTTCCTAAACGTGCACCTAGTAATGATTATGTTTTATTTTATCCTTGCTACTTTTGTTAGTTTACATTGTAGATTTTAGTCAAAAATCATCTGTGAAGAAGATTTTTTCGTTGTTCTATTGAATTGTTCAGACTTGAAGTTGTCAGAGTTTAATTGATTTAGAGTATGAAATTTATGATTGAGGTTAATTATCATTTTAGTTCATTATTATATTGAGCAGGTGGATTTTGAGCGCTTTCTCTTATTTTGTTTGATACAAACTTACACAATGAGAACATTTTATCATAATTGTATTTTTCTAACCTAAATATTAATTCACTGACTTCCGTCAGTGATGAGGTTGGTTTTAGATGACATTTTTTTTCCATGTTTTCTCTCGGTAGTTATCATTTTTGTGGGTTTTCTTTTTTATTTCAGAAAGCAGTACTGGCATTGGATTCTTTGGTTCTTGATATTGATCAGGTTGAGAATCTCATCAAGTTCTGTCCAACAAAGGAAGAGATGGAAATGTTAAAGGTACTCCTCTTCCCTTCTTGTCTGAGCAGGAACCCGAAAAAAGAATGTATGAACTGTAATGTGTGACAATATTTACTATAATAGTATATTGGTTGCAATGTTTTAATCTTCATATTCCTTACTTGTTTTCAGCCTCAAAATCTGGAATCATATAATAGTTCATTTGTCTGAACACATGGAGGTTGTCATCTTAGCTTGATTCAGTGACAATTTTTTAAATGTACATGAAGCATATTTTCCTATGGCTTTGACTTTAATTTATTTCAAATATTATTATTTCTTCATTATATGTAAGGAGAGAATTTTCTCCCTTATACCGAGAAAATCCTCTAATAGCACAGACTGAAGAAAACTACTCCAACTCTTTTACAAAATCCTCTCCTGCCTCTCTTTCCCTTCTTCCCCAGTCTCGCTTGTATAATTTCCTTGTCCATTTTGGTATGATCTTCAAATTCGTTTTACCACTCAGCATGTGACAGCTGTCCTAGTTGGTACATGTTGCCTTAACCCACATCTATTCAACCTTTTCATGTTTTAATATACAGTGTGTAATGGGTAGGTCAAAACATTAATACATTGTCTTAGACTGTTCCATTTTTGTTAAAAGGATGACAGCGGTCATAGAAGCTTTTTATATTATTTAGTGTGTGCAGAGAGAGAGAGGGAGAATTACAGCTTACAAAAATTTTAAACAAAGTGTCAATCTTCTTAATAATACATAAATTGTGAAAGCCTGGTCCAAATTTTACCGTAAAGAGATGCTACATTGTCTTTTTTGAGTTTTTCCTTGCTAAAATGTCTTTTGTTTCTAGAATTATGCAGGAAACAAGGAAATGCTTGGAAAGTGTGAGCAGGTCTTTCTCTCTTATACTCTTTAGTCAATTGATCTTTGTAACTTATATATATTGATTTTAATATATTTTCTTTCAGTTTTTTATGGAGCTGATGAAGGTCCCGCGTGTGGAATCCAAATTAAGGGTTTTTGCTTTTAAAATTACCTTTTCTTCTCAGGTAAGTTATCTAGGATATGGATTTATGATTATCTGGGTGGTTTCGCTGTAATATTTCATCTGTAAAGACTTGTTTTTCTTGCTTCTTCAGGTTAACGATTTGAAGGTAAATTTGAACACAATCAACAATGCAGCCAGAGAGGTATTGTCCAATGGCTCTTAGTTGACAAACATGAAAGCATATTTGCGCTGCTTCTTCATGCTATTACTCGTACTTTCAGGTGAAAGAATCTGGGAAATTGCGTCAAATAATGCAGACTATTCTTACTCTGGGAAATGCCTTGAATCAAGGAACAGCACGGGGTAACCTTTGTGTTAACTCTAGTGCTACTTTAGTTTAATTAGAGATGGATTTCTTATTGACATTTCACCTCATTATCATTGACAAAATGAAAAAGTTTCTGCTATGCTTTTTTGAGAATAAACTTTTATGTTGCACACTGCAGGATCAGCTGTTGGATTCAAATTGGATAGCCTTCTTAAATTATCCGACACTCGTGCAAGAAATAATAAAATGACTTTAATGCATTATTTGTGCAAGGTAGATGTCAAAATCTTCAAATTTATTTTGCATTTAACCATTGTATCTTTAGGGTAGATTTGTCTTTTCCTCCCAGTTGAAATATTAACTTCACATTATTTAAGTTCTAGCACCATTTGTTTGTCATTGCTGCTGCTTTTGTACGATACCTTACACGTCATCATTTTCTCTTTAGCTTCTTGCTGAGAAAATGCCAGAATTGCTAGATTTTGATAAGGATCTTGTCCATTTGGAAGCAGCTTCTAAGGTATTCTCTGTCAATAACATTTTCATTAACCTTATTAATGATAGATGTACTACACATGCTCTTATGAACTTGCTTATGGGGTTGCCCACTCTATGTCCAACAGATTCAACTAAAAGCATTGGCCGAGGAAATGCAAGCTGTGAGTAAAGGTTTAGAGAAAGTGGAGCAAGAACTCGCTGCTTCTGAAAATGATGGCGCCATATCAATAGGATTTCGTAAGGTGAGAAATAAAAATTGTTGGCTTATACCTTAATGTGTTATACTTCTCTTATCTAAGATACTTCTCTACTAGAAATTATTGATGTTTGTTCTATTCATACCAGCTTCATAACATGCTTATATTATATTTATTTTTATCCATTCCACAGCATCCCCATTTTCAGCACCTGAACACAAAAATATACACACATAAGAAAAAAACAGAAGCCTCAGCTACAATTCTATCTTGACTCCATTCATTCTATGATAATACTAAAGAAAATCATTAGAGTAAGGTTTCAGGGCATCAAATGTTGACTAAATATTTCCTTTTAGATACTTTGCTACATGATCATATCTTGATCAAAAGGAGTGCTGTTGTCTTCAATAAATTGTAATATGGTTAGCCATTGCTAGATGATTTTATGTGTCTTGTTACGTGAATTCTAGGTTATAGATAGATATATAACACAACAACTTCTCTCAGAAAACAATATAAACTATTCTAAACCTTACAATTTGATTCAGACTATAATTCATGATTCAAAAATGTCGACTCAAGATTGGGAAATCTCGTTTCTCAGTAATTCTCAGTGACGTTTTTCTTGCTCAGGTGTTGAAGAATTTTCTTGATATTGCTGAAGCTGATGTGAGGTCCCTTATATCATTGTATTCTGAAGTGGTGAGTCCTGTCGTAATAATAATTCTTCTTTTCCTCCTTTTTTTCTTGGTGTTGCTCTATACTTGGAGATTGCCCAGTCATGAGATTTTGATGCTCCATCCCATATAAAAGTCATTAATATAGGGCTGTGTTGTTGACCAAGTGTGCCAACTACTTATTTTTTGGTTTTGATCTTGAGTCTTTCTTTTCCAGGGAAGAAGTGCAGACTCTTTGTCCCAATACTTTGGAGAGGATCCAGCTAGATGCCCCTTTGAACAAGGTCTGATGTTCTCTTCAGTCTATAAAATCCACACATTCACTGAGTTTTGTTTGTTTTAAATGGTTATTTTGAGTGCTGACATTGTGTTGTTGTTGCAGTGACACAAATCCTTGTTGTCTTTGTGAAGATGTTCAACAAGTCAAGGGAGGAGAATGAAAGGCAAGCAGATGCTGAAAAGAAGAAATTAGAGAAAGAAGCCTTGAAGGAAAAGGCAGCAAATAATTCACATTCCAAAAGAGACATGATTCGGTAGAAACCTAAACATCTAACAAGAAAGTCGCAGGGTTACTTTCAGTTCTAACACACTGCATTACAAATTTTGGACGGTCTCAAATGCAATTCTTGCATTGCATGCACCATTGGGATTTATTCCTTCAATAGGACGCAAGTGGTTAGTGAATGTGCCTCTCCCATTGATTCTTCTGCACTGCTGCTAAAGGAGACTGTGGTGGTCTTTTGTAATTATACCACAAGCCAACTGATATAGAAAATTCACGTTTTCTTCCTCTTTTAAAGTATAGGGGCTATATATAATTTTTTGAAGTTCAATTTTTCTTGTGCTTTAGACCATTGCACATACACACTTTCTCCATTTGTATTCAAGATACAGATAATTTTTGTAATTAGAAAGCACTCTAGATATATCATAATGAATTCTTCCTGTGTATTATAGAAAATCATTGTCAACACTAGAAAGTAAAAATATAATTCTTAGATAATGCATTCAAGATTATTAAAGAGGAGAATATTGAATGTACAGAGAAAAAGCCGTAAAACGTGTATGTTGCATAGAAGTGCTGTTTGAAACGGTAGTAAAAAGAAAGAGATGCAAAATGAAAAAAATATGGACACTCTTTCTATATTATTAAGTATATCTCTTCATAAACATTATACACTCATAATATAAATTTTATATATAAGATAAAGATATAAAGAAATAACTTTATTAATAACAAGCGTAAAAACATACGCTACCTGTATATGTGTATAATTTTTAAATATATTGTATCATAAAGTTAATATATGAAGTAAATTTATATTTATTAAAAATAAATTAAAATAAATGAAGAAAATGACTGTTAATATATGAAAAAAAAACTATTAGAATAGTTTAATAAAAAAAATTGTAATAATAATAATAACAACAGTTAGAACAATTTTATAAAAACCGTGTAAAAATAAATATTAACTTTTAAAAATAAATAAATAAATATATTATAAAAGATAAATTAAAAATAAATAATTATAGATACAAAATAAAATTTTCTTATATAATTATACATAAAATAAATTTTTATTATTGAAATAAAAATATATTATATGTAATATTAGATAAATATTTTTTTATTTATAAATAATTATTCAAATTTGAATACTAAAATAATAAAAAGGTAAATAATTATTTTACAACGAGTAATTACTTTTATTGAGAAAATGATTACTAAAATATAAAACTAAAAAAAATCTATGAAAAAATATTTTTAATTATCTTCAAAATTATATACAATAAACTAAAAATATTTGCATAAGTAAATACCTTTCTTATATGAAATGTAACTTTAAAAGACGTCAGTTTCAAATATTTATAATTTCAGTTTTAGTATTATTTAGTATATTATATTATTAATACTATAATTCATTGTTATATTTAGTATTACTATAAAATAATATTATATATTTTTAACTAATTTGTTATAAAAAATAATTGTGATTAGTTATTTATCTTTTTCATATTATTAAAGTTTTTATTAAATATTATATTTATAAATATACATAATTATAACACTTAAATAAAATTATACAAATAAATTAATTATTTTGAAATAATAATTATTTGTATTATTAGTGGTAGTATTGTATTAAAATTAGTAGTTATTGATTAACTTATATATTTTTTACAATATCAATTTCAAGTGGATAAATAAATTTTTGTAAGTAAAAAGAAAATTTTAGGTTTATTTTAACAAATAAAATACATTGCTTCAGCACAAATATCATAATTATTTTTATAACATTTAATTGTTAAATTATTTTTTAGAGTAAAAGTTAAACAAATGTTTATGCAATTAATATGTTTTAATTACTTAAAAAATAAATATTAACATTAATTAAGGAATATTAGTTATAAATATAATACAACTAATTATTTATTAAATTTAAATTTTGGATACAACCATTTACATTACATCTCATATATAATTATTATTAAGAAATTTAAATATTTGAGAAAAAAGTCATCACTTTTATATAATTTAAAGTATACAAATGTTTTACTACAAGTATAAATTAAAACGTATAGATTTAAAAGAAAAATCAAATTATATATTTTTATTCAATTTTGTAATATACATAATCAAAATACTAAATGTAATTTTTTCATTAAATAACATTAAAATGTTATAATAATAATAATAATAATATAATAACATAGTATTAATATAGTAATAATAATTAAAATATAATATAAAACAATAAATAAATAACTGAATAATGACATTGTAAACAAAATTAAGTATTAAAATAACATATCCTTTTAAATTTATTTAATGGAACTTTATTTTCAAACAAAATCAATTATTTAAGCTAACTATATTATTTATAATTTATTATTTCAAAGCAAAATTTAAAAATAAGAGTATTTTAATAATAATATTAATATTAAAATTTTGTTATATTAATTTTATTATTAAATTAAAAACAAAAAAATATTAAAATTTTTAAAATATTAACACTATATGGTTAAAAGTTCGCACGAGTTTCTATGATGTAAATATCACATAAAAGATATTATTATACAACATGTAATTTTTAGACATTAATGTTGAATGAAGTTTTTAGTGTCCTTTATGTTTTTATATACTAGGCCTCAACATCAATATTGTAATATTTGGTTAAATTTTTTTAAAAATTGTACTTGAGTGATGTGTTTTATAAATTACAAATTATATATTTTCATACTAAAGTCCTTTTTCTTTATAAGTGGAGATGAAATGAAAAAAAAGAATGAAACACTATATATATTAAACTAAATTTGTTTGTTTAATTTGTGATTGTTTTAGGAGTTGTTATAAATCTTGAAAAATTTTCAAGATTAACAATTTTTTATGTTACACACTTGAATTTTGAACTCAAGGAAGTTGTTCTAAAAAAATATTTGATTCTTTTATCTTTTGGTTATCAATTGATTTTCATCTATTTTTTTTAAATCATTATAGAATCACTTTCTTACTACTGAATAAGAAAATAAAAAGTCAGTTACATTTTTATAACGATTTTAAAAAATAGGTTACAATTTGAAATTTAAACTATACAAGATGAACTAATGATTTTTTTAAGTAAGAATATTATAGGAGAATTAAATTCAAAACATATGGTAAAAAAAAAAAAAATTTAAACTCAAAATAGCAAAAAACCGGTAAAAATATAAAAGTTTAAATTCAAAATTCAACATTCAAAAAAATTGTAAAACATTAAATCCTTTTTGATGAATTTTTTAATGTTTTTGTTCACCTTTCACGTATTTTTTATCTTTCACAATATTTTAAACAATAATTTAAAAAATAATTTTGATAACACAAAAATCAGTAAAGTGAAAATTATAAATTCTTAAATCTTTTAAAGATATAAAAATAATTAATAATTCCGATTTCAATATTTCTCTAAAATTAAGATACATATTGTCAGTTTAAAATTTGAAATATACAATAATAAAATTTGAATTTAAAATTCAAAATTTTAAAGAACAATAATAAAAATAGAGTAACAAAGTTTAAATTTGAAATTTAAAAATCTAAATGATGGTGAAAAAATTTAAAAAAGTCTATCAAATATTTAACCTTTGTGTTTTTGCATTATATAGTCTAAAATTTATATTTTTATAAGATCTACTCAATAATTTTTATGTCATTTATCACTTTTATTGTCAGTAAATATATTATTTACATTTTCCTACATTGTCTAATAATATTTCATTTAAAATTAAATTTGATTTCTTGATTTTAATTAACTTAATCTTCATGTATTGTTTAAAATAATTATATACCACACATTTTGTTATTAATATATATAAATAATTTAAATATATTTTCATCATAAAACTAATTAAAAGATTATTATTTAATTTTATAAAATAAAATATTTATATTAAATTTAATTATACTTTTATAATTTTAAATTAATTTAATAAATATACTAACATTTTTAAAATCTCGTGACCCATCCCACAGTAGAGATACCAGTACATGTACATTACATATGAATATATAAACAGTAAAATTTCGAACTGATGGAATGTACACAGATGCTTTTCCGTTATTATTAGAAACAAACATTTAATTCTATATATAACGAACCAAATAAATTTATTATTTTATTTATGATTTCATCCCAAAAGAAGTTTTCACATTCCATGTAGGTTGTAACGAGTTAGAAAAAAAGATGAAATGACCAGTGTTGTTATTGCACTTAGGATGTTTGAGATGGTCATTTGGCATTTCGAGTTCGTGTTTTGAAATCCAATAAATAAATTTAAATTGAATTTATTGTGAAGGTGCTGTTTGTTTTGTGCTGAGCCTAATTTTAGGGTTTTTTTTTTCTTTAAATGGTTTTTTTGAATTTCTAAAATATGGTTAGTGGCATCTCTTTCTGTAAAATAAGATGATGTAATAGGATTCGCAACCACATTTCAGACAAAAGAAGTCATGAGTTTGATATTTTCATTTTTATTTTTTTTCTTGATAAAAAGAAAACCGTTAAGATTCCAACTGGTATTTAAAAAAAATATTGAAATTATCATGAATCCTGATGATTTTAATACTAAATAACGCTTCAATTTTTTTCATTTTTGTAAGAAAAAAGGAATTTGACTAAGTTCATAACAACTTCGTCTAAATGTCATAAAAAAATATTAACCATTTAACCCTATTTAAAAAAAATTAAAAATTCAATTGATCTTAGAATTTCGAGTTGAAAAGAATCAAATTTTAGTTATGGATAAAGATAGTTTATTTCATTGTTTTTTACCTACTCCTTCAATTATCATTAAATTATTTATTTTGATTCTTTTAAATGATGTGATGATCTAACAGTGATAGATTAAAAGTGAACAAAAAAAAAATAATGATACTTTAACTCATTTTTATTTCATCACTCTCATCACTCTTAGATCATCACATCATATTATTACAAAAAATTAAAATAGATAATTTAAAAATGATGAAAGTGATAGATTAAAAGTGAATCAAAACAAACGAGTTAAAATATCATTTTGCTAAAAAAAAAAAAAAAGAAGTTAAAGTATTACTGTCCTTTTAGTTATATCCCTTAAAATTCTCTTATCTGATAAATATGAGAATAAAAGTGTGGTTTTTTGCGTATCTAAAACCGTTGCGATGCCCCCACCACTACCCCACTACCTAATGCATAAAGAGGTTGAGCCCCACTTCCTCCTTCGCTATATATACAAATAGGTTGAGTCCGAATGTGCCACCACCTCCACTTCCTTTCCCTTCAGCTTCTGTAGCCCACCATGACCAAGAGGTCTCGCCCTATCACCACCCTCTCCTCCACCAAGAGGTTCTGCCCCACCACCGTCTCCTCCTCTTCCAGGTCCTTTACCACCTCCACCTCCGTCGCTCCTCTTCCTCCTCTTCCACCACCACTTCCAACTCCTTCACTATATGAGCAAACAGATTCAGCTCTATCCCCCTACACCTCTACCTCCTCCATAAACACCTCCACCTCCTTCATCTCCACCACAAATACGTTTCTTTCCCCCTCCACCTCCACCTCCTCTGCAAATACCTTTAGCTCCACCTCCACCTCCTTCAGCTTCACTACGCAAAGGTTAAGCTCCACCTCCACCTCCTCCAGGTCCAGTACGTACAGGTTCAGCTCCACCACCACCACCACCTCCTCCAAGTCTACAAACAGGATGAGCTCCACCACCACTGCCACCAAAGCCCTCAGGAACTCCTCCTCCTCCCTCTGATCCAGCTGCACCTCCAATGCCATGCACTTCTCAACGTTCAGATCTTTTTTATAATTTAAAAGCACTTTTTACGTGTGATAATGAATTCTTCATATTTGTATTATTGAAAATCATTGTCATCGCTCTAAAATTATTTACTTGTTAACCAAAAAATTAGGAAAATGATTGATGAGGAGAATACTAAAAAATATATTACTGGAAATGTACATAGAAGCGTTATCTAAAAAGATAGTAAAACGGAAGAAATATTCATCAAGGTAAGGTTTCTTTGAATGTCGAATATTGGTATATCAAATTAAATGAACGGCTTTTTGTTCTCCAACCCCATAGTTTATCATTGTATCAATTTTTAAAATGAATCATTACTCTTTTGGATCATCTGTTCTTATTTAGGCACCCATTATAGACACTTCTTTCGGCATTTCGATCACTGTGCATACATACACTGTAACATCACAACATGTGACTCGTTTATAAGGTTAGGAAAAATGCAATGTTTTATTTATGTTGTGTTTGAAACTGATTAGCAGAAAAACAATCGTAAATTCTCTTCTGGTTTTAGCAAGTATTGTGTCTGTTGTAGAATGTTATGCAGGAAGAGAAGAAGAATGTTGTTCCGGGGCTTCTTCTAACTTTTTGGCCTTTCCCTTCTCAAGCAAGTAAAGTCTCTCTGCTTCTGGTATTGCATGAATAATTGTCTGCAACTTCAAATTTAACTCTTCAACCTTTTCCATTAGCCTGTCATTTGTAAACATCCCCATCATCACACTTTGAATGGTCTCCCAGCTCTCCACTAATGGTAAAATAATTATCACAGCAGACCCAACACTACCCCATGCTATAGCAATCACTGCCCAGAAATAGAAGTAGCCCTTACTAAATTCACCTGTGGTAAGGCACAAATGAAAGTGTGAGACTAAAATTATTGGTTAGGAAAACAAAGACTTTGCTCTTATTTTTTGGTATAAGCAAATAAAATAAAACGTTTAAATATGTTTATGTTTTTAGTCCTTCAAAATTTAACACAAAATTAGACATGAAATATGTTTAAATTGAAATTCTAGCTGACATTAAAACAAAATTCGGGAACTTGTCAAACAATTTAAACATCAAAGCATTTAACACATAAAAAATTTCAATATAATTGGATTAAAAGGATTATATCTATTTAATTTTAATCATTAGGAACCAAAATGTATTATTAAAGTTTTAGAAACATGAATTTCAATTTTGTCTTAAACTAAAAACATATTTAATTAAAAAAAAAAAAACATGTTCAAATGTTTGTTACTGCAATGCAACTCAAAGTTACCTGCTGGGAGGGAGAGAATAGGCCACAGTATGACAATCAAAACAGTGAAACCAATACCCCATTTCACCACCCATGCTTTAGCTCTGATTAGCTTTTCTTCTTTAAACTCTTCTGCTGGCAGATAAGTTTTTTCCTTTTCCACCACTGTGATTTGTTTGGTGGTGCTCCAGTCATAGTTCTGAGGCCACAACATGCTGCAGATAGCATGCACAACTCCACCAGTTAGTATAGAGACAAGGTTTCCAGCAAGCATCGGTGCATTTCTTCCTGTTGTATCCAGGTTTACCCTGCCATATTGTACTTTTGTGACAGACAGCCATGTGATAATTCCTAGAACACAACCTGCGACTGTTCCAAGAATGGCTCCAGTTGCATTTGCTTTTCTCCATAGAAGCATAAAAGCAATAGGAAGAACTGCTGACCCAATCAGAACTCCCATTGCAAGGTACATCCATCCTAAAGAAACTCCAGCCTTGTTCAGTATGACTGCTAGCAACCCCATCAGACACCCGAAGCCTAGAACAACACCCCTTGACACCTTCAGGATTTGCTTTCCACTCGCATTAGGATTTATGTAAGTTCTGTAGATATCATATGTGCATAATGATGACACCGCAATTAGTTCTGATGAACCAGCTGAAGTCACTGCCCTGATGAATGTATCAAAGTTCAAAATTATCAGAAATTTAAACAAAGGCTGGATAGTTTTGTGACAAGCCTTGTATCAAATTGTTAATGTGTTTGCTGCAGGAGGAGATCTCGTATTGACTAAAAATAAGACGAGTTTATAATATATAAGTAGATATAAACTCCATCTTACAAGCTGATTTTATAAAATTAAGTTAGACTTAAAGTGTATTTCTTACCGTTTGTTATTTTAAAATTATTCAGAAATAATGAAAGTATTTCCAATGGGGATATGATGATTGTAGCTTACATAAAAAGCATGGTAAGAAGAAGAATAGATCCTCCTTGCCCCATCAGAGCTACTGCTGTAGCAGGGGGAACAAGTCCACGACCTGCTTCACTTTCATTTATTGGTAAATCAAGGGCTAGAGCTCCTAAACCCAACGATGTAGCCAAAGAAAATGGCACAGCAAACCAGACCAAGCCTCCCAACAAGTAGCCTTTGTGAGTTGATGAAGGTCTTGCTGCGATGGCACTCACCCAGTATCCCTAGTCATTTTTCACCATTTAAAGAATCATTAGCAACAAAACCCAAATAACAAGAAAAGAGGACAGTTTATCTTTACAAGCTTGAAATCAAACAAACTTATGATGGAAGACACATTGATTCTTAACTGATGCTTACATTGTCAACAAACACAGTGCCAAAGTTGCCAACAATGTTTATAATCCCAAACACCAAGCCACCTGAACTCAGCATTGTTAGGTAAGAACCTTGGTGATTCCCACCAACAGGACCACAAGATTGCCCTTTGTGTGATATAGGATCATGACATGTTCTTGATTTGCTTGCAACCTCTAGGAGTCGATTGTACACAACAGAAGGGCTACCAAGCTCACTGCTAGCCGTGTAGACAAGGTAGACAAAAATCACCAAAACAATGTGCACTGAAAAGTGTAAATCAACAAATTCCCAGTTTAACAGTAAAAGACATGAACATAGCAAAATGTGAAAAAGGATAAAATTAAGTAGAAACCTATGACAGAATGGATATAGCTTGCTAAGAATGTGGCCTTCAGTCCACCCGCTAGGGTATAAACAATTACTCCAAGTGGTATTAGAAAGCTAGCAGCATAAAGGTTCACCCCTGTTAATGCATTCACAACAGCAGAACCACCAAGGAGCAACATAGCTGTCACAATTATGTTCGTCAAGAAGCAGAAAAACAGGAAAACAACGTGTGCAGAAGTCCCCCAACTGAGATAAATAAACTTTGTTATCATCAGAATGACCAAAACATTGTACTCAAATACGGAGCAAAAACATAGATTAAAGAACTCTGAATGTCCAAACTCCAAACCACGTAACATACCGTGCCTTGACAATTTCACAAACAGTATGAGCATGAGGAGCCTTTCTTTTAATCTCTATGGCCATGATTCCAAACAACAATACCTGACCATTTTCAATACGTTATAAACTCTCAGCTGTACTTCCATTTCCACATTCCATTACACGAAAATTCAGAAGAAAAAATTGCTTTGTTCTGAGGAAAAATCATATAAGGTTCATGCCTGAATGGTGGCCCCGCTAGCATACCAGAAAGGTCCACTAACTCCATATTCCCATGCTACATTAGAGCTTTGCAGTATTGTAGCAGCCCATGTCCACTGCACAAAAATCATTGTAAGAATTGAGACATGAAAATTGAACTTCAGGTTAAAAAGTACATAACAGAGACTGTTTGAGTTCATTACCTGAGACACAATAACACTAGCAATAAGCCCTGTCTTAACACTTCTTCCTGCTGTGTTAAACCATTCAGAAGTGTGACGTGACCCCACATAACGCTTCTCCAGCCACACCTGATCCACAAGAATATTTGTACCAAATCAATTTATTATGATAACTTGACGAACTATGAAAGCATAAACCAGTGATTATGAGAAAAAACATAGCACTGATTTTCTAGTTCTAACAAAGGATGAAACTAACTAGAGAAAAATAAAACACATTTGAGGATTACTAACCAAGAAAGAAGTGAAAAGAGCAAAGAAAGCACCAAAACCAAGAATGACAGAGTAACCAACTCCTTGATTAAGCACTGGTTTTCCTTCAAAGAAACTGGTCTGCCTCACGCACACACCTCCATTCTGAGACACATGATAGTACTTGCTAGAGAATTCAAATGGTCCACACCCTGATGCAGAAGCCATGAAACTGTGACAGAAATTGTTTCAGTTGGTAGCAATTAATTGAATAAAATCAGAATAGTATGCAGGTGTCTCCATTTCTTAGGAACCATAGTGGAGATTTTGAGGCTTACCTGTTGCTGGACGCAAGAAAGTTAGTAAGTCAAACTAAGAGGGTATCTAATTAATTTAATCCAAGGAATCTATGGATCTGATTCCTTCATGGAAGTGTTTTGGTCCAATCGTTGAAATTTTGCATTTTATTTTGTCAGCATCTCTCGGGAGTAAAGAGTCACCCTCATGGGATGAACATATTGACCAAATCAAATTAATGTCACACAATCAATTATTGTACTTCAATGTAATGTATTAATAAAAAATCATGTTTTAATAATAATAAAAATAATAATATATATATATATATATATATATATATATATATATATATATATATATGTTGAATAGTATGAAATGATTTAGAAGTCAAGACAAATAATTTAAATTTTTTTTCTTTCTATCCTCTAAAATGTTTTTTTAAAGACAAAATCGTAAATCATGCTCCAAAACGAACTAACTTGAATTTATGTAAAAAATAAATGAACTTCTTTTGCCATCTGAATTTGAATGGAGATTATTAATTATTTTATTAGAAAGAGAATAGAAAATGTAATGATATATTAGACAGATTATGATTTTGTGTTCTAGAGTAAATGAACATATTGAAAAAAATAAGATATTGTAAGAATTGAAGGTGAGAAAACAAGACTCTAGTTAAATAAAACTGTATAATGTATAAGATGAATAATTTTTATGTAGAAGAACTCACAAATATATTATTTTTTAAAAAAAATTATCGAGTGTGTCCTAATATTTTACATAAATTTGTTCATTTATATATTATATAAAGATGTTGATATTATTTGTAAAGAGAGAGAGAAAAAAAATGGGAAATTTAAGAAAATATACGAATAGAGGCTATATTCTTATATAGTATGATACAATTTTTATTGAAATGAAAAATATTTTAAAATTTTTTTGACAATATTTCTATGTATATTAATGTAATGTATACAAATTTTATGCGTATATAAATTAAATTTGAAAAGAGTCTTAGCATAAAATTTAATGTTAACAATACTATTAGTACAAATTAAAAATAGATAAACAAGATGGAATCTTTTATACAGATGACGAAAAGCCAAAATTAAATAGCGTGACCCATTTATTAAATGTATTTTGAAATAATATGAAACACATTGATAAACATTAATAAACTAAAGTTGGGATATTTGTCAGAGATATAAATAAATATATTGTTTTGCAGACAGCACTACTCATTCTAATTAGTTAATATCTTAGAAAGATATAAAGTACATTTTCAAAATCTATGTATCTATCAATGCATAATTTAATAATAATAATAATAATAATAATAATATACTATGCAATCACAAATATAAATAAATATATTTTTTCTTGTATAATATGTCACATACTAATACATAAGAAAAACAGGCTTTGTACGTTAGGTATTTTTGGGATTTGTATATTAATTGTAGAAAATGTAAATTTACATCTAATAAGTTCATCGGCTAAATAACAAAACATTTACGTTTAGAGTTTGAGTTTAGGTTTAGGGCTTATGTCTATCACATGTAAATCATAAATATTTACGACGTAAATGTTTTACTTTTTCTTCTTTATTGTATACAAAATTTAGGTCTATTAGTGTTATAATATCCGTAAGTTTTTTTACTTTTTCTAATGGAATTGGTTTTGACATGAAACCAACCATAATATATATATATATATATATATATATATATATATATATATTAAATATAACTCTTTTCAGAGAATATGAAAAATAATCGGGACAGAAAATCCTTACTACACTGGTGTCTGTACAAAATATATTAAAGTCAAAATTATCTAATGAATAAAAAGGTAATCTAATTTAAAAGAAAAAATAATCAAAATTTAATCTTTTACATGCTTTATGATATGACTAGTTTATTTTTATTTTCATCTTATTTTGATAGAGATGTCAAAATGGGTTTCAACCCGTGAGCCAACCCGGCTCACCACGGGTTCGAGCCGGGTTGGGTTGAGAAAAATTCAACTTTTTCAAAAGTGGGTTGAACTTAACCCGGCTCACTTAACCCACAGGTTAAACGGGTTCGAGCCGGGTTGAAGGTGGGTTGACCCACTTAACCCACCAACATTTTTTTACAATTTTTTTAATTTTTTTAAATTTTCTTTTAATTTTTTAAATTTTTTTTAATAATTATTTACTACTCCTATTATATTTGTTCACAATTTCATATTTTTAAATGCTAGAATGTTGCTTAATTATATTTGAATTATTTGAATGTTTAATTAATTTGATTGTCAAGTTATATATATGTTGATACTTTAATCTTTAACTATAATCTTTATAGTAAATTACTCAAGTAACCATCTTATAAACAATTTTTTCTAAATTAGCATGAAAAAAATGTATAGTTTTTTTTATTTATATTTTGTTGAATAGCATGACAGAAAAATTGTAATATTAGTCATGCTTTCTTAGACTAATGGATACTTTCTTGGAAATAATTCTTCATATATTGGTGGTGAGGATGATCAAAACATTGGTTCTTGATTTTACTATGATTGTCATCTCATGGATTACTTAAAAATTTATTTAAATATTTGAATACTAAAAAAAAAAAATTTAGGTGGGTTGGTGAGCCAACCCACTTAACCCACCAACCCGTGGTGGGTTAAGCCGGGTTACAAAATTTCTGGCTCACCAGAAAGTGAGCCGGGTTGGGTTCACTCATTTTGAACCCGGCTCGTGGTGAGCCAACCCGTATGAGCCGGGTTGGCTCACTTTGACATGTCTATATTTTGATAATCTCCTCCTTTAATATGAGTGAGAAATTCATAAGACTTAAAACAACTATATAATGTTATTACATATAAATTTTTTCAAACTATATGATCCATCCACAAGTCATAAGTGTTTATGGTTATTTAATTTTTAATGACTCATGTCCTAATGATAGTTTTGATCCGATACATGATAATAATATCCACGTTAGAAAGAATTACTCTACCTATTTCACTAAAATAAATGAAGAAAAAATTAATATAATAGAACTTCTATACACACTAATTAATAGTGATATCTAATATTAGAATATATATATATATATATATATATATATATATATATATATATAATTTTGATTTTTAGGTTAAGACATAAAATCCAAAATTTATGATTTATATCTAACACGTTTAGGTCGTAAATTTTGATAATTTAACTTTAAAAATGTCATCGTGCATTGTTTATATGTTAATTTTTGTTTTAGTTATAGTTTCATTATTTAATCGCATTTTTTCGGAAACAGTTAAGTAAACATATTTTAAAACATAAAATTAGATATTATTATATCAATAAAATATATTTAAATTGATAAATAACATATATATTCAAGTCATAAAAGTAATTTAAACTTGAAGACCTGTTTAATGTCAAAATATAATATAAATATTAAATACAAATTAATTTATGTGACAATAGTATATAAAATCAAACTTAAATATATAGAAATATACAATAGTATACACTATTGTGTTATTATATATGTTAGATTGCAATGAGTAAATGGTCAAATAAAAAGTCAATAAATTGTTCTTGTGATTGATCCATTAACATCACAAAATGACATCTAATTGAATTAAATCAACGAATGTAAGCCCTTGTTTCTGTCCCAAAAAGAGGTGGGCCTGGCCTTTTCGTAGGTCCAAGGCCAGCCCAACTGTAGGACCCCAATACCCCTTCCAGCTGACTCATTATTCACTTGTCACCTTTTCAGAATCAGCTCCTTCCTCTCCTTCTCAAATCTCCAGCAAAGTGCTCTGCTAGGGCACAATATTCGTTCATCTCCGAGCTAGCAAAATCTTTCTCACCTTCAAGTAAGTTAAACCTTAAGGTTTTGAGTCTGTTTTCCTATTCTTTACACCGTTTAAGTGTGTTAGACCGGTTAGGGTTTTGTCTCATACCCTGATTTGTCTTCGTTCCATGTTTCAGCTCACTGCTCTAGCCCTTGGAGCTGACGTACTTCTTAGTTGCGGGTCTGTTGCGTTTTTTTAGCATCTAAGCAAGGTAAGGGAAGCTAATATTCTTCGTCTTTCGTTGTAGGTGCTTGTTTTCCCTTCTGTTGTTGCATAAAATGAGTTGGAAAATGTTTGTGCTTGTGTGAGATAAAAAGAAAGATGTTTGGTCTGTTTGTTCTGGGTTGCATGCGCAGAACAGTGGGGGAGAACTGGTATTCTCGCCCAGGCGAGCTCGCCTCGCCTAGGCGAGAATAGCAGAAGCTCGCCAAAGATTCTGCCTCGAGCGCTGGCCCAGGCGGCCAGTCACGTTTTGAGCGACGCCTTGTCTCGCTCAGGCGAGAAGGCCTCGCCTGAGCGAGAGCTCGTGAAATCTCCCAAGGGTCACTGTTGCATGTCTCGCCTAGGCGAGAGCCCACGATTTTGAGCGAGGCAAGCACCTCGCTTGAGCGAGGTCCCTAGCTTGGGCGAGGTCAGTGCAGTGGTGAGTGCGGGCACTGTCTTCTTGATTGTTTTGATGATTTGATGCATGTATTGTCTAGATTATTCTTCTTAAATATGATGTTCGTGAATATGCTTGGGTGTTTGGATTTATGAATGAAATTGGCATGCTTGGTATGAGGTTGATCATGGATTTATGGCTTTGTGATGTCTTAACATGAGAATTGGGTGAAGATAATGAGGGAAGTGGAATTGTATGAGAAAAATGATTCTGATTGTGTGATAGGCGTAATTCCATGAGTCTCGTGGGGAGATCTCATGGTGGTGAGTAGTGTATATGTTAGGATAAGGATTCAAGTAAGAATCGCATCCCGAAACTCTAAAGGGTCAGTGAGTCTCAAGTAGAGCAAACTGACCCAAGTGGTAAGAGTAGCGGGAGGCCCTAGTCTTTAGCAGGATAATGGCCTTAGACGTTTAAAGGCTAACCTTGTGTGTGGTAGGGTGAAACCCATTGGCAATGGCTCTGCAGAGCAGTAGAGGCCACCACAAGTGCAAGCGTCCAGTGAATCTGATCCTAGTATATGTATCCGGATAATTGAGTCATAGTGTCTTGCTTATTTGTTATAATGTGATTCTTGTGCCTACTGTGTTGTATGTTTGGATTGTTTCTAAATATTTCGCTGCAATAACATGCACAATTTAATTCACTCTAGCTTACCCTGTTATTTCTTTTGTGTGTGTGTCCTTGTTCTGATTTCCCTTTTGCGATGATCACCATTGGTGGGAGCAGATGGAAATACTTCTGGAGGTAGGCCTGATGGTGGTAGCGGTGCAGCTTAGTGGGCTCGTTGATATGGCCCTCGAAGGACGATTCTATGGCCCTAGTGCCTTTGTAATCCCTTGCTCTAGGAGCTTTTCTTTTGCATAATTGTGAACCTTGTTATTTCTGTTTTGGCTATGGCATGATTATATGCCTAGAACCCTTCCAAGTACTCCTATGGATGACTGTAAAGGCATATTCCTTGTTTTTGGTGTTCATCTGTTAGTCTTGCTCTTTATTATTATAAATATGGGATGTTTTATTTAGTAAATAAATCTATTTAAATAGGATGTCACAACGAACAAGTACAAAACTCAAGGGTTAAATGTAACTTTTATTCTTTAAAAATATGTTTTATCTTTAAACTATATTATATATTTATTTATTTTTAAATTGTATAAAAATTATGTAAAGTACCTTTTTAATAAATAATACATGAATATCGTTTTTATTAAAATGATATTTTGTACTGTATGAGTTTTACAAATTATAGAGATGAAATAAATATATAATTTAATTTAGAAACAAAATCAAATAAAATTGTGATAAAAAGTTAATTCAAAGTGGGTTAACACAATACATTTTAAATATTATTTGGAAATTTTTATTGAAAATGAAAATAAAATATTATCATTTTTTACAAAATGAAATTTAGAGAATATTATCATGCATTACTTAACTTTAAACCTAGCTATTTTGATATATTTAATTTTTAAATATTAAAAGTTTATAAAATATGTTATTTCAAGTTTTCTAATATTATTAAATTATTATATTATATTTTTAATCTTATATATTATTTAATGATTTATATTATTGTATTAATAGGAACCCTGGTTGAATGAATGATACTTTAATCACGAGCTTCATCAACGAATCTTTAAATCATGTCATGATCAGTTAAATCACTTTGGTTATTCAAATTTCTCAACTTTCACTGTAAATGAATTCATTAAAAAAAAAAACTTATGTTTTAATTCAACTAATAAATGATATTTTTAATTGACTCTTTTGATAAAAAAATTTGTTTGATTAATTTTTTTTAATATTTTTAAGTTAAATTTTATTATCATATTTCTTAATAATTAAGACAATAATAAATAATATTATTAGTTTGTATGATTTATATATTTTATATAGAAAATAAAATAAATAAGTTAATTAAAATTTAAAAATTTAATTATATAAATTAATTTTTCATTAATGTTTTATTAAATGTTTAAAACTTTTATATTTTGTAATTGGATATTTATTGTTAAATGGAAAATATAACCATTTAATTTTATCATCTCAAGAACAAAATAAAAAAAATTAATGCACTAATTAATTGTCTTTATAAAAATGATATTATAACATCTTAATTGACAATAAAAATGAATTAAAAATATTAAAATTCCAAATATCTAATAAAACAAATTGTTTAACAGAAATTTAATTAAAAATAATTAAATTTACAATAAACTTAAATCTTAATTATATATTTTTTCATTCCTATGTAAGCAATGACGTCTTAATCTTAAAAAAATAAAAAACTAACCTCTTTCCTAATATTAAAACTTTAAAAGTAAATTATACCCTCTTGTTTAAAAACAACGTTGCCATATTAAAGTATTTCATCTTGATTTTTGAGAGATGCTGCCAGAAACTAAAACAAAATTCCTCCAAAAACAGAAATGATAGTTTGACACGATTGTTGGCATATTAAATAAGAGTTAAACACGTTTTCATCCATTCATTTTGTGAAAATTAAGATTAGTTTGTTTTTCAGATGTTAGTTCTATAATAACAAATAGGTCAGGCATGTTTTTCTTCGTGAAAATTAAAATTAATTTTTTTAATGATAACGATAATGTTTGTAAATAATTTAATCCATAATAAAAAAATTCACTTGTTATTTAATTTGTCAATTATTTATTTGAAAAATATTTGTAGATTTTAAAAAGATGACAAATATTATAAATATTTGAATATATTTGAAAAAAATTATAAATTTTTAAAATAAAATTTAAATAAATTACAAAAAATAATAAATTATATTAAATTTTAATTTTAATTAAATTTAGTCTAATAAAATATAAATTAAATTTTAATTTTTTACTGATAATTACAGTATAAATAATATAATAATGACAATATAATAACAACGTTAATGGATATTAAAATACTTATTATTTACGATCTATAAATAATAAATACTTGAAAATATCAATTATTAAGAACAAATTTTATTTATAGATATTTAGAAACAGAACATTCTTGTTATTTCTTGTTGGTTCAACCTAATATTTCCATTTTAGATATGATAAATTTAATTTTTTTAACTAAATTTAATTGACATTTTAAATATAAATATGTTTTTATAATATTTAAATTATTTATACTTTTTAACATATTTATATTTTAATAATGTTAAAATATATATTTAAAATATTTAAAAAAATTAATAAATTTTATTAAAATTATTAAATCCATATATTTATAATAATAAGAATCTAAATTAATAAAATCTTGAAAATGGTCATCTTTAAAAAAAATTTATACCTAAATTATTTCATCTTGATTTTTTAGAAACGCTGTCAGAATCTAAAAGAAAAGAAAAAAGAACTTTCCAAAAAGAAAGTATAGTTTGAGATGCCTCATTAAAAGTACAATCATTTAACACAAATTTTTAATAATATTATATTAAACTAACACATTAAAATAGAATATAAATAAAAGTATTAAATATAGTATTATTAATAGTTTGTGTCAAATTAGAGGTATTTTTAAAAAGTTACGTCAAACTATTAATTTCCTCTTTCCAAAACGGGTCTAATGCAAAAGATTTTTTCGTTCTTTCTAAAACTGTGTGCCACAGCTTTTAAATAGTTGACTTGTCACACACGAAAGCCCTTGTTCTTTCAGGATATTTCTATATACTTGCTCTCCAAGAAATAACTAAGTTTAAATAAATCATCAATTATGACTGCTATGCTGTACAAACATGCAGTACATGAATCTGATAGTACATGCAGATCTGATATAAAATAATTTTCATTAATTAATTAATTCTTTATATGGACTCATTTGCAAAACAATTAATAGTAAATTATTAATAAAAAAATTTAAAAGTATCAAACTGAATTTTGAAAGGCATATTTTTGCAATATGCAGTAATTTTAAAGCAACTTCAGAAAAAAAAATGTTAATGAGAGTATTCTAGAAAATCCATGCCAACTAATTATCACTTGTCCAACGTGTCTCACAACTTGACCATATATTACTATATACATTATTATATATAGACTTTCTCTTAAACCCTTTTCTTCCATGACCAAGAAAAACTAAAACTTTCTTTCTGATTTGATTTTCTCGACTCGGTATATTTCTCTCATTCGTGATTATTCTATCAGAGTGTAGATTTTGGTGGGTGGGTGATGACGACGATGATGATGATGAGTCGCGGCGGCGGCAACCGTGTGGCCAACGCTGTGATGTTAGTGGCGAAGGGTTTAAGCGGTGAAGTTGGTGGTGCAAGAGCGTTTTATGGCGGTGGTGTGAGGAGTGAGAGCACTTTGGTTTTGCCGGAAAAGGAGAAGATGGAGAAGAAGGTTGGTGATGGTGGAAACAAAGAGCAAAAAGGGATTGTGAGTTATTGGGGCGTTGAACCCTCTAAGATCACCAAACTCGATGGCACAGAGTGGAAGTGGAATTGCTTTAGGGTATATTTTTTTCTTCATTTCTTTCTATTTTTACTTATGTATTAGTTTTCTGATTTTTTATAGAAATTTTGAAAGAAAAGTTATTATCGCGAAGATTGTTTGATCTGTGTAAATGTGTGTTGATGATGGTTTTGTTTTTGTTGATGTGAAGCCATGGGAGACATACAAAGCAGATGTTTCAATTGATCTGAACAAGCACCATGCACCAACCACATTTCTTGACAAGATGGCTCTTTGGACTGTCAAAACTCTTCGATACCCCACTGATCTGTTTTTCCAGGTATTTTGGGTGTTTTCCCACACTACTGGGAACAGAATAAAGTATAGAAAAACGAACATTATTTCACTTTTTTCGAAAAGTAGAATATCAATTTTTTATATCTTATTTTATAATACTAAGCATTAAAAGCTATTTCTTTTACGTTTCTCTCTCTTTCTGTCTTATTTCTTAGCTGTCTCTTTTTTTTTTCCCTTTTTTTATATCTTTTTTTTCTACTTTATACACAAAACAAATGCAGCATATATTCTTTGGTTTCAAGGAATGCAAGTGTCTCTTTTAATTATTTCGATTATTTCACCGAATACAAGGATTAGTTATTTAATATGAGAAAATCTCAAGGTTTTTAATGCTCCGAACGAATTCTAAAAATATTGTTTTCGTGTATACGTTCAATTTTTTTGCATTTCCTGATTTGTGTTTTGAAATTGCAACGTTTAGTTTTAATTATTATGCATTAACTTCGTTTAGGAACGTAATGTATTGATTTTGTTGGCCGTTATTAAATTGGATTTTTTAGATTGAACGGTTTTATACAAAATTTGGACCGGTTCATGTACACTTTTAAAAATATTTTGCATTCCTAAATGCTAAAACATGGTTATTCCCTGTTTAACATATTTTTTAAAATATTTATATTGTTTTCTTGGAATCTTATTGGGTCTCTTTTTTTTTTTTACTCAAAATAAATTTGATGCGGCGCATAATACATATGATATTTGCATGTGGTGTGGTTAGGAGCCACTGTTTTTGAACCTCGGTTTGGAACGAAAACTACCCTTTGGTGAGTTTTGTATTGTATAAATTTGTGTATGAAGTTAATTATTTAGTTAATTGTGGTGTGTGGAAATGTAACAGAGACGATATGGATGCCGAGCAATGATGCTAGAAACGGTGGCAGCAGTGCCTGGGATGGTAGCAGGAATGTTACTGCACTTGAAGTCACTTAGAAGATTTGAGCACAGTGGGGGTTGGATCAAAGCACTGCTAGAAGAAGCAGAAAATGAACGGATGCACCTAATGACGTTCATGGAAGTGGCAAAGCCAAAGTGGTACGAGCGTGCTCTAGTCATAACTGTGCAAGGTGTTTTCTTCAATGCATACTTCTTGGGCTATATGATCTCTCCTAAATTTGCACACCGCATGGTGGGTTACCTTGAGGAGGAGGCAATACACTCCTACACGGAGTTCCTCAAGGAATTGGACAAAGGCAACATAGAAAATGTGCCAGCTCCGGCCATTGCCATCGACTACTGGCAGCTCCCACCACACTCCACTTTAAAGGATGTTGTCACGGTTGTCAGAGCTGACGAGGCACACCACCGTGATGTCAACCACTTTGCTTCGGTAACATTATTAACTTTTTATATTAGTGGCCAAAAAAGGGGAGATAAGAAATTTTGAATACTGATGCTATTTTTTGTAATGAATTTTGCAGGACATACACTACCAAGGGCGTGAGTTAAGAGAGACTGCTGCTCCGGTTGGTTATCACTAGAGTCAAATTTTGGCTGGGAGTGTGAAATTTTATGGCGTATTGGTTTTGGTTACAGAATAAATAAAATTTCTGGTGACTGTAAATAATGTGTAACCTTTTTTTTTTTTTTATTTGGAGCTTTTGTAGTTCTACCGTGCACTCTTCAAAGTACAAGTGGAGTTATACGATACATGATATATTTTTCTTACAAATTCCTTGATTTCTTCCATGTGAATATGGATTTTACTTCCTCTTGGGTTTCTCCTTCTTGGACATAAAGAATCGAGATTGAAGTATGTTTTTTACCGTGCTGGAAAATCATCATAAATATGGCGGTCATTATGTTAAGGGATTTCTTTGACATGGTACAATTTTTTCCCATCTTCCCAAACCAATTCACTTCCGTGAAGGTCATTATGTAAGTTTCTAATTTAATCCTACATAGATCCAACTGTAATGAAGAAATTTTAGTTCGGCTACAAGTGCTGTTTTAGTGTAAAATAAGAATTGGAGTGGCAACATGCAGAATATTAGGCCCCCATGGCCAACTCAATAAATTTGCCACATGCGACGTTCCCTCTGTTCTCTAATTAAATAAAATGGTTTTTTTATATTATTTGAATTTGAATAAGAGTATGAAAAAGTGAATTTTCACTTATATATATTATCATTATTAAAAAATATTTTTACTTTTATAAAAATAGAATATTTATATAATCTAAGTAAAAACGCTTCCTTGGACAATGGACAAAATAGTATACGATCCTAAAGAGATTCGAAGTGCAGATATGTTATACATCATTTCTCCTGTACGATTCCTTCCTCATTTTTATTGCTTAAAGTCCAACCACACAACAGGCATTCAGGTGAACAGGAAGAAGGAAAGAGCACAGAAATTCAGATAGATAGTTTTTACGTTCATGTTTTGTAGCAGCACTACTCAGCATTATGAACATTCCAGATACCTGGTTATTCCGAGATTCTTATAACCTCGTATTGATGTGAAATTCGAAGAGGGGATTGCTTTGAAACAGGTCTACTCTCAGACCAAAGCTCCAGGTTGACAGTGCCACAATCCCAGTGAACGAGACACTTGAATACCTCAGTTACACTAAATCGATTGACCAGTGCCAAGCCAAGACATTTATCAATGAGCTTCCACTCACCTGAAACAAAATTAAAATTAAAATTTTAAAGGGCACACCAACCTAATGTCCATACTCAGAAGATTGACAAAGATGAGACATGCAAGAACAGCATGTCACCAATTGCTTAAAATTTGTCCATGTTCATGGTTTGTTCATGGAACAATATGTTCAAGAGAATTTGTGATTTTTCATAAAATAAACATCTTCAGAAATAAACAAGTCTGAAGGCTGACATCACATCTTAAACTCAAACCCAGTTATAATTACATTTTAACAGATAAAAATAAAACAGGAATACTATTAATTAAAAATAATAGAAGTCCGTTTCAAAACACATTCCTGTCATTTTTTCAGTTTTTGGTTTTCGTCCCTAATCCTTTAAATGTTTGGTTGAATTCCTATAATTTCGAAACCTCAAAGAATTGGTCCCCGCTGCCAATGCCTACATTTAGTTTTTGGTCTTAGTCCTTACACCAGGACAAATTCTTTGTAGTTTTGAAAACACCATGACATATTCTTAGGAGTTTTGAAAACACCATGACTATACGCACTCAAAACCAACTGTTTCAAGTCTGGAGACCAAAACCAATATTGGGAATAGTTATAAAGACTAAAATTGTATTTAAGCCTAAAATCTCCAAACAAGAACTGAAATGCTGAAATTTCAGACCCGGTTTCATGTTTAAAGGCTAAAACAGAAGCCAGCATGCCAGTTTCTCTTCATTTTTATAATTTGATTATAAAAAAATTAAATATATTGAATTTTATTATTTTATTTATGATTTCATCCTAGTAGAAGTTCCCACATTCCATATGGGTATTAACGAGTTAGATGAAATGACCATATTACCATTAGGAATGAGGTTTCCTTCAAAGAATTGCTCCCCGCTATCAGGAAAGACTTCATGCACCGATCCATCCATTGAAGTAAATGAAACAAAAGATTCAGACGGATGTAAAAGAATGAACGTTGGGTGAACTCGTAAGCAAACCAACCTACAGAAAATACAAGGAAACACAGTAGAAGTTATAGCATCTGAGACAACTGACAGAAACAATACAGCAGAGAAAATAAAAGACAAGAAGGATATTGTCGTTAAGATCTAAACTTTCCACTTGAATCCTCGTGCACAATATAGTGAAAAACACCAGAAAAATATCACAAAAAGAAAATTAATATATGTGAAGTTCAGATTATTGATGAAAATTAATCAATTGTGAAACATATTCTGTTAGAAATATAATATAAAACCCTTTTCGTGTCTTCACCTAAGAACTCAAGCTTTTGTAAAGTAGGTTCATGACATGGTATCATAATCTGTATCCAGTGGACTAGAGGTCAATCCTTGCTAGCCTCATTTTTCAAATATAAATGTTTAATTTCAGCACAAGTATGCCTATGCATTATCCACACTTTGCCTAAGAGCTGCACAAGCTTTTAGGACAGTTGGTTCATGAAATTTTTGAGTTAATGATATGTCTTGGGAGATATATATCCAAAGCTACTTTTGAAAGAGTAAATTGTTTGGAAACGTAAAAATTGCCAAAATATATGTATCTATACAATCATAAAGGAGATACAATGGGTACTATAGTAAGGAGAAAAGAGAAGAGGCTTCAGATATAACCTTGAGAACCCTCCAGAACCAGCTCCAACACTGCGGGCTATTATACTAGAGTCTATCTGGATGATGTTGGCAACATTCTTTGGAACATAGATATGACGTTGAAGAACCAATCCTCCACCAATATCACCCTCTAACACCACCAGTCCAGGTTCTCGACTGAAAAAAAGATTTCCACGAAACACGTGTTAAATATCAAAATGAAAAGGGGAGTAGGACAAGAATAAATACCATCCTAAAAATGTATACTCAAGGATCTACTTCGCCTTTCAATTATTCCTTGACAATAAACTTTCCTTGTTGAAATCATGAAATGGAAATACTTATGAAACTTACTCAATGACAGAATACTCCTCAGAACACCCAGCAGAACGATACTCCGTACCACTGTACTCCTCATAACCATTGATCTCAATCCTACTATGGAGCCATTGTGTTCCTGAAAGCAGATTCCTTATTATCATGAACATTATAGTGCATATTATAAACAACATACATTATTTCATCAGAGTGCCATGGAGAAAATACAAGCTACTTGTACATTCCCAATCATTAAAAAAGCAAAATAAATATATTGAAAATCATGATCAAAGTACCTGAAGGAATGTGTGTCATGGAGATGATTCTACCCCCTATCCAGGGAACAACTTTAAGATCCCACTCCCCATTTTTCAGTTCAATGGGAGTTTTTAAAAGCTCTGTTCCCTTGGGTCCAGAAACTTCTTCTACATCAGGAATTGCAGTTGCATTTTCTGCCAAGTAAAAAATAGCAGAATGTAGCAAACTTGATATAGAATTGGCAGTTATGGGACCCTTGAATGCATGCTCGACAAAAGTAAAATACAACATAATTTCTAGGATAAACAATTGATCAGCCTCAACTCTATTCACGGACGGGGTGGAAGAACTAAAAGTCCATACAAAAGACTAAATTGAGACAATTATCAACAAAGGGAAAAGTAACCATAAAGCAGATATAAATACATGCAAACTACACCACAGAAATAGTAAGGAGAACATCTAAACCAAGAAATATCTTAAAACAAAATACATATTAGATCTTAAAAGGAGTACACTGAAGAATAAAATGTTATATGTGCTGCAGAGAAAATAATGGTCAAGAAAATAAGAACTTGTACAACACAAGCATACATATTATATAAACTAGGCTAAATTCTACTTGTAATGTTCAATTTAATATTATCTTATTTTAATATTCAGTTTGGTCTTTCATCTTTTGTAATGTTCAATTTTAATCTTCTATCTTTTAAAATGATTCAGTTCAGTTCTTTCTGACACGTCTACATATAAAAAAATTGAGGTTGACATTTTTTGTTGGTTTAAACACTGCCAAAAAATTGTTTTTTCCTGTGAAATAACTATCGGTGGTTTTAAAACGTCAAAAAAGTCAACCTGAGATGTTATAAGAACTGACAGAAAAGAGTCAAATAGAACTTTTAAGAGAAAAAGAACGGAATAGAACTTCTAAGAGAAAAAGAACGGAATAGAACTTTTAAGAGAAAAAGAATAAAAGATAAAGAACCAAACTGAAAATGAAAACTAACCTAACCTATATACTGAAATTGAAAATCATAAATCAACCGAGGATATTTTAACAAGCACATACCCAAACGGTCCTTGTATTGCTTCTCACTAGTAGATACTAGCTTCAACACCTCATCTTCTGAAGGCAACATTAGTTGCAGAACTTCTCCATCACTTCCCCATGTATCAAGCTGTTTATAACACAATTTCAAAAATATTCAAACCAAAGTACTAGGTAATAAAAGATACACACTCAAACACAGTTTTCACAGTTTCTTTCTGAAACAGGTTTCAAATTCTTCATAGTTTCATCTCAGAAAAATACATACCATTGCACCTCCACCCAGCAATAACTGAATATGAAGGCGGCGTTTGGGTCTTTCCCATGATCCTTCAGTTTTGTGTATACTCACAGTAACTACCGATGATTTAAGTTCAGCCACATAGTGTGTTAATAAATAATTCCCTTTTGTGAATTCGTATCCATCACCATCATCCTCAAACAGAACACCATCAGCTTTGCCTGTCAATGATTAAGGGTTCATTTGGGTAAAAACATTAAACACTTGTTAAACAAGTTCTTGTCTTGTAAGGGCTTATGTCATAAATTGCTTGTTTAGATGAGTTGCACCTCGAAAGAAGCTAAGAACTTATTGGAATCATAAACTATTTTAACAAGCTTAATCTGAAATTCCTTACAACACTCTGCAAATTATCATATTCATATGGCATTTGAGAGCAAGACACTAATCTGAAGAATGCAGATCTCAACAAGCATGCCAAGGGAAGTTTGAATGCATTGACTCACCATGTTCATCTAAAGCCACAAGAAGGGTCAAGTCATCTGAGGGATTAGCTTCTCCAACATGCTGAAGAGGGAGGCCCACAGGAATAATTGAGCCACCTTTTAAGTATAAAGCTGGCAAATCCTGACATTTCAAGACAAAACAAAAACATGAAATAAAATAAATTTTTGTACAAAAATAAATAAAAATAATATTAAAATAAAATGCAAACCAAAAGAGCAGGAAAATCATTTACCGGATGTGCATCATTGAAATCAAAACTCAACCATATTCCCTTAGGCAAATTAATCTCCATTTTATCCAACCCCTGTCTTTGTAAGGTGCTGATCAATATACAAATAACATGTTAAAGCAGCAAAAAATTGCATAGTAACTTGTTATAAAGCTTTATGGAAAACTTCAAGTTTAATTAAACATGAGGCGACCCTGAAAAGGAGCATAGGTCCTAAGACCCCAATAATTAGAAACGTGGTTTGTTAATGAAGGAACGAAACATTGCACATTTTTAATATTACATTTATAACAAAGAAAAAGTGGACTGGATCAGATAAAGGTGGGAAGAGGAATCAACTGAAATTCAAAGAGATGAACAAATAAAATCAAACAGAGCATATAGCAGTAGCGAATACAATCATTTATGTTTGTTTCTCTTGTACAAAAATAGTACCTTTCAAATATTCATATGGTTAATAAATTTTATGTTTTCTGCTTACTAAAAATTTGTTTTTAATGATATTTTCATGTGATGACAATAGATGTATTTGGGGTGTCAGCCTAACTGAAATGTCAAAGATTATAGTGATGCCTAGCATGAGTTTAAAAAAAAAAAAGATATAGGGATTTACCATGATGAAATCTAACTTAAAAATTTACTTTTTTTAATCATTCACTTTCTTGATGACTAAAGGCAATACCAATTATACGGTCAGCATGAAAAAAAAAAATCAGAAAAGCCAGCATATTTCCTGTACAGTTATATCTACAAAATATAGTAGTGTTATCTACATTACTGATAAAGTAAGGAAGTACCAACCTTGCATACACTAAGACTGGACCAAGCAAAAACGAATTTTCAAGTTTCCTCAGGCTAGGATCTTTTGGATCTGCAAAAGCAAAATCAGTACACAAATATGTAAAAAATCATGATATGTACAAAGTAAGCTCGTATATCATGAACCAAAGACATGAACCCACCGGCAAAGAAAGTAGGGGTTACCACTGGAATGCCTCTTGTGTGAGCAAAATAGAAAAGAGTGTAGATAAGAGGGATCAGACGGTATCGCCTCTTCAGTGCCAATCGGCACACTTCTTCACACTAAAAGTTAGAGCTAAAGTTAGAGATGCTCAAAGCACCATTTCATTATGTGACAATTATACGGGCTGCATATTGTCCCATCCTCTTGTTTGTCACATAAAGGATTGCATAAAAAATAAATAATGTTGCTTCTAATAAAGAAATATCTAGTCACACAAAATATAGTCAAAAGCAAATATTAATAACAAATTACCATTAAAGGAATAAAATCCTGATTAAGTAGCAGAATACAATTGTAATGCTCTAGAAAAGAATACATGCTAATGAGTGTTCAAAACGGTGGCAGGTCTTAAACTGAAACCTCATGGCAACTCTGGAGAAACTTGTGGCAGCAGGAACAGCAGTCGGACATGCCATCACGTGCCAGAAACGCATGGCACATGAAACCCACTTGTGGAGAAAGAAGATGTGTGTCGAAGGGTACGAGTAGGCCAAATCATTTAATGTAAAAAAAAAAAATTCTTGCATCGACATCTAAAGGAAGAATTATACATGGAGATTTCTCTAGGGCTTAGGTCTATTGAAGACATGAATGAAGTGTCCAAGTTAAAGAAAACTTTGTATGTACTCACGCAGTGTCCCCATGCTTGCTTTGGTAGACCCACAATTAAAACACTTTCTTGAAATAGAGGTAACTTACTCAAAAAAAGAGTTTTTATCTTAAAGAAAATATGTACTTGATTTTCTCAAAATATGAAGTCAGTATAATCTATTCTCTCATATAGTTTGATCGTTTTCAAGTTACTCCATGTGATATGTAATAATAAAATATTTCAGCATACAATTTAGATAAATGTACACATAAGATGAAAACTGATAGAGGATAGTGATTTTATACAGACAAAGATGACCTAACCTCTTCCCCAAAGGACCAGGGTTCGTGGTCACCTGTGGCAGCTTCAGAATGACCTCGGCAAAAGGGAAACATGGAACCTACACCCATCCACCTTCCAAAAAGCTTAGGTGTTGCATTTCCAGCAAATCCACCAATATCAGGACCTGAAAGTGGCTGACCACTAAGTCCCTGAACAGAAGGAAGCAAACTATGAAGGGAAACATAACATATATTCAAATTAACAAACAATCACATGAGCTTAAACTATTACGTGAAGATGAATGAATGATTTTACATTGTATCTCTAACACACATCCATGATTTTAAGCATGAAACCTCTCAAGTTGTCCTATCATTGTAAAGATCCAACTTTTTATTACAAGAATGGAGGCAGCAAGGATTGAACTCTATACCACTTGGTTATAGGCAAGTCTAATAGCATGTCATGAACAAGTAATTCCAAAAGCTTAAACTAATAGGTGAAGACACATAAATGGTCCTACATTTCATCTCGATGCATTTAATAGTATTGATTACATAGTATGATACACACACACACACACACGTATGTATGTATGTATGTATATATATATATATATATATATATATATAATTCAAAAAAAAAAATAAATATATTATAACTTTCTTAAACACCATATTAAAATTGGAAATCATTATTAAATATTTTCTAAATGCATATATAAATAGTGAGTGTGAGTTGTTTCTATCTACATTTGTTGTCACAATGCTTTTTTTAATTATGTGGTACTCGTATATTAAAAATCTTGAAAATGATTTCACAGAATAAATCAGAAATATTTGTTGAAAATAGTTCAAGTGTGAGTCAAAGTCTCACATTAGATAGAATAGACAAAGTTAAACACTATATAAAAACAAAGACCCATAACACTATATAAGAATAGGATCTCATTCAAACTGCAGACAGTTTTCAAGAAAAAAATTTAGAAAAATGGTATGCTCATAAATCTTACGAGAATAAAGCATATCAGAACTTGACAAAAACTTGGAACATACTGTCTATATGACAATATCTAAAATAACCTTTTAGAAAATGACTGCCACTTGCTGTCAGATTCCTTGTCTTAAGAAGGTACTGTCTTGTAGCACCAATTAAAAGCGTCATATGGGTGACTAAAGTTTTCAAAACTTAAGCTAGCAACTATTGGATAATGGTTGTAACGACTAATATCCAGCTAGATGACATACAATGTGTCCAGAAATGTTTCTTGTTGAGATCTCATCTCATATAGACTAGCAATATGACCAAGTTAGTCCTTACAGTGTTTGAGAAGTTCTAACCTCACAAACTAATTTTGTAAGGTTGAGTAAAAACATGTATTCTAAGCTTTGCAAGAAACTGCAGAAGTTAATGGCACTAAGACAACATCAAATGACAATGTTGCTCAAGTGAAGTAGCATCCATGCTGCTGAGAATCTCACCAGCTGAAGTACCATTGAGATACTCATATGAAGATGCTCCCAGGTAGAAAGATTATCTCCGGTCCATGTTGAAGCATACCTTTGGCTGCCAAGAAATCCAGCTCTGGTAAGAACAAAAGGCCGCTTATTTTCATTGGCTAGTTTCATGCCTTCATAAGTTGATCTTGCCATCAGTAGACCATACACCTACAGAGAACAACTATAATAATTAACAACACGTCATACCTATAAAGTAAGACATAAAAACACTTAACAAATCTAAGTTATAAACTAACATTAGAGTCAAGATGCAGGCAGTGCCAAATAATAGAATCAAAGTGCTTTGACAAGTTTATGATTGAAAAACATGTGGCTTCAAAATCTTAATAAAGGGAAAAGGTATATTACATTATGATAGAATGAATGATTCTGACAACCCCCCAGTTCACCATCTCCTCTATGAACATTGCTCTCGGGCATTGTTTTTGTAACAACCTAGAAAAGAAATGGGTAAGGAAGATGGAAATGGAACACATCAAGAGCCACAATAATAAGATTTGGGTCAAATATTGTGTCATATTATTCAAAGAAAAGAAACCAGCATGATCATAATTACCTTAAAGACAGCAGGTTCATTCATATCATTCCATATACCATCAACACCATTGGAAATGAAATCTTTAACTAAATTTGCCCACCATGCACGAACTTTTGACTGTGTATAGTCAGGGAAGACACATGGTCCAGGCCACACCTCCCCTGAGAATGTATATATGGGATAATGCATCACAGAAAGAATAAAAGAAGGGATGAACAGTCATAATTGATGTAAAAAAACATTGCAGGTCTGTTTTGTAAGATCATGAACAGGCACCACAGAAGTACCGGAATATTCATCTCAAAAAGAAAGACGTTACCAACATAAGGAGTTCCATCTGCCTTTTGGACCCAAACATCATTTTTAGAACCACTATCATATACAAAATAACCATCCTCCTGCTTGATTCCAGGATCAAGCATCCAAATAGCTTTAAAACCACTATAATGGAGATCTCTCACTAAAGATGTAGGATCTCGGAAACGCTCCTGAAAAATATCACATACTTTCTAAGAAACAATATTATCACATACATTAAAATGAACAACCCAAAAGTAAACTACGCATTTTTCAAATTACCAACAAATACAAGCCAATAAAACAAATTTATATAACAAATAATGCAAATACATCCCTTTGCGACATATGTTGCACTTCCTAATCACCAAATCAATTCATGTTCATAATTAGAAAGATCTAGAAACGTAACTATAACTGTAAACTGATTATTGGTCCTTTTTCTAGGAGTACAAAACTTACCTTGTCAAAGGTGAAACAACGAAAACCATCCATGTAATCAATATCCATCCATATCACATCACAAGGTATACACTTTTTCCGGAATGTTTTTGCAACCTGCAAATTTTAATTAAAATTACTACCAAGGCAAAACATGCTTCTGAGAAACTAAAGTTAGAATCTACAAAACTATGTTCATAGCAATGCATTCCTAGCTATTTTGAATGTCTACAAACCCGAATTTATTATTTATCTGTTATCCATGAAAAATTTGGAAAATCATGTTTAGCATGAGAGCTGAAAGCTATTAAAGATTGCCTGGATGATGTGATTTCTACATTTAATGACTATGGATTTTCTTATTCAATTTCAAACAAATAGTTTAAACAGTTTTTACACACCTAAGAACCCCAGGGATTCTGGATTACCATATCTATTGAATTTTATCGGTATGCCTTCAAACCCTGCCATATAAGCATGTATCATCCCATACAGAAATGCTAGATATCTTTTACATATTGAAATACAGATACACCAACTAGAACTAATGATTTCTTTTATTTTTAACCAGAAGGATAGTTCACGAAAAAAGACTACTGGAAAAACAGTCAGAACATGGAACACATGTCATATTCAGGTTCTACAGCTTTCTACATATATGAGTGCAAGAAGAAAGGAAGTACCTCCAGAACTCTCTGGTCAGATAAATAACTCCAACGGCATTGATGATAGCCTAATGACCACTTTGGGGGCATAAATACAGTTCCTGACAAAGAAATGTAAATATATATTAGTAGGATATTAAATGTACTATGAGAAGTAATTAGAAGATTCTAAGGATCCCTTTGTAATTATTACTTTAGGATTAAACTTCTCTATAAAATATATATATATATATATATATATATATATATATATATATATTGTGTATATATTAGGATGTGACCAGTATAATGTACAACACTTATAAAGTGTTGAAGTTGGAAAGTGTTGAAGCTGGAAAGTGTTGTACATTATACTGATCACATCCTAATACATGCAAAAAAATTTAATTTCAAAAAAGTTCTTCATGAACTTAATACGTAAAGTATAGGTATCCCTTACGCAGACCTAAAGGAAGACTATACTAAACAAATATTACATGCTTTCTCAATTTGAAGATTACAAATTGATAATCTTCTTATATTTTAGGTATAAATTTCATCAGCCTATTCATGTGTTCTTCTATAGCTATGGAATACTCTCCAAAAATGATGAAAGACTTTAGTTTTTCAAAAAATTGCACAAAATCTTCTTATGTAGAGTCCCTCGACAAAGGATGGAGAGGCATAATTGCCGCACAGTTACCTAATTATCACTGCATTTTTTAGTAGAAATTACCAATTGCTTTTGATAGGGATATCAACACTTCAGTGGGTGAAGAAAATGGGCCGAACGTAATGACAGGATATGAGGATGAAGCAACTAACTGTATCGTTGATTCTCTTCTCAGATCAATCTGCTTATGAGCAACCAGATGACCATTAAACAGATTATTGCAATAAGAACACAGACTTGTGTTGAAGGTTATAAATTACAGAAGGCCACATATTACAGTACCTCACAGCGCCTTGTAGTGTCAGCAAGAATTCCAAGTGCCTCTCCATTGGGAAGAACAGCTAACACCCATGGATGGGATTGATACAAGGATGTAGTTCCAGGTCCATAACCCCATGCATCTGTGTTCCATGTGAAAACCTGCAAAGGAAACATAACTGATCAGTATGCAAATAATAACTAAATCTTTTTTTATAAAGAAAAATTCCATAAGATTGAGTTACTCTTTTGCCAGTCCTCTCTAGGTCTCCACTAGCTTCTCCAGTTCCATAAAGGGAGGAACCTACGGGCAGCTGATTCAGAAACAAATTCAATCAATTTATGAATTCCAGGGAAAAGACAGCAGCAAACAAAGCCAGCAAACTAGAACTCTCAAATTTAAAAGATAACCAATATTTTTAAGATTACAACGAAAAGATCGGTGGATACAAGGAGCAAATAAAGTAACTGACCTCAAGTTTGACAACCTGCTGCTCTAGAAGACACTCAAACGTAGGGATATACAAAGGAACCTTCTGAGTAGAGATAGGTGTGTCTCTATCCCTGCTATTCGCAAAAGAAATACTGGGATACGCTGCATCTCGATCATTCACAGAACAATCAAACCGGAACACTCCATCTTCCAAAATAGGAACAAAAATCATACTCCCTGATCTAACATCGCTGCCACTAGTAACTGCCTGTCCTTCATAATTAGCCATTTTGGGCACAAGCTTCTCACAAAACCGCTTTCTTCTGCTCACCAAAAAAGCACTAGTCACAACACAACTACTCAAGTGTTCAACTCAATCTTTGTCCAATTTAATCAAAATTACTAAATAATCACGAAAACACTTTCACTCACACTCAACGAAATTCAGAAATATCAATAATCAGGTACAAGTAAATGCATCAGCAAGAACAAGCGAGTTAGTTTTCTCTCTATCTCTCTCCCTCTCTCTCTCTCTCGATTCAAATAAGATACTAAAAATTCCACAATCCAAACTCCGATTGGCGACTGATCATACAAGAACAAGTTAGTTAGTTCTCTCTCTCTCAATTCAAAGGTTTGAGTAACAAGATACTAAAAATTCCACAATCCAAACTCCGATTGGCGACTGAACATACAATAACAAGTTAGTTACTTCTCTCTCTCTCTTGATTCAAAGTATATCACGTGACATTTAGTAAAAAGCTTCTCGAAATTTCCACAACCTAGATCGACGGTAGCATCAGAAAGAGAAATTTAGAGTTCGAAAGTGCGATGCGGAAGAACGAAACAGTATCAAGGAAGGAACCTGTGAGCGACTATGTAAGATGAAAATGGCGCATTCCGAAGAAGACGGTGAAGATGATTGCGATAGCGAAATGGAGATAGTGAGACCGACGGAGATTGAAGGAAACTAACTTTGCAGCAGTTACACCATACTAATGCTTCCTCGATCATCGCGTCGTGACTTTTGATTTCTATTTATATCATTATTTTATTAAATTATATTAATATTATTATTATATTGGATTCGTGACGCACGTTTTGTTGTAGTCGACACGACAACTGTGGAAGAATGAATTCCATTCGGACATTGAACAGTGGAAAGCTCTTCTCTGTGTTTTCTGGTGCATAGATATTATTCCACCATTGTTTTATTTTTGGCGAGTTAGAAGTTGTTGCTAATGAAACAAAAAGAAACGTGAAAGGTACTGAATAGTTTATTTGGATAATATTCTTAACGCTAATTATTATATATATAAGATATCGTCTATTTTAGAGATCAAAATTTCATCACCATCTTATATTGACAATATTTTCAAATGTAATAATTAAACCTAAGAAATTTATTTTATTTGAATTTAGATTTAATTACTTTTTTATCCCTATTTTTTTTCAAAAATATTAAATTGGCTTTTTTATCCCTACATAAAACTTAAGAACTACATTTCATAGCATAGATTTTTCACTATGTTTAAATGTTTGCCTAAGGACAAATGAAATCGATCGAAGTAATTGGTTATAAACAATGACCCAAAATAGTAAATACATTCAACGTGACTCAGTATTGCAGTATAATTAAATAACACAGACTTTAAATTCAATTAACAATTTTTATACCTGAAATTTCACATTTTTCAATTGAATTCTTCATTTTCTTATATGCTTTATTTGATGACAAAAAACTTAAATTTAAATTCTTAAAATAGATTTAACATAAAAAAATTCTACTGGATACAAAATTTCATTTTGGAAACATTTAAAAAAAGATAAGATAGTTTAACCCACATTTTTTGACCCACTTTAAATCCACTCCTTTAACCACCATTAGATCATTTAGTTTGATTCTTTCAAGTAATTTGATGTGATGATCTAATGATGATTAAAGTGGTGAGTTAAAAATAGGTCAAAAAAAGTGAGTTAAAGTATTATTGTTTTAAAAAAATTCAATTGAATTGCAAAATATAAACATTAAATTTTTTTTAAAATATTTAATAATTCTAAAATTAAATAATACATGCAAAAATATTAAATCACTAATTTTGACTTTTTTTTATAAATAGTTTATCTAAAGTAACTTATGATTTTAAAAACATAAATATTGGCAATTTCATATAAATGTAAAATATCATTTACTGATTAATTCATTCTATAAAAATAATCACAATTTTTTAGAGGTAGGTATAACCTTCCTTATTAAGATGTTTCCTTTCAAATGCACACTTCTTGTTTCTTAAATAACATCAATTTATTGCCTTTTGTTTCTTTTATTTTCCAAGTCTCAAGTTCACCTTGTCAAATATTTGGATATTTTATTTTTGTTAATTATTATAATCCTAATCACAGTAATTAGATCCTAAAGCTTTTAAAGGTCTATTTATTGATTATCCTCCTGATAAAAAAAACGAATGGTATCATTCTAAAAGTTTTCATGTTTATATCACTATAAATGTCATATTTCATTAAACATAATCTTTTTTTTTTCAATCTTATTAAAATATTTAAAGTTGAGGAACTCTTTTTTTCGTATTACAACATCTATCTATATGGTCAATGAAGTCACTACAAATAGGAGGTAAGTGTTATTTGAAAATTTATCAATTGTGTCGAGAAAGGAAAAAGGAGCGTAAGTTAAATATTTTATTTTTCAATATATCAACATCGATAATCTCTCAACATACATTGAAGTTTTATTACTACATTAATTTCATATAAATTCCTACCTTAATTCTAGAAGTCATAACAAATGAAGATTGGACTCAAACTTTGATAAGAAAAGAGATGAATGCATCAAAAAGAAACTTAACGGGGAAGATTGTCGACAAACTAAAAGATAAAAAAAAAAGGTAGAAAAGAATGTAAAACTTAAAAGAAATGAGACATTAGATAAGTATAAAACTAACTTGGTTGCAAAAGAGCATACTCAAACTTATGAAATTGAAAAACTTTATTGTCTGTAACAAAGATGAATATAAATCGAATTATTATTATTCAAACACCTCATCTTAATGTGCAATTAACAAAATTCCTTAATACTTGAAATCAAGTCCAATAAAAAGACCATAGATTTCATAATGCAAGTTAAATTGTTGATAAAAAAATCCACATTATGATACTCGTATCTCTTGGAAAAAACCTACTAATAGAAAAAAAGAAACATAATAAAGTACGTCATTCTAGTGTAGACGTTAAATTTTGAGTTCTTACGCGATCTGTGAAAAAGATTTTAGATGAATAACATACTTTATAACCTTAAAATAAAGGTTGAAAACCGAATGTAATTATACTATGATAACAAATTAGTAATCAACATTGAAATCGATGAATTTCATCATAGATAATTTTAACAAAAGCCTAATGATTATAATTCATGTCCCTACAATATTTCAGGTAATAGACATCGGCACTAAGGAGTTCCGACAAATTTTAGAATCTTATACATGGAAATAATTGATATTCAATTACCAAGGGTGGGTGAATATTGTAAATTCTCTATAATAATTGATATATTTTTATACTCTTTCTTAAAAAAATTGATTATTACAAATTGAAATTATTAGAAAGTGATTTATTTAATTATTATAAATAAAACAATTCTGTATTTTTCTTACTACTTCATCTCTCCAGTAAAAGAAAGGACAACAATGCTTCTTTAACATTGACGACATCTTTTTATAATTTATAGGAAGAAAATTCAGGTAAGAGGAAATTTAAAACTATTCATGCATATTATTTAACAAACCGAACTAAAATCCCTTGAGGTAAAGTTCATTATTTTCCAGATCAACAAGTGTTATAACAATCCTTCAACCACTCAAAGTAACATGTCATTGAACATCTGTTTCAAAGTAAAAAATCCAGTCAACATCATCTGCTTTGTCCTACAAAAGGATAACCAAATTATCTGTTAATTATACACTAATAAAACAGTCCTGTGAAGAAACAAACGCAACAAATAAACTTATTGTATATGGTACTACAGCATTTCATGGGACAACATATTTGTATCATAATCTGTTTGCAACGAGCAACATAACTCAGGATGGAAAAGCCATCATTGAATAATATAGCCCTGAATGAATATTTTTAGAATTGACGAAATTTCACACCAAATATCCCTTTCAATCATATAAAGAGATATAGTAATAATGTCTTTCTAATTCAACGTTTTCGTTTTTCACTAAATATGTGTTGTAAGTCTAACTTGTGATTCTCTATTTTCATATGCACTTGCATAATCAAACTAATCTAAGTGGACTCCCCCCAAAGATTTAAAAATTCTAAACTCACCAAATACTCACTTTACTCTCTAAAAATAAGACAATCTTCATGTGTGTAGAAACAACACTGCCTCCCCTTCTCTGTATCTCCCTCACCCACACTAGAACAAGAAAGGACGAATCATCCTCTTTTGCTATTGTTTGTTCCCACATACCACCCACCCTGTTCCTATCTGGGCATGATCATATCTTAAACAGTGTGCTTGTTAGTTGATATAGCTTTGCCTGAATGAATTAGTACAATGCCTTCAAATGTTTGCTTCTGGGTCCTATATATATATAATCATAAAATTTCAACCAAATACCAAACCTACATTGTCATTCTTAATAATATGTTGCTATAATGTGCTAACTAAATCTAAAAGAAAAATATTCCACACGGGAGGACATAATTGCATGATACTCCTGCTTCTTCATGCTTTGTTTAATCCAAAACATTTTCAAGTTAAACTAATGAGATGAAAGGTCTCAGTGAGTAGGGACACAACATCAAGCATTTCATACATAAATAATTATAACATGGTTATCAAACTCTAGAGTCAACTTGTAAAATCAGACAAGGTACGAGTTCACTCATGTGCAAGCTCATTTTCTGGGGGACTCAGATCAGACTCAAAGCAAGCTCATTTAACTTGGAGTAGACTTTTGAGTCCAAGTTTTGAGTGAATGAGGCGAGTTCAGCACAAAAGCAACTTGTGTTACATAACACAAAATTTCAAAAAACCAAGGCTCGGTTCAATCTCTATGTTTGTTGCGTGTTTGAATACAACTCTCTGGTTTGATGAGGTTTGTGATCTCCTACTCTACACCCCACACATTGTTTGACCACTGTTTCACATCTTACCTGATAGGCCACTATGTTGAATCTTCTCCAATCGCCATTGTTTCGCGATGTATCCTCTGCACAGTGGTCGTTGCTGCCCTGCATCTTCTCCAGCCTGCATCTCGTTTCTACGATGAGGTAAGTTTTCATTTCGTTCCTTTGCTCTTTATTTCACTTCTTCTCCAGCCGCAACAACAGTTCTTATTTTTTTTCTTCACTTTGCTTCTATTGTGTTTTTATAAAAAAAATTTCTTAGTTTTGTTCTGTTCAGTTCAGGCCATGGTTTCGTTCAATTTTTTTTCTTTATATTTCATGGTTAGTTGCGAAAGAGTTAAAACATCTAGAAACAGAACTAGTTCAAATTCTTGTGATGCCAATGTAGATGAATCATCATGTGGAAACATGGAGTAGATGTTTTAGGCACAAAAAAAAAGTTAAATGCAATTACTGCTCAAAGACATTGAATGAAGGAGTTTTTCAGATTCAAGAAAGGAAATAAAGAAAAAGTTGATGCTCAAGTGTTGAATTTTTCTACACAATTGTCATTTCATACAATGATATTAGAGATACAGCTTTTTCAAAAATGTGAGATGATTAAGAGATATGGTGTTAACTACAAATCTCCAATTATCATGATGATAGAAAGAATCTTTTCAAACAAACAGTGCAAAAAGTTTATCTAGTCCTTCAAGAATATCCATGAGTAAAAGAGAACAGATTGCACAATAATGTTTTATGGGTGGACAAATAAAAAGACATTAAATTTGTAACATTTTGGTAAACAACAATAGAGAGGACAATGTTTCTTTGTTCATTAGATACCTCAGAAAGCTCCAAACCTACATATGAAGTGTTTAAGATGTAGATGTTGTGAAATTTGATGGAGAGGACAATTTAATGCAAATAGTTACTTATAAGGCTCCAAAATGTTGACCTAGTTGGACTAAGTTCAACAAGTCCAACTCTAGATGCATTTGATCTTGATCATATAGTTTTTTTGCCAACATTGACTACGCACATTTTTCAGTTGAGGAAGTATTGGATGGTGATGAAGATCTTGGAAACAATGTGATTAGAGGATTGAAGACAAAAATTTGACTAGTCTATTCGGTATAGTTTGAGCCTATATTAGTCATGCACTACTACGCTTAGGTATTATATAGTCATAGAATTATTGTGTACTATTTTAAATAGTTATGGTGTTCAAATGTTGAATTAGCATGGTATAATTATTTTTCATGATAGATTAGACTCTAGAGTATGACAACCTTAATATTGCATAATAAACATTTCATCAATACATAAATCATAAAACATGACATTATCAACATTTTATCATATATAAATCATAAATTACAACATCAAAATATGTAAAATTCTCATCACATATTCTTTCATAACATTCATAACTTTATCTTTTCTTTTCGTCCTATTGATAGATCAGCTCAAAATCTCACATTGTCCACTCTTGTTTATGCCACATTTTTCCCTTGTCAAAGGGCACGGTTAGAAGTCGAACATCAACTAGAAATAAGGTCAATTTACAGCATATAAGTGGGTGCAAACCTCACTTTACAAGTCAATTTTGTAAATTGAGTTAGGCTTAAGTCCACTTCTTAACATGGTATCAAAACCAATAGTTAAAATCTATCCTAGCAAAGTTTGTTATTTGTTGGGTATATTGTCCCACCTATTATCGGAACACCTTAATGTTTAATCCCATGCTTGAGATGCATATGCCTCGGCATGAGGAGTGGGATTTTGAAAGTCTCACATCGATTAGAAATAAGACCAATTTACATTATATAAGTTAGTGCAAACCTAACCTTACAAGTCGGTTTTATGAGGTTGAGCTTGAGTTAGGCTTAAAGTTTACTTCTTAACCGACACTAAACTAACTCTATGAGAACCAAAGGAGACATTTATTCCTTTTTGTCAAAAGAGATATTATGTTTTAATATTAAAATGTATCTAAGCCTGGTATATTTAACAAAACATACAATTATGATATCATCATAAATAATATTAAAATAATCAATGCACAAAATATAGAATATTACGTTGAATATCCAAACAAGAAAAAATTAGGCTAATTAATCATAAAAGTCTTTTATGGACATTAAAACCTTCCAATCATAAAATTATATATATATATATATATATATATATATATATATATAATATATATATATATATATAGTGTTATTAATATTGAATAACGAAAAACATCGGATACCCTATAAATCTTTTATAAAGTTATGGTGGAAACAATAACAGGTTATGGCGGAAATATTAGAATTAAAAGAGATATAATATATGGATATAGATAATTAAAAGAATTTATATTTTGTCTAGAAGAATGTGAAAGGCGACAACTACCGATGAGCGGTGGAGATCAACAGCGACCAGTGATGGACAGTGGCTACCGACGATGAGTGGTGGCGACCAACACCAAGCAACAAGGCCAGTTCAAGAAAAAGAAGACAAACTTGGGAAGGGTTAGTGGGGTATTAGGTTAAAATAAATGTTTATTGGGCCTAGCCCAATTTTTAATTAAACATTAGTTGGGCTTTTAACTCCCTTAATAGACAGGGAAAAGAACGTATTCAGCCCTACAATTAGGGTTACGTTATGCTCAGTTGCATCTCACAAGCAAGTAGGGTTTCTCAGCATGTCGCTGCCCCTACTTCTTCACTCTGTCGCCTTTTTCACCATAGCCGTTCCGCACCCGCCACCCGTTGTGAAAAAAGCGGTCGCCATGGGCCATCATAAGAAACTTGCATCGCCACCGCATTCGTATGGCGGCAGGCTGAAAAACCGTCACCAGTTTCCGCCATAACCAGTTTTAATAACATTATATCTATATATATATACATATATATATATATACATATATATATATATATATGTATATATATATATTGTTCCACAAAATCATTAACTATGTATGAATTTTACTTCAATCCCAAACTATATTTTAGGTTGAAGGTAATAATTTAATAAGGTGTATAGGATCATAGGGTTATTTATTGGTTCTCATGACTTATCATATTGGGCATCTCATATTCTAATAATTTTCTTACATTTTAATATCTTTATCTTTTTCTGTCTCATTTATCTCATACACTAATATTCTCATTAATATCATATTTTACTCTCTTTATCCTTTGATTAAGATCATATTTTAATATCTTAATTTATCTCATTCTAACCTCTTAGGATGTAATTGTTTATATCATTTAATTAAAGTTCTTCCAAATAATATGAGCATTCATAAAAGTTGTTCATTTATTTTAGTGGCAGGTTTTACATCTCTCCATTTCTAGTTCCAACCTATTTCATCCACTTTCAGAGTTGTGCTAAATGTAAAACAATGCTAGGGTTGCAAAAAGCTATGAATATGATTAAAGGGTTTATTGTTCTATTGCCCTCAATTCCTATTTTTTATTCTAAAGGTGTTCAATCAGTCAAATGCTAACTAGTTGAAATTGCTATGAAAATGATTAAAGGGATTATCGTTCAATTGCCCCTCAATTCCTCCTCATTTTTTTTTTCATAAGGTGTTCAATAAGTCAAATGAATAAGTATAATACTAACATGTTACCAATTAGAGAGAAATATACACATACATCCACTAAACCATAATTACTCTTTTGCATTATCTTTGTATGAATAATTCTTGAAGAGAATGAAAGCACATTGTAACCACCACTGGCTCCGCTGTCATTGTCCCAACAGGAAGTCCCTCCATCACACCATTTCTCAACCATCTCTCAGGATAGGACCTTGTATTACTCAATCATAACCACATCTTTCTATTTAAGTTTTTGTCTAACCAGGGTCAAAACTGCACATTTATATACCTGCTTCTAGGAGTGATCATGGATTGGATTTTTAATGATCCAATCCACATACATTTTGGATCCAAATAATTGGATTAGATTTTCGATCCAAATATTTGGATCAAGTTTAAATCCATATCCAAATATTTGTATCAAGTTCAAAATCCAAAATCCATTTTTCATAAAATAAATTTAAATTGAATTTTCTAAAACTTTTGTCCATAAGACCAACACCATAGAATTTGGTAGATTTTTTGTCGGGGCCAACAAAGCAAAATTTCAACATAAGACAGACTCGACTGACTTTCGGTCGAGGCCGATCGAATTTTGGTCGAGCTCGACTTGGTCGAATTCGGCCAAATTTTGGCTAGGGTCGAATCGGTCGAATCGGCCGAATCTTAGCTAGGATCGACTCGGCCGAATCTTAGCTAGGATCGACTCGGCCAAATTTTAACGAATTTCGGTCGAGGACGACGTGACCAAATTTGGGCAAGGACCGACTTGGAGAAATTTCAGTCGAGATCGACTTGACTAGATTCGGCCGAATTTCGCCTAGGGCCAATTTTGTCTACTACAATCAAATTTTGGCCAGAGCCGACTTAGCCAAATATGGCCACACTTGGGCCAGGGCCTGATCAGTGAAATCTCGGTCAGGGTTGACTCCGCTAAATTCGTTGGTCGAAACCGACTCGGCTGAATATGGCCAATTTTCGATCACGGCCGACTCAGCTGAATATAATCAAATTTCGTACGGCTAAATTTGGGCTAGAACCGACTCGACCAAATTTTGGTCATGACCAACTCGACTGAATTCGACCAAATTTAGGTCAAGACTGACTCGTCTGAATACGATCAAATTTCAGTCACGATCGACTCTGCCGAATACGACAAAGTTCGGGCCAGGACCAACTCTGCCAAATTTCGGTCGAGGCCAACACGACCGAATTTTGACCGGAGTCGACTCAAGTGAAGTCGGACGAATTTCGGTCGTGGATGACACAGTTGAATACGGCCAAATTTCAATCGTGACTGACTCATTTGAATACGGCCAAATTTCATCCTAGGCCGTCTCAGCCAAATACGGCCAAATTTGTGCCAAGGCAGACTCGACCAAAACTCAATCAGAGCCAACTCGATTGAATTCGACCGAATTTTAACCAGAGCCTACTAGGCTGAATATAACCAAATTTTGGTCGCAGTCGTCTCGACTGATTACGGTCAAATTTTGTCTAGGTCGAGTCAGCCAAATGCAACAAATTTAGGATGAGGTCAACTCGACCGAATACTTCCAAATTTTGTCCAGGACCGGTTGGACCAAATTTCGATTAGGACCGACTTGACTAAATTCGGCCAAATTTCGTATAGGATCACGTCAACTCAGTGAAATACGACTAAATTTGGACTAGTCCGTCTCGACCTTTAGTGTAACCTAACCAAAAACATAAATTGAAAATTTGGATAGGAGATTTTGGATTATCCATTTTGAAAATCTAGATTTGGAGAATGGATATCCAATCTATAAAATATATAAAATGTAGATCAAATTGAAATCCAAATCCAATAAAATGGATTTTAAATGGATTGGATTTTTAAAAAAAATTGATATTAAATGGATTAGATCAGAGAAAAAGTGGATTGGATTTTTTGCCCACCCGTACCTGCTTCACCCCAATTTGAGTAAAAATAAAACTAAGCCTCATAAGGTTCGCAACCATTACATAATCATATAAGAGAAACTATTAAAACCTAACAAACCCAACCCTTTCCTACTGAGTGAAGGATCAAACAAGTAAAGAGTCAGCTTCAAATAAATGATAACAGTTCCACTTTATTTAGTTCTATTAAGCAACATTGTACCCATATAAAAGTGCAATCAAGTATGAAGCAACTTGTAGAGGTGTAGTTCTTCAGGCAAAAGATATAGGTGTGCAATCGTGTAGGAAAAAAATGCAAGCACTCTTATATAGCTAGATAGACAGATGGATGGATAAACATATAGATACCAACCAAAAGGGAAATGAAAATTGAAGCAACAAATGAATAGAAACATATAGATATCAGGAAAAACAGACATGCAAATCAATGAAATCAAATTTGAACACAAATCAACAAATAAAAAAAGACATGAGAGCAACAGAAATGAACCTGGCATGAAGGGCGTGCACACACAGCTCTAAACCCAGATACAGAAATTGTGAAGGAGTGTAAACAAGTGATAAAGGGAGGCACACGTGTGAGCAGCAGTAAGAATTTCAATTTCTAAATTTTTTGGTGGAATTGAATTTCTAATATTAATGTTAATAAATATATAAAGACAAAACTACTGGAATTTCAAATGCATTTTAAATACCCTATCCAGACAAATTATTTTACTGCACAACATTCCAAGTGCACTAAAACATCAATTACTTGCTTAAAATTCCTCATCCAAACAGTGCATATAAATTAAAGATCTGATTTAAACTAAAATACACAGTACAATTCTACAACTTAACATTTATGCACAAACCTAATAGTTATTAATAGGTGACTTCACTGATATAACAACGGTTGACCTCTAAGAAGGAAAAAGCCATGCTTCCATGAGAGGATGAACAAACCAGGGCCACATTATATCTTGATAGAACTAACCACAGTTCTCTTCTGCTTTCACATCTACAATGCCTTCATTAAATGGATGAACTTCAACCTGAATTTGGTCCATTGATGGTAAAACTTCCATGCTATTAGACTCATGGACTGGTTTCTCAGATGAAGGGTGAGTGATGCAATAATGGTCAGAATGCGGTGAATCTATATGCTCCCAATACAAAGGATCACATTCAACTGATTTATCTCTTTTCCATCCTAAATCCTGTGGAGCATCATTTGTTCTTACCCTTTCCAGAGCTGAACACATTAAAGTTATATCAGGCAAGGCTAGTTCACGCAATTTGGCCTTTAAAGTAACTTTTCCAGCATAATCAAGTTCCTGAAATTGCTTGTGCAAAGCATCAATTTCACGTTGTAGTGATACCTCAGACCCCTCTTCGCTCATTTCTTGGACACTGAAGTTTAACCTCCTCCAATGAATATGAATTGCCTGCAATGGTACTGATTGCAATGATACTTCAGACCCCTCTTCATTCATTTCTTGGAAACTGGAATTGAACCTAGTGCCATGATCTTGAACTACCTGCAAGGGTATATTGTACCTAGCAAGTTCACATGCACAAGGTAGACCATGTGTAGTTCTAATTGTGCAACCACATATAGAACTGTCAGTGCCAATGGTCTTAATTCGGTCATATTGATCAGATATATAACTCAATGCACTCCTTGATACAAATCCCACCAACATTTTGTACAATGGAGTATTGTATTCCACTGTATTTATGCTTTTCTCAAATGACACTTTAATCTCCTTGTGTTGCAATTTAATCATGTTATTTATAGCATCCCAACAACTACAAATGTCCCCCGCACTATCTTCAAGCAAGTTCTCCAACCTCCAATGTGCTGTTTCCGATCTGTACAGTAACACATAAGAGTTACCATTTGATATCTATAATCATATTAATAGTGAGCAACTTAGCATACTAAGTAGCATATTGGCACATAATAATAATTAGCATAATCATAATTAAATTAATATTTAACATAATAATAGTAGAAGCAGTTTAACCCACATAATTAAAGCATACCTGTTAAGTGTTGTGTTACCCAAATGCATCACTCGATCTATCCATGCCGTGACAAATTTTTCCTTATGAGGAGTAAGCCACGTATTTTTCACATAATCACCAAAATTTGGAAAATCTGAGCAAACTTTGTCAAATAATGCCAAACGATGCGTATACTCACCCTCGTTAGGAGAATTCATAACATTGTGCCATGCATCCATCACCAAGTCATATTGCTCCTTCGGATGAACCATCATCTTGCATTTGGCCTTCACATTCTTGATTATATGAAAACGACATAACAAATTAGAAGAGCTCGGAAAGACTGCCTGCACTGCATCCATCAGAGCAGTGTCTCTTACAGTTACAATTACTGGAGGCATCTCACTGTCTTTGACAATCAATTCTCTTAACTTCTCCAGTGCCCAAGTGAAGTTATCAACTTGCTCAGACTCTAGATAAGCAAATGCCACAGAGAATGTTAACTCTGTTGAAGTAACACCAACAATCTCAAGTAGTGGCAATTTATACCTATTGACTTTATAAGTATTATCAAGGAGCAAGACAGTATGGAAAGCGCTTAGAAGTTTGATGGCATCTGGATGTGCCCAAAATATATCACAGATAGCATCAGAACCATCCATCTTTCTATTCCAATATACATATTGATCATATTCCAATAACTTTTGTAGCTGTTGCATTTCTGTCCTAGGACCTTTCTGAGAAGATCGATAAGCTTGTCGAGCATTATAAATATGCCTAATAGTAGTCTCATTATTATGATCTTTCAATGTTAGTAGTATGTTTCTCGGCTCCACCATGTTTTTTGTCATATCAATGACTAAAGACTTCTCTTCAGCACTTAATCGGCCAGCATATGAATGTCCTACCACCAATGTTTCCCCTAATTCATGGTTGTGACGACCACACATTACCTTAACAACCCATTTTTCATTCTTTTTCAAAGCTTTTGCCCTTAGCTTGAAGGGGCACTCACATTTTTTGGTACTAGTCACCTTAGATAATGTATTCTTGTATGGTCTATATTTTCCACTCCTTTCACAGCCCATTATTACATATGTCTTCCCTTTGTTATTCTTTTTATTAGTTCTTGTACATGTTTCTGACCTCAAAATAGTAAGGACAAATCCATTCTCTTTTGCTACTTCTCGAGCCCAATTCAGCATAGCGTCTCGAGAAGGGAAAACCTGAAATATAAATAAAATTTTAGATTTTTATGGTCACATGCTGGTAACAAAACAAAATTAATTAACTGTTCAGTTACCTCCGTAGTATAAAATGGGTCATTAGAATCACCGGTCTCAATATTTCCTCCATCAGTCCGAATAGACACCTCCTTACACATCTGACTAACATGGTCTTCTATGTCTAGCCACAAATTGAAAAGATAAGTAAAGTTTGCAACATATTAAAAAAAATTAAAATATATTTAAACCAGACTTTATGTTGGTCAACTATAGGTAATACGTTCTTGCACAGATATGGACTACTATGTGAAAGTGAAGAAAGAATCCTGCTTCTATGAACAAAACAATTGCATAAAATCTCAACGAGTTCCTGAACAAAAATGAAGAGGCAAAATTCCTATGGAGCTAGATTAAATATAATTGAACTTTTTTTGTTAAAAAACCACCAGTTGCTTTTGATATATGAACACCAGCTATTTATACATTTCCAATTACCTAAATAACAAATTGCTATTGACAACGTATGATGATGTGTCACCCAAAATAACCTGACCAAAAATCCATGAAACAACTTAAGATTCCACTCACCACTTCTCCGTTCAATGAGAGCAATTTCTGTTCTCTTGGGTCCAGAAACCTCTTCCACATCAGGAATTGGAATTGCACTTTCTGCCAAAGAAAAGAGCAGAAAGTAGCACACTTTGATTTAGAATTGGCATTTTTAGAATCTTGAATGAAATGATGGATACAATTCAATGTAAAATGCAACATAATTTGCAGAATAAAACAAAATTGGTCAGCCTCCACTCCACTCAGATGGGAAGAAGAACTAAAACCCACGCAAAAACTCAATTCAGAAATATCTCAACTGAGGGAAAGAAACCATATTGCAAAACAAAGTCAAGGAAACTAATGCACAGAAATAGTAAGGTGAATATTCAAAATACAAAAAATAACATATTAGATCTGAAAAGTAGGATTTTCTGCAAGACAAACAAAACTACATAACACTATACAAAAGAATAAAACGCAGTAACAGCAGAGAAACTGATGGTCAAGAAAATAAGAATAGGTACAACACAATCATAAGTATAAATATACATTCATTAACCAATCAACTAAAATATTAGAATAAGCACATACCTAAGCGGTCCTTGTAATGCTTCTCACTAGTAGATACTAGCTTCAACACCTCATCCTCAGAAGGCAAGATTAGTTGCAGAACTTCTCCATCAGTTCCCCATGTATCAAGCTGTTTATAAAACATGACCATACAAATATTATGATCAAGCCGTTTATACTCTTAAGGATAGAATCAAGCACAATTTTTTTGCAGATGCTTTCTATACATGAGTTTCAAAATCATTGAAGTTTCATCTCAAAGACACACATACCATTGCACCCCTACCCAGCAATAATTGAATATGCAGGCGCCGTTTTGGCCTTTCCCATGATCCTTCCGTTTTGTGTATACTCACAGTAACAACTGATGATTTAAGATCAGCCACATAATGTGTTAATAAATAATTGCCTTTTGTGAATCCGTATCCATCACCATCATCCTCAAAAAGAACACCTTCAGCTTTTCCTGCCAGTGATTAAGAGTTCATTTGGATAAAAAACTTAATCAAACACTGCTTCCCATAAATTTCTCCATCAAATTTATTTTCATTTGATAAAAAGAGCTTATTTTGATAAATTGCACCAAGAAGCATATCCATATAAGAGTTTAGGGGATAAACTGTTTTCACAAGCTCAAATTAGCCCCCTATAATTTCTTTGAAACGCTCAGTTAATTATATCTGTACTTCCTTAAACAGCAAGGTGTTATCTGAAGAGTACAGACCTGACCAAGATAGTTGTGTTTGAACCAAAAATTTAATGCATCAACTTACCATGTTCGTCTAAAGCCACGAGAAGAGTCAAATCATCTGAAGGGTTAGCTTCTTCAACATGCTGAAGAGAGAGACCCACAGGAATAATAGAACCACCTTTCAAGTATAAGGCTGGCAAATCCTGACATGCCCCCAACAGAAACGAAATGAAAATGAAAGAAAATCAATTAAAATACAACAAAAGTAAAATACAAATAAAAAGTGCAGGAAAAATAAAGTACCGGATGTGCATCGTCGAAATCAAAACCCAACCATATCCCCTTAGGCAAGGTAATCTCCAATTTATCCAACCCCTGGGCATGTATGGTGCTGATCAAGATAAAAACATGTTAAATCAAGCACAACATCACATCAAACTTCTAAATTAAACTTGAGGCTGTGACACAAAAATAAAATGAAAAACCAGAGATCCTAAGACCACCGCATACTCATAAATATGCAGCACTAATGAATAAGAGAAAATATTACACATTTTTAATATTTACATCACCTAGAATTGCTTAACTTGTTTGAATAGGTTATCACCTAGGTGTAGTCTGTTCAGTTGTTCTGCGTATATCTGATTGAAGGACTGCTATAACTCATTTTAAGAGATATGATATCAAAGGACAAATTCAGTATAATACTTCTCAATTTCTCTATTCTCAACATGTGTTGGAAGTACCACAACGAATAGAGATAAGGCTAATTTAGAATATATATATATATATATATATATATATATATATATATATAAGTGGGTGCAAATCTCACCTTATAAGCCGATTTTATGGAGTTGAGTTAAGCTTAAAATCCACTTCTCAACATGATATCAGAGTCATGAGTTAGAGCCTATCCTAGTGAGATTTTTCATTTGTTGGGCATATTCTTTTGCCCACTATCAGACCACCCATTAATGTAAAGTCTCACGCTCGAGATGTATATACCTCAGTGTAAGAGGAATGTTGAAAATCTCATATCGACTAGAGATAATGCCAGTTTAGAATATATATATGCAAATCTCACCTTACAAGCCGGTTTTTTGAGACTGAGTTAGGCTTAAAGTTCACTTCTTAACATGGTACAAAAGCAATACCATCCCCCATGACTTGTTTTGTCACTAATTCTTTCAACAAATACATGAATAAGCTAATAGATGCATTAATCTCTTAAGCATTCTTTTGTATTTTTCCCTTCTCTAGATGGTGTCAAAGTGAGGCCATCTCACTCTATCTATTATAATTTGGTGACAACACCAATACGTGCCATAGGCATACATCCCAAGCCAACATGATTTTTCCTTGACAAGCACCAAGTCATCTTCGCCTCATTACACAATAGAGATCCCACAATTCACCATCGATGGCCACAATCAGTTTTCTCTACTAGGCACCAAATTTGGTGTCTTGTTTGGTGACAAAGAACCTAGCACATCGGATTGCCTTCACTCACAACATCTTTAAGCACCCCAATCAACAATGTGGAAACCTTGCACCACCTTCCGTCACTAGAGCTATGTCACCAATGTCCATAGGGTTCACTAGCTTCCCTTGTCCCTATTTAAACCATATGTTCTTGTTTTCCACCACTATTTGTGTTAGATGTAATGGGCTTAGGCCCATCCCCTTGTATATTTTTATTTATAAACACATAATCCTATGTAGTATGTACACATTAGGGATTCAGTCTATGTCTCTCTCCGTCTCTTATTTTAACATGGTATCATAGCCATTTAAAAGTCTATCCTAACGAGATCTATTGTCTGTTAGACCTTTCAGACCACCCATCAATATTTAGTCTCACGCTCCAGAGGCATATGCCTCAACGTGAAGGGATGTGTTGAAGATTCTTCATAGACTAGAGATAACGTAAATTTACAATATATAGGTAAGTACAAACCTTACCTCACAAGCGATCTTTTTAGGGTTGAGTTAGGCTTAAAGTTCACTTCTTAAGAAGTCTTCAGCCCATCTTTTTGTTTTTTCCTTATTTATAAATACATAACCATATATGCTCTATAAACATTAGGGATTCAATCTATGCCTCTCTTATTTTAGTAGTTTGTTTAAACCCTAGGGGGAGTGGGTTGTATGGTCAATTTGGAGGAGACCCTTTGTTGTTGCTTCTTAGGAGCTTAGCTCTAGGCATTTGGATATTTTTTATTCTTCTGTATTTCTTACTTTCAATCAAACAGAATCAGTGATCTCCTTTCTCAATTTATTGTTTCTTTATTTCTGCAATTTAGATACGTATCATGATTAATTTGAAACACTATCCCAGTCTCTATACATAGAGAACTCTAACTCTAGAGTAATAATTACAAAGCGCTCTCTAGAATCTTCTAATAACTTCTATTAGCTTCAAGTAATACATTTATTAGTCTACAAGCTTTAGTAATACATTTGATATCCTACTCACAACAAATAGTGGTCATTGTCATTGTTCACCATCTTCGTCAAGGCTAGTGGTGGGCCAAGAAGGTATGTCCCACTCATCGTGCAATAGACAGCGTCATTGAGACCTCCTGAGCCCACTACAAGGAGTGGTGAGGCCTCATTTGACTTCAACTTTAGTACATTTTAATTCTTTTGGTTCTTTGCCAAACAAGTTCTTTTTGTTATGAATCAAAACAACAAGATATAATCTTTTTTATTATCGGCCCACTATCAAACCACCAAAAACATCTAATCACCCACTCAAGAAGTCAATTCCTTAACATAAAGGGGCATATTAAAGACTCCACATCAACTAGAGATATGACCAAATTATAGTATATAAACGAGTGTAAACATCCCATCACAAGATGATTTTGTAAAGTTAAATTAGACTCAAAGTCAATTTTCATCAGATGGTATCAAAGTCTATCCAAATGAAGTTTGTTGATCCTATCAAGTCATCCTCCTTCAAGCCACTATTTCAAATGCACAGAAGCAGCCGGTAGATAATATCCATAAACAAAGTATATAAAGCCTCAACAAACATAGATAGGTGGGGCTTTAGATTACAATTATTTACTTTTTCTTTGCTTGTGCTAACTAATACCACTGAATATCGATACTAATAAATTTAATGTTTCCTACTTATTAAAATACGTGAAGGATGAATGTAAAAGGATATTTACCATAAGTACCTTAAATTGTTTTACAACCTAGAAAAGTAAAATGTTAAAAAATATTATCATTCACCCTTTGTCAAGTGACTAAAAACTACATCAAATTTGCAGCCAGCATGCATAGAAGCACTAGGATAACCAGCCTATTTCATGAAAAGCATCTCCAAAAAAAAAAATAGTGGTGGTATCTAAATTGGTGATGGTCAAGTATAGTAGAAGAACCTTGCATACACTAAGACTGGACCGAGCAAAAACGAATTTTCAAGCTTCCTCAGGCTAGGATCTTTTGGATCTGCAAAAGCATAATAAATAAGTATATAAAAATAAGAAAGATCAAATATCAAAATAAAACCAACGACATTAGAAGTAGTAGACAGAACATGAACGCACCAGCAAAGAAAGTAGGGGTTGCCACTGGAGTGCCCCGTGTATGAGCAAAATAAAAAAGAGTGTAGATAAGTGGGATTAGGCGGTATCGCCTCTTCAATGCCAATCGGCAAACTTCTTCACACTAAGTTAGAGCTGAGGTTAGTGAGGCACAAATTACAGAAAACCATTGCAGTATGCAAGAATCATAAGGGCTGTAAAGTGTCACATCTTCTCATTTATCACAGAAATGTGTTCTAAACCTTTATCAGATAGTGCTAGGTTTCCACAGATTAGAATTAAAAGTTTTCTATTAAAGAAATATACTAGGCATGCATAATATAGTCGGAAGGTCCTAGCAAAATCAAATAACAAATTACCACTACAAGAATAACATCCGGATTAGGCCAGTAAAAGAAAAAAAAAATCACAGGTAAAAGCTATTAAACAGAATTCACGATGATGAATGTGGTATTCTTTCACATCCTCCATCCTAGATACCTTAAATAGAATTAAATTAAGTATTTACATCCGACGGATATCTAGCACCAATAAAGGGGGGAAATATCCCTAGAAAAATTTGAAAGTTCTTGGAATTACGGTTATGACCTAACTCAACCTCAAACAAGTTTTCAAGGCAAGGGTTAGTCGATCTTTATTAAGGCATAACTCTAGTCTGTGTGGTATTAAACATCGCCCACCGTTGAGGTTGCAACTATGGCTGGCTACAAGTAACCCCAAGGCAACTTTAACACTCTGAAGCGTGGATGCAAGTGGCTCAAAAACAGATCTAAGAAATATTGTGATACCATCTTGGAATTTGGGTTTAGCACCAAACTGAGTCGTACAAATCTAGCTTGTAAGGTTAGAATTGTTCAAACATTTTAAACTTTATGTAAGTCATATATTTATTTGACGTGAGACTCAACTGCAATTCAGGTAACCCCCAAAAAGGCAGCAACTAAGGTAAGCTTGGGTTGCCCTCAATTAAGGCAACTTTTCAATAAAAGTAGAATAAATCAATAACAGATGCACACCTATAGCTTAAAGCATGAAATGAAATATGTGAGATTATGAATTTTTTCCCACTAACTCAAAATCATTAAGTTGATACAAATGTAATGATCAAGCTCAATATTCCGACTTCATTCTTTCTTCCTCCGAGTGATACATATTAACATGAAATTTCAACTTAGAATTTAGATAAATATCCAACAAAGGCAAAGATGAACTAACCTCTTCCCCAAAAGCCCAAGGTACATGATCAGTGGTGCAAGCTTCAGAATGCCCTCGGCAAAAGGGAAACAAGGAACCAACACCCATCCACCTTCCAAAAAGTTTAGGTGTAGCATTTCCAGCAAATCCACCAATATCAGCACCTGAAAATGGCTGACCACTAAGTCCCTGAATAAAAGCAAACAATATTATTAAGGGAAATAAAACATATATACTCAAAGGGATTATTTAATGTGTGGAGCCAACAAGTACACGAGCTTAAACTACAAGGGGAAGACAAATGAACGAGTTTATTGTATATATGTCTAACACACACCATGCAAGCGCCCTTTTAGACTTAAAAGTGTGAACAACTTTTTATTAGAAAAATCGGGCAGCTAGGTTTGGACTATATACAGCTATACCAAGCCATGAACCAATGTTAGTACACTATCGTTACCTATATAGTTGGCTTGTATGAGTTATTTTTGGATTGTACATTAGTAGGTTCTCTTCTATTGTATCTTTTTCCTTTTCATGTACAGCTGTCAGTGTATGACAGTTGTCAGTAACTGACATGTATAAATAAGTCAGTGTACATATGATTCTGTGTGTGATGTTTATAAAATAATTTCAGTTCATTCTCTCTCTTTCCTCTCTTTACTTCATCTAATAACCAATAATCCCAAAAAACCATAAACTAATAAGTAGACACACGAATGATTTTGTTTCACTAACACAGACACCCCCAATGTTGTGAACTGAACATCTCTAGTGTGGGACTAAATATTTGTGAGGGGTCTAATAGTGGCTGGAAAGCAGATGGCACTATAAGTACAAGAAACCTCGCTAGGATAGGATATAATATCATCTTAGGAAGTAGACTTTACACATTGCTCAAACTCACAAAATCCAACTTGTAAGATGAAATTTGTACCCACCTATATCAAATAATTTAATCATATCTCTAGTTGATATGAGATCACTAACACAACTCCTCATGTCAAGGATTGGACATCCAGTGTGTGAGACTGGATATTTGTGAAGGTGGCCTGATAGCGGCCTAGTAGTAGGTAACATATAATAGGCCCAACAAATCTCACTAGAGTAGAAACTGATATCATCTTGAAGGTGAACTTTAAGTCTAACTCAACCTTACAATTATAAAATGACGTTTGCACCCACTTATATATTATAATTTAGCCATATCTCTAATCAACATGGACAATCCAATACTTTTCATTTCACATATGTGGCTCAAAAATAAGCAAGTTTTAGGTATGGTTGGACAATAAAAAAAACAAAAATTTGAAGCTTGGTTCACCATGTTTTGAGAGACTAACCCTTAAACCCAACCTGTTGTTGGTACATGAATGGTTTTAAATTTATATATCACACTTATTTTTCTAAAATAATGTAGTGTATAAAGTTCCAATTCAGAGTGTTTATTCTGAGACACATTATTTCCTGTCATTCAGGTTTTATGTTTAAATTTAAAGTAAATATTAGATTGTAGTAAGACAATAATAACATCTTAATTCTTCTGAAACTGAACCACATTTTCAAAAAATATGCGCAAGTTTCAAAAATTCAGTGTCAATAGAATCATAAAGAATAATACACATCACAACTCAAAAAAAAGGGAAAAGGATGATCCACATCATTACGAAATGTAGACTTCAACATCAAAACAACTACGTGTTTATCATATGAAAGCACTGTCATGTAGCCCTAATGAAAAAAGTATCATTTATCATTTGCAACAAATATTTCCAAAACTTAAGCTAACAAAATTTGTTATAATGTTGCTAAATGTATACTGTGTATCTAGAAATGTTTCTCAAGAAATTGCAGAAGTTAATTCATGGAACAATGACAACATAAAATCGCAATGCTACTCAAGGGAAGTAGCCTCCATGCTACAAATGTAACCATACCAGCTGAAGTACCATGGAGATACTCATATGAAGATGCTCCCAGGTCGAAAGATTATCACCAGTCCATGTTGCTGCATACCGTTGGCTGCCAATAAATCCAGCTCTTGTAAGAACAAAAGGACGTTTCTCTTCATTAGCTAGTTTCATGCCTTCATAGGTCGATCTTGCCATCAGAAGACCATACACCTATAGTGAAACAATCATTATAATTGACATAACTTCGTAACTAAACAGTAAGCATAAAAAAAGTTAACTCAAAATTCAAACACTAACAACAGAATCAAGATGCAGACCATATCTAATTATATAATCCAACAGAATCAAGACTCAAACACTTTATAAACTTTGTCAACAAGTTTATGGTAAAATAACATGCGAGTCCAAAATCACAAAAAGGGTAAAGTATATTACATTATGATAGAAAGAATGATTCTGTCGCCCACCAAGTTCACTATCTCCTCTATGAACATTGCTATCAGGCATTGTATTTGTTTCAACCTGGAAATGGAACAAATCAGGAGTCACAAAGAGTGGGATTTGTATCAAAATATTGTTGCATATTATTCAATGAAAAGAAACTAAGGATATTAGAATTACCTTAAAAATAGTTGGTTCATTCATATCATTCCATATACCATCAACACCATTGGAAATGAAATCCTTGACTAAATTTGCCCACCATGCACGAACTTTTGACTGAGTATAGTCGGGGAAGACACAAGGCCCAGGCCACACCTCCCCTGAGAATGCATATATGGCATCATGTATCATAAAAGAAGAAGACACGCATGAAGGACAAAAATATTTGTGTAAAAGAAAAACAAAAAGCATACCTATGAAAGGAGTTCCATCTTCATTTTGGATCCAAACATCATCTTTAGAACCACTGTCATATACAAAATAACCCTCTTCCAGCTTGATTCCAGGATCAAGCATCCAAATGACTTTACAACCACTACTACGGAGATCTTTCACCAAAGACATGGGGTCTTGGAAACGTTTCTGAAAGATATCACAATACTTACTTTTCTAAACAAAAAACTATTGCCAGACTTTAAAATGGCTAAGCCAAAATTTAACTAAGTATTTTCGAAATCAAAAGTGCAGGTTACAAGCATTCAAATGACTTTACAACCACTACAATGGAGATCTTACACCAAAGACATGGGATCTCAGAAACGCTCCTGAAATATATCACAGTACTTACTTTTCCAAACAAAAAAAACATTGTACGACACTAAAATGGCTATGCAATACATCACTTTAACATATGAAACACAGGACATGGAATACTTGTACAAAACATTAAATCAATTCAAGTGCATGATTAGAAAGATCTAAAGTAAAAAATTATGATAATGTAAATTAATAATTCATCATTTTCACGAGTAAAATAAACCTGCCTTGTCAAATGTGAAAACACGAAGACCATCCATGTAATCAGTATCCATCCATATCACGTCACATGGTATGCACTTCTTCTGGAACGTTTTAGCAACCTGCAAAATTTAATTGTTAACATATCAAAGACTTAACATGCTTTGGAATAACTGAAAACCAATAATGTTAGAATGAAATTAATGAAACTAAGTTGATACCGATGCAGAATTCCTAAATTCCTAGGTATTTTGAATGTCTGCATATCAATAAAATTATCTGGTATACATGAAAATTTATCATTGATGTTAAGTATGAAAGTTGAAATTTATTACAGATTGTCTAGATGATGTCATGGTGTAATGACAACACTTTTCAGTTTCCGGATTATCATATTCAAATACAACTGCATTAGCTAAACTAGGTTTATATGCAAAGGATTTATAATCATCTGAGATTCCCTTGTATATTGGATGGTATACCCAAAAATGAAGAAATATGATATCCTGCCACGTTCTTATGCTTTATGTCAAGCACATGCATATTATCATCTCATCCGAAACTCCCAGATATCTTATGTATTATACAGGTATACTAAACAAAGCATATAAGGATTTTCGTTTTTTCATAACCAAAAAAATTGAAAAAGCCAAAAAAGCATATATAGCAATAAAAGGCATAACTGGGAACACGTGTCATATTCAAAATCTTGCACTCTAACTCTGAACATACATGAATGCAACTAATACCAGAATCGTCACTATAGATAAAGAACCAAGTACCTCCAGAACTCTCTGATCAGATAAATAACTCGAATGGCATTGATGATAGCCTAAAGACCATTTCGGGGGCATAAATACAGTTCCTGACAAAGAAAAACTTTTAAGTTTTGCAGAATAATGTTCACATACTAATACATGCATGAAATTTTAATTTGAAAATGATCTCTTCTTCATTCTTGTAGATAAATTATAGTTACACAGATAAAAAAAATGCAAGATAATAGTAAACTCACATTACATGCCTACTAAATTTGAAGAATATAAATAAATAAGCATAATATTATGAATAAAAATGATTGATAATGTCTTTATTTTTAGACATAAATTTTATTAGCTCCAAGTATACTAAAAGCACACTACACATATTACAAACAAATATTTATGTACACACATAAAACATTAACATATGCTATACGAAATCAATAATTGTGGGTCAACTACAGGTAACAGGTTCTTCTATAGATATGGACTACTCTCCATAAGTAAGGACGGACTTCAATTTTTACACACAAATTAATTGCACAAATCAACCAAGATGAAGAGGCATAATTTCCATGGACCTCAAATAATTATAATTTGATTTTTTTTATTAGAAAATTACCAATTGCTTTTGATAGAGAACTTAACACTTCAGTGGGTGAAGCAAAAGGACCAAATGTAACGACAGGATATGAAGATGGAGAAACAAACTGTATTGTTGATTCTTTCCTGAGATCAATCTGCTTACAAACAAACAAACAAATGCTCACCAAAATAGTAATATAACAGCATAAACATCTCTTCAAGGTTATAGATGAAAAGAAGCCAAATGTTACAGCACCTCACAGCGCCTTGTAGTGTCGGCAAGGATTCCTAGTCCCTCACCACTTGGAAGAACAGCTAACACCCATGGGTGTGATTGGTACAAAGATGTATTTCCAGATCCATAACCCCATGCATCGGTGTTCCATGTGAAAACCTGCAAATGAAATTTAACTGATAAGCACCAAGATAATAAGTAAATCTATCTAAAACGCAAAATTTCCTGAGATTGACTAACTCTTTGACCCGTCCTCTCAAGCTGTCCGCTAACTTCTCCAGTTCCATAAAGGGAGGAACCTACAGGCAACTGGTACGAAAACAAATGCAATCAATTTCTGGAGACAAGGGAAATGGCATGAACAGAAAATTACGCAGGAAAGAAAAAAGATAATTAATAAACACCTCTTAACAAAAAAAGATAATCAGCACCTGTAAGATGAAAAGTTGACAACCAATAGATATGAAGAAATACACTAATGGAGTAACTGACCTCAAGTTTGACAATCTGCTGCTCTAATCGAATCTCAAACGTAGGGTTATACACAGGAACCTTCTCAGTAGATATAGGTGTGTCTCTGTCCTTGCCATTCAAAAAAGAAATACTGGGAGATGCTGCTTCTCTATCCTTTACAGAACAATCAAAACGAAACACTCCATCCTCCAGAATAGGCTGAAAAATCATTTTCGGTCTGACATGGCTAGCAGCAATGCCCGAACGTCGTCGTTTAGATCTAGCCATTTACGATACAGCCTCTCAGAAACCCCCTTTCTTCTGCACGTAAAAAAAATTGCCCTAGTGATAACCAAGCAAGTGTTGAATACAGTAGTTTAATCATGAAAGTATTCTCACTGACATGAATGAAAATCGGAAACAACAGTGAGCATGTAAAAGCAGTAGCGAGGACGAATTAGATAGTTCGCTCCCACTCAATTCCAAGGAAATCGCTTAACGCTAAAGAACGATTGGCGACTACATAGGGAAGAACTAAAACCGACGCTGACATTGCAGAGAGAAATTACAGTTCCAAAGTGTGACGCGACAGAACGATAAAGGGAACGAACCTGAGAGAAATTATGGTAGATGAAAATGGCGTTTTCGGAAGAAGAATGTGACGGTGAAATGAAAATTGAAGGGTAACGGCTTCGGCGATGCTGCTACTCCGCACCACTAGGGCTGTTCATGGTTTGCTCTCACTGATTTTGCCCGGCTCACAAACTAATTTTTTGACTGGTTGGGTTTAGAAAACAAATAACAATATAAAAAACCGTATGCTAAATATTTTTTCTTTTTTTGGAACGATAGGATATAATTTAAATTTAATAATTTAAAATTCATATATCACTGTTTAATTTATTCAGTTAGTCTATTCAGTTAGTCTATAGTTGTTTAAATGACGAATTAATTTAGATAGATTATTCGGATTGCATGGTTATATTAAGTTGATCTTTTAGAAATAAATACTTTTTTTAATAAATAAATTATATATAATAAATTTTTAATTACATCAAATGACATGTAAAATTTTAGTAGTTATTTTTATAATAGACTATGATTCTGTATAGCCTATTACTAAATTGCAACAAACAAAACATATTATACAAAAAAAAAAATATATATATATATATATATATATATAACTATTAATTAATAAATATTAAATATAAATTCAGATCAGCTCAAATATCCATAAAATTTTAATTGTTTAGGCATACTAAATTATAGTTATCTCTCAAATTTATTTCATATTTGCTTATGAATTTGTTTGGTATTTTTTTTCTAAACAATATCGACTAAAAGTTATATTGTTATATTGTTATATCATACTGTTATATTGTTATGTCATCATACTCAGTAGCGAATTTTGATAAAAAAGTTTGAAGGAACCAAAATAATATACTTAAATTTTATATATTTAATTATTATTACTAATATAACAATATTGAAATCCTTGTATGTTTTTCCTTAAAAAAAAAATATAGTTTTGAAATTGTATTTGTTATGAAACTCATTTTGAATAAGTTTTTATAATCTTATCTCTTTCTCTAAATATTCTTATATCATAATTAAGTTCCAAAAAATTAATATGAAACATTCTGCCTATAAATCAACAAAATTAACATGAAACATTTCGCCTATAATTCAAAAAAAAATAATATAAAACTTTTCACTTATAATTCTTTGAATATTAAAAAATGGTTATCTAATTCAACAGTTGAATTCTTATAAAATAGGTTTTGGGTATATTCCCTTTTATCACTCTAAAAAATAATCTATTATTTTATTTTTCATCCATATACCTACCTAAAAAAAGAAGACTAAAAAATAATTTATCAAAATTTAATAAAAAATTGAGAGAGTAATTACTAAAAAAATATAATAATCAAGTCACACTTAATAGATAATTATGAAAAAACATATAGTACATAATTTTTTTTTATATTCGTGAAAATTTAAATATACAAAAAAAATCATATGATGGAAAAAAAAAACTAAATATCAACCCTTACTGCTTACACTAGGTGGTTAGCCTAAACAAAAAAACAGGCTTAACCATATAGGCAAATAAGTCGGATAAAATGAATAAATATGTGGTAAGTTGTTTGTTAGTTTTCGTAAACTTTTTAAAAATTTACTAATCAATTTTTTTTATCATCCAGTATATGTACACGAATTTTATTCTAAGCTACAAAAATCAATCCTTATTGCTTGCAATAGGTGGTTGACTTGAAGAAAAAAAAAATACGTCAAACCAGATAAGCAAAAAAGTTTAACACAATGAACAAATATGTGGAAAGTTGTTTGTTACTTTGCGTACAATTTTGAAAAATTTACTAATCAATATTTTTTTATCATCCAATGGGATGTACATATTATGTAGCACGAATTTTATTATAAATTATACAAATCAACCCTTATTGTTTGCACTAAGTGGCTCGATTGAAGAAAAAAATAGGCCAAATAAGATAAAAAAATAAGTTGACCCCAATGAAAAAATATGTGGAGAGTTGTGTGTTACTTTGCGTACAATTTTTTAAAATTTAGTAACCAATCTTTTTGTTTCATTATGTACCACAAATTTTATTATAAGTTAGAGAAATCAACCTTGTTGTTTGCAATAGGTGGCTGACTTGAAGAAAAAAAAAAAGACCAATAAATAGGGCACAATAAGTAAATAAGTGGGGAACTACATGTTACTTCTCCAAAAAATTTTTAAATTTTCTAATATCTTTTTTTTCATCCAATGGGATGTACTTTTATGTACCATGATTTTAATATATGTCACAAAAATCAACCCTTATTTCTTGTTATAGGTGACTGGCTTGAAGAAAAATATTGACCAATAAATGGCCTCAATAAGTAAAAAAGTAAGGAGTTGTCTATTACTTCTTGTACAAGTTTAAAAAATTTACTAATCAATATTTTTTTTATTATCCAATGGCTGGCTTGAAGAAAAAAATATGTCAAATATGATAGGCGAATAAATTGTCCCTAATGAAAAAATATGTGAAGAGTTGTGTGTTACTTTGCGTACAGTTTTTTAAAATTTAGTAATGATTAATTTTTTTCATCCAATTATGTACCACTAATTTTATTATAAGTTAGAGAAATCAACTTGTTGGATGCACTATGTGGCTGACTTAAAATAAAAAAATAGGCTAATAAATTAGGCACAATAAGTAAATAAGCGGGGAGTTGCACATAACAAATTTAATTATATGCAAATTTAATTATAATATACAAATGTATTTTACGTAATAAATGTATTTTCAACCACGTTTAATAGAAAACATTCTATCAATTACATATCATCTGAGAATTGTTCTTAAAGATGACAAATAAACCCATCTCCATGGGTATTACCCGAACTCGTCCTCGTTTTGACAAAGAATCCCCGTATTGTATGTGTATAGGTATATGTATGGAGAATTCCCGACTTCTTCAATTGGGTATGGGATGTACATATCCTGCCATAATACTCACCTCCGCCATATCTATGTTCCCGTTTAAATTATTAAAATATTCACAATTAATTAAGTAACCACACATATATATATATATATATATATATATATATATATATATTTTTTTTTTTTTTTTTTTTTCTAATTATTTGGTTTGTCATGAAACTCATTCGCATTTCTATTATATTTTTCATTTTATCATAACTTTTATGTAATTATGTTAAAATGACGTATGTCAATTATAATTTTTTTATGTCTCACATTTGAATATTTCTATTATTTTTTATTTATTGTATATTTCTCTTTCACATGAGTGTTTAATACTCTCAATTTGAGTGTTTAATAACATAAATCTTTCATTTACTAGGTAATGTAAACAAAATATTTACTTATTAGTATTCATTTTTGTTTTATTTGAATAACTTTTTTGTTTTAAATTAGAGTATATCGAATACAAATTTCCATCCATGGGTACAGATACTATGATAGCCGTACCTGTTTGTTAACATGTGGATATAAAAAATACTTTTACCCGTAACCCGCCGATATCATTTACAATATTCATTTTCTATCTGTGGTAGGTTTTATCCGTAGATACCCGCGAGTACGATTTTTTTGACATCCCTAGTCATATTATTATATTGTATCTTGTCATATTGTTATTTCGTCATATCATCATATTGTTATATCGTCATTTCGTTATATCATACTTTTGTCACTTCGTTATATCGCAATTTCATTGTATTATTATATTATCTTATCGTTATATTATTATATTATTGTATTTTATATTTATTAAGTTATAAAATTATGAGATCATAATTTTTAAAAGTTTAAAATAATAAAATAATAAAATTACATTTGATGTGACGATGATTGATCGTGATGATATGAAAAGTTAATTACCACATTACCACTTAACAGCTGCATCATTAATTAATAAAAAAATTAATGAGAATTTATTTAAAAAATTAAATTAATGAATAATTAATATACTATATTTATTATAGATTTATTTTAAAATTTCCAAAATTTATAATGAAGTTAAAACATAATTTATCTGCTTATAATGTAATAAAAAAGCCACATATGTGATCAAATAAACTATCATATTTATATTTATTTTGAATGACACCTAGATAAAAGCAATAAAGAGCGAAACTAAGTAAATTATTTTATTTTAGATTTAAATAACTGAAAACATAATTTCTTCAAGACTAAAAGTAAAAGAAAAGAAAAAACTAATTTAGAGAGTTGCAGCACATACTTCTTGCACAGGCGAATTCTGCCCCGCAAAGTATCGTAACCATCAGAGTTCAAACGAGGCAGTTGGTGTAGATCGTCGCTTTTAGGGTTGTCTTGCGTTGCTCTCTCTCACACCGAAACTGTTCCGTGATGGAGAGCAACGAGATTCTGGAGGAGCTTCTCAACATCGAGGTCGAGATTCAAGATGTTCAAGGTGCTTCTTCCCCAATCCTTTTAATATCACAATGTTAATGCCACGAACTACTCGCCTAAATTTGTCGCTATACTTGTCACGACAATGCAAACAGAACGGTTGCGCTTCATCCCGACGATCATGTTCACCAGATTGTGCAGGCGAATTTGGTATCGTTTTTAATTTAAAAATACTATGATTTCTCTTTGCAGAACAAATAAGGGCGTTGATTGAGAGACAAGAGAATTTGTATGAGAGAAAATCGGAGCTGAGTGCTATTCTAGAAGCGTGTAAGGAATCTGGTAACGAGGCCGGTAATGTGGCTTCAAGCGCCGTGGAAGATTGGAGTGGTACATTTGAATGGGATTCTGAAGCAAATGATGTTAGGTTGAATGTTTTTGGCATTTCGTCTTACCGTGCAAATCAAAGAGAGGTAACTGAGAATAAAACATTTAAAAAATAAATAATTGAAAGGGGTAAAAAAACAAATGTCTTACTTTGGCTCCTTTGAAGAAACCTGTTCACTTTTTTGTTCTGAACTGAACTGAAGTTGAGTATCGAGATTGTACATTTTTCATTTCCTTTATTGTATCACACTCCCGTGGTTTATTGAGATTGCGCACAACTCCTTATTTTCTTTTAAGCAGTGTCCCTATACACAATGTACGGTCTAATGCTCTTTTAAACGATTAAGAAGGTTAATGTGTGTTTAGCTCTTATTTTAAAGTGCTTTGTTAATGTTGCTCTCAATTTTTAGACACTATTTGCTTTCTATAAGTTGGGCAGTGTATTCCTTTTGTTTTCCCGTGCTATTATGAGGATATCGACGATCAAACAATCAAAATCTTAGTTTGTGGATTTTTTTTTTTTTTTTTTTTTTTTTTTTTTTTTTTTTTTTTTGTATATATACATAGGGATTTTGACTTTTTGTGTAAAATTTTGTTAACCTAGTAGTGTCGATGACAGATAATTAATGCCATTATGAGTGGAAGAGACGTTCTGGTTATTATGGCTGCAGGTGGTGGCAAGAGTCTCTGCTACCAGCTTCCTGCTGTTCTTCGTGAAGGAATTGCTCTAGTTGTCAGTCCTTTGCTTTCTTTAATTCAAGATCAGGTGCATTTCATTATGTTAAAATCCTGAACGAATTTTTGGCAAATGATATTTTCTTTTTTAAAAAAAATTTAAAAGGTTGTTTTGTTCCTCTTTTATTCCTCTGGGTGGGGCGATTGCTTCAGGTAATGGGTTTGACTGCACTGGGCATTCCTGCTTATATGTTGACTTCAACAAATAAGGGAGATGAGAAGTTCATATACAAGGCTTTGGAGAAGGGAGAGGGGGACCTCAAAGTATTGTACGTCACCCCAGAAAAGATATCAAAAAGCAAGAGGTTTATGTCAAAACTTGAAAAATGCCATCATGCCGGTCGTCTCTCTCTAATTTCAATTGATGTGAGTTCATAGTAGATGCTGTATAGGCTTGTTTTGAATTATGTTTGTCAAATTCATCTTGTTTATGAATGTCAATCGTTTTTGACTTGTTGATTTTAAGAATGGGTGCAGAAGTGTTCTGGGAATATTTTTTTATTTTGCTTCATTTTCTGGTTTATTAGCCTGTTTTGACTAAAGACAACTGGGCATCAATTCATTGTAGATTGTGAAATTGTGATTATCAACGACAAGGACAAAGTTATCTGGAATTTTGGATTGTTAGTCACTCATCTTTTGTATTTGTTTTGAGGTTTAGAAGACCCTGATAGGACTTTTCATGCTGAAATATAACAATGTTGCATTCGTTGTATCCCAATAAAATTCTGGTTGGTTTGCATTTCAGGAAGCACATTGCTGTAGTCAGTGGGGCCATGACTTTCGACCTGACTACAAGAGCCTCGGTATTCTCAAGACACAGTTCCCTAATGTTCCTATGGTTGCTTTGACTGTAAGCTTTTATCTCAAGTTTATATTATGCATTACAAGTAAAATTATTAGACTTGGATATGCTTTCTTACTTAATTTTGATTTATATCAATGACATTTATTTGTCAGGCAACTGCTACTCAGAGGGTGCAAAATGATCTTACAGAGATGTTGCATATTCCTAGATGTGTCAAATTTGTTAGCACAGTCAATAGACCAAATTTGTTTTATATGGTATATTTGTAGCTAATATCCGTTTACAGATTTTTTAAACTTTTTATACGAGTGCCCTTTCCAGCCGTTCCCCAAGCAAGTTAATAAACTCTTCACTTTAATGTGAAGTTTAATGGAATTTCATATTTTAAACTGCAGGTAAAGGAAAAGTCATCAGTTGGGAGGGTAGTCATTGATGAAATTGCACAATTCATTCAAGAATCTTATCCAAATAATGAATCAGGGATTGTTTATTGCTTCTCTAGGAAGGAATGTGAACAGGTATGCTTGATTACGACTTTCTTCTAACAATTAGGCATACATATTTTGAATGTCAAATATTGCCCTCAAGGAAGCACAATGACACAAGTCTATAGTATCTCTTAACCCTTAAATTTGCTTTGGGTTGGCATCGTGTTTTCACTTTTCAGCTTCTTTCAGGGGTTCTACCCGGCAGTTTTGTAACATCAACATAATTAATCTTAGAATTGTGGTGATAAAATCAAACAACAAATGTACTATATTGTTTGAGAATTACAGAAGTTTCCTTCCATAAGGATATACAACGAACCATTCACTTGACCACATCAAAACGAGCTTTTATAATAGAATACAAGTATTCTCACAAATCTGTAATGTTATACTTAGAGACTTAATTAATAAGCTTTTATGATAGGGACCTAAGTGAGAATTCGGGACACATAGAGACTAAATTATATTTTTAACCATTATTCATTTTTAATACTGTAAAATTGTTTTTTTTTTTCCTGAAGTTTTGTAAATATATTTAGTTATCATGGCTTAATTTTATAGTTTATTTTAGTATTATTTCCTCTTTTTTTTTTTTTTTTTTTTTTTTTTTTTTTTTTTTTTTTTTTTTTTTTTTTTTTTTTTTTTTTTTTTTTTTTCATATTTGCAATTCTAATTTGTGTTATATGTCTTGCAATTATTGAATATATACATAATAATAAAACTATAAAATATTATTTGTATTGGCAGACTATGTTTATTATCAATATATAATTTTGTTATTAAAAATGGCTTTTCAATTTAGTGTAATTATTAATGGTCATTCCAAAATTCTCCTGCTTTCCTTATAGATATTGAACAAATTGTTTGGACATTCCAGTGTTCAAAGAATTTGCTCACAAACTGCCGAGGATTTAATGTGCTCATTTTATTCACTTGCAACTAGAGTGGCTGCAGAATTTTTGCAGTATGAAATTTGCAGCCTTACGGTGTCTTTAGTTGTGATGAAGTTTGCATCTTTATGGATCAGTTACAGAAATTGTTATGATAATTGTAATTATCTTGGGGGTGTATAGTAGTCTCCCCCAACCCCCACTGAATGAAAAATGTAAGGAAATATAGCCCAAGATGGAAATACCAAGAGCTATGTTGGGAACTTACCTTTGCTAACTGTGTGCCTTTTATTAAATTGGGAGAATTTGTATCCAAAAAATTGTTTCATTGCATCCTATCTTCTGCTTCCAATGCAAAAATACCTGCAGCATGATCTAGAATTCGGATACAGCGTCTGCTCTATTTTCTTCAAATGTCAATATATTTGTTGTCCTTGTATGCACCTTGTGAGGAAGAATATTTACTCACCCCTTTTCTTGTCAAGACTATTTTAGGTTGCGAAGGAGTTGAGGGAGAGAAGAATTTCAGCTGATTATTATCATGCAGATATGGATGTAAATGCTCGGGAAAAAGTTCATATGCGGTAAAGTAATCTGCAGAATGTTGTCATTTTTACGTATTAATTCTAATTTTCTTCAAAGATAACTCATTTTCTTTTAAGTGTTAGTGTTGAATACGCACTAAATGCTAAAACCTCAGTTGCCAGGGTTTTAGGAACTAAATGAATACAGTTGCCTCGATTCAGTATCGTCTGTGACTTGTTAGCACCGTCTTGTGCATTAATCTATGAATACTTTTTTTAGACGACCTTGGCTGAATTTGAGTGTAGGTTTCAATCGCGTCTTGGGCCCTGTTAAATAGTACGAAAGAGTTTCAGAGACAGCATATGGCTTTTCTATTTATTATATCTCATAAAATTTGAGACCCTGCCTGGTTTTTGCACATCATTCATATTTGTGAATATATAATAGTTTGTAAATGATATGATGCTGGAACTAGCAAATGAGTTAGTTAATGGAGACTTTTATCACACAGGTGGAGCAATAATAAGCTGCAGGTCATAGTTGGCACAGTATGTATCATTACGACTATTTCTATGAGAGGTTTACACATGCTTTTGTTGCCTCTAGCCTTTACAACAATGGATTTTTTTATTTATTTCAGGTAGCTTTTGGTATGGGAATCAACAAACCAGATGGTTAGTATGCAAAACATTCCTCAGCTATATAATTGATGTGTTTATGCCATCCATCAATAACATTTTATGCAATTGTTTTCTATATGAAAAGATAAATGCAATGCAGCCGTTTATTTCACACGTTCACCACTAAAACAGGATAGACTCAGATTCAGTGTCATACTATTGTAATATTTTCGAAGGTTTTAATGCAGATTTGGACACTATCACTGGTTTAATTGTTTTTTTTTTCATTGTTAATGTGCATTTGCATTTCACTTATTTGCATTGTGAACGTATTGTTTGACCAGGGTTCTTTCTATGACAGTGAAAATTAATGTTTTTTTTTTCTTCCTTGGAGGGGTGTTATTGATGTGATGATTTGTAAATGAGGCCTCCTTTGATCAGAATTCTACTGGAGTCTTAGAGATATCTATATCTGGATTCTTTACATGATTTAATTGTTTCAAACTGATGCTTGCATTGGTGGATAGTGGAGTTCATTTTGTAGCACAGAGAAGCTTGCTTATGAGTATTTTTGCTAGTGACATCCCCAGTGGGTGCACATTCTATTTGCTTTACCTTGACTGAAGCTGATAACATTTAACACTAGACATTTTTATGTAGTCAGGTTTGTCATCCATCATAGTTTGAGTAAATCAATGGAAACATACTACCAGGTTTTGCCCTGATCCTAATAAGATTTTCTTCTGTTAGATAACCTTTCCATTTTCTCTAGAAGCTTAATTTGTTGGGCGAGGAATGGTTTTTATCCAAATAATATCGCATGCAAAAGTCTTTGGGCTTGAAGCATTGATAAAGACTGTGCTTCCAAAGCCTTTTGCTAAAAATCAATTTGCTGAAGATGAATGGGGGTTGCAACGAGGCTTTAATACAAAGGACTATTGATCCTAAATTCTTAAGCAGACAGGTGAAAGAAAGCCCAGAAATGGTTCTTATGTAACTCTTTTTTACAGGAAAGTGGACGAGCTGGTCGAGATGGACTTCCTTCCGAATGCCTACTTTACTTTAGACCTGGTGATGTTCCACGGCAGGTGAAACTTTGCTACACTCTTGACTATAAATTTGTGCATATTTCTGTCCATTTATCTTTTTCTGCAAAAAACTAGAGCTTGCCGGAGATACGACCTTTACATCTTGAGCTCAAACAATTTGCATTGGATATCTGAGGTCTATTTTTGGCACCAATTTCATTTAAGAACATAAGTATGAGATAAACAGTTATGTGACATAAAAATGTAATCAATCTATTTAAAGTTTTGAACTGATCTATATGTTGCATATAAATTGCTGGGTTATGTGAACAAATGTCATACCAATTTTTCTCAGAGTTCAATGGTCTTCTATGAAAATTCGGGGCTACAGAATCTCTATGACATAGTACGATATTGTCAGGTAATTTCTTCTACAATATCAAGTTTTATTAAGTAGTTGATCTCTTCTCAGTTGTTTGAAGTTTTAAAGTTAGAATAGTGATTTCTTTCTCCTTCCTCTTCTTGTTTAGGTGGGGTTTCTTAATTGTTTAGGCTTATTGGTTCCCTAGCCAATCTGTTGAAGTGTGAATATAGGAAACAAGGTTGTTAAAGTGTGAATATATACGTGCTGCTTTAGTCCTTTCTGTATGCTGGATTGAGTGCCTTTCTTTCTCCTTTTCATTTGTCTGATTATGGAAAATGATTATGCCCATTAAGTCATTGAATTATTAAAATTTAAATTGAAAGAATATCTACAAATAAAGAAGTGGTGTGTAATTGTATTATCCATTTTTAGGGTTTTCTTTAGGACCCTTGTCTTAGGGATTTTATCTTCGGGAAGTTATGAGCTCCTTTAATTAATCAGGATTAGGAGTAGTATATGTACTATAAATAGACTTATTTGGTTTGTATTTTGTATAATGTCACAATACATAAGAATGTTGTTTAAGGTTATGTTTTCCTCTCTTTTCATCCTTATCTACCAAAACTCTTTACTTACAACACTAATTGTAATTTTCATTCCCTTTAATGCAGTCCAAAAGACAATGCCGACGAAGTGCCTTTTTCCGACATTTTGCTGAGCCACTTCAAGAGTGCAATGGTATCTTTTATTCTTGTCATTTACTTTTCTTTTGTTCTCTTTCCTGATGTTGCAGGCTTTATATATATACTCGATGTTACAGAGATGTGTGACATCTGTGCATGGTCAAGAGAGGTGAAAGAAGTGGATCTCTCTGGTTTGTTGCTCTGACTTTTAGTTCAATTTTTACCTTCTACACTTCATGTACCATATATTTTGTATCAAACTGATTGATTTCCTTTTTTTTTTCTTCCTTTTGATATCTCAACTTTTTCCTACTTTCATCCTCCCATTTTATTTAGACAACCTTAACATATGGATACTTTACAGATTATGCAAAACTGATGGTTTCGTTGTTGCAAAATATGCATGCAAATGATCAGAGGTCAACAATGTTGCAATTAGTTGATAAAATGAAAATAAAACAGAAGGAACTAGGTTGGTTTGTTCTCTATTCTTTTTATAATTTATACTTGTCTGGCTAGAGTATTTGCTATGAAATACTAAGACCTTTGGGCCTAGTCAGTCCTTCCCTCTGTTCTTGTGTTGCCACTTAACATGGTTTAACAGTAAGGTTGGAGGAGTAACCCATGGCTCAAAAGTTAACCAAATCGTTGTGTGTAGAGACAAAATAAATAAATAAGAACACAACATCCAAGCTGCTGGATGTGTGTTAACTGCTCTCGTAAACTTCATTGAAAATAAAGAAAACTCTCCTCCTTTCCTTCATAATTCATGAAAATTGCAATATTTATCATGTATCAATCTTAATTTGTTTCTCCAATGTAATTTATCACAAAAAATGAATCTCATATCCTCCTATATTAATTGTCCAGGTTCTGAATTGAAGCGAGAGGAAATTGAGCAGCTCATCTTACACCTTTTATTGGGGCGGTTTTTGGTAATACGTTGTTCCTTCATCACTGAAAGTTATACAAATTTCTTGTTCTTAAAATTAGCTGTGCATATTGTAGACAAGGCAAGACAACCTCATTACATTTAGAGTAAAAATGGAAGAGCAAACACTGTAGAGTATTAGCATATATGATGAATCTGATTGAGTTTTATGATTTATTCTTTCATCTACTTTTGAGGCTAAACTATATGATTGATATCGATGTCCTTTTGTTTGGCTAAAATTTTGTATCGTTATCAATGTCCATTTGTTAGTTTGTTGTTCTGTTACAGTACTAATAGAACAGATCTGTGAAATCGTTGTGGGTGATAAACTTATTGTCTATACGACACAAAAATAACCCACTTTCTTTGCAAAATTTGAAAAGCACCAGTCTTAACTTTCTGTACTGTACTGCTGTGAAACTGCACATATTTTTCCATGATTTGCGCTGAACAGCTGGAGTAATCTTCATTTCAATTGGTGCCTTACATAAAGTGCGATTCTTTGAAGCATGGATTTATCTAAGCCCTAAAACACTCAACTGTGACCCGGATGAGTCCATTCAAGTCAAAGACAATTAAAAATTCTTGAGAATCGCCTCATAGAGTTAGGGAGTTAGTGAACAAAGAGTTTCTGTTTTTCGTTAACATCTACAGACATGTAACCAGTTTCACAATCACAGTATCATGATTATGCTAACCCTTAATTTACTTAAAAAGAAAAAAAAAACTGTGTAGAAAAAGTAAGGGGGATATATTCCATTATAATCTTACTTTGGATTGCATTAACTGTCAGCTCTAATTTTGAAGTTCCAAGCTTTCACATTGATCTATCAGAATAGCGGGTGATTTAGAATAAACCTTTTCTTCATGTAGAAAGAAGAATTTCAGCATACAGCTTATGCCACAAATGCCTACATTGCCGTGGGGCCGTTGGCCAAGCAAATACTACAAGGTACTCGTGATTTCCTATCAAAGATGCTAATCTATATATAATAAAGCCAATATATCATAGAAAAGCGTATTAAAGTCTTTTATTACATCTGTGCTTTGTTATTTCTTTTATTCAACTGTGAAATTCGTTAATGATAGACTGTTTCTTTCAACGAACTCGGTTGATTTTTCTAATTTAAGGCCAAGCTTGCACCAATTTGCGTCGCGAACTAAACACATCTGATTCTTCATCCAAAGTGCTGGTGTGTGTGTCTGCATTCGATTTTCCAAGTGTCATCGTCACATGTTGATTACCTAATTGTTATCTATTTGGTTATTATTTAAGCTGCCCATGGTGCTATTACACCATAGAGTGGAAAATATAAGATTTTCCATGTTTCTTTTGTTGGCACTATTTGTTGCACGGTGTCCAGATGTACTTACCTCCGCCCGATTGTCATTGTTTATGTGCAGGAAAGAAAACTGTGACGCTTGAGATTTACACTGAACAGAGAACTAATGCGGGTGGTGTAAGATCAGTGAAGCGCCGCAGCCCTGGGTCCTCTGGTTTGGAGCTAAAGCTTGATGAGCTGAGAAAAGAACTGTCCTACGCTGGAGGAATACTCCCACACTCAGTCTTATCCATGGAACAAATCAGCTTATTAAGTTCCCAAAAACCAAATTCACTGGAACAGGCAAGTTTTAAGTATGTTTGGATATGTAGTGTTGAGTGGATTAAAATGAAACGGCGAATAGCAAAAAGGTGTAAAATGGAAAACTATGAAACAAATATACTATTTCATTATTTGAATATTTTTGTAATTGAAAGGAAAAAATTGATGGTTCCATACTTCCATCCTATACCCCATCTGAAGCATAGAGAAGAAACAGGAAAGTGTATGCATGACATTAAGTTCCTCTCCATTTCATTATATTTTTAACAATCCAAATAATGTAACTCAATTTCATTCACTTCAATTTCACTTCATTCCGTTATTCTATCAGTGCTCATCCACACCATATGAAATAGATGTTATCCAGATCAGAGTTATGATATCTGTTTGTGTGTGCAGTTGGAGAAGGTAATTGGAAAATTGAAGACAGAAATGTACGGAAATAGAATACTTGAGCAAATTCAAAAGTATTCGGATTCCAAGCCCACTGATAAACAAGAAACTGATGGTAGAGCAGCAAAGAGGTCAAAGACCAAGAAAAATCTTGTGCTCATTTAATAGTAGTGAAGATGAAGAATGATAACTGGTAAATATTTGTGTTCCCTCGGCAATTTTTGTTTTAGTTATTAAGTTATGGCACAGTTGAGGAAAAAGAAGTTATTCAATTACAAACTGAGCTTCTGGCGCATCCAAATGATGAAATGGAATCTTTATGACCAGTGCCACAGGGTTTTGATTGTTCCTATCATTAAAAACAGTTGATAGTATCGAAATTACAGTAGAGACCGTACCCTGTAGATATTTAAACAGAAAAGTTGGTACTCTGTAATTTAATTAATTATTACCCTGATTTTATTTCTCTATGTTTTCAAATGTCATTTTAAATAACGTCTGTACTGAGTATTTTGTTATTCCGAGATGGTTAATTAGAAAAAGAACCGGAGTCTACCTCGTGATTTAATTTATACAAATTAAACAAGTTTTAAATATGTTGATTTATTCTGTAAATGTTGCATTTAAAATTTATTTTCAAATGGGTGTTTACGTTTGTGATGAATTATGATGTGTTTCTAAAACGTAAATATTAGCACAAATATTATGATATTATGCTAGTATTTTCACGAGGGATATAGTTTACTCGTACATTACTATTTATGAACAAATATGTTGTTCATTCAGCTATGAATAGACATCTGATAAAAAAGATACCATTAAACCAAACTTACGGTATAAGTCTCTACAACCAGTGAGAAGACTAAAAATTTAATCTAATAAACTTAGGGTTCATAGTTTCAATAAATTAAAATATAAAATATAAAATGAAACATGTATAGTTTTATGAAGGTATAATTACTGATTTAGTTTTCTATTTTTTGGTTTAGTTTTGTTCTGGTTAAAAAAAAGTGTAAAAGACCAAAAAAAAAGAGAAGTATTTTAATCTTAGCTAATGATTCAGTTAGGTCAAAATAATTTCAAGTAACACTCTTATTTATAAGCAAGTTGGGTACAATTTTTGTAGATATACATAATCAAATATTTTCAAATAATTTAATCAAAAGATAATTAGTAAATAACAAGAATAATATCTCTTAATTTGGTTTATATTCATCAAATGTAAATGGAATTTTTCTTCAAGATTCTTCTTTATATTCTTGAATATTCTCCTTTCAATCTTAGCTTCCTATAGTGAGGTCGGTCCTAGGGTGACATCCTCGCAAATCTTGAATCATCAACCAGGTACCCTTAGTGGCGTCAGTCCTAGGGAGACATCCTTTTGGATTCTTGCAATGACCTCTACTCTATGGAGACATCCTTCTGAATTCTTGCAATGACCTCGGTTCTATGGAGACATCCTTCTGAATTCTTGCAATGACCTCAGCTCTGTAGAGACATCCTTTTGGATTCTTGCAATGGCCTTGACTCTATGGAAACATGTTTCTAGATTCTTGCAATGACCTCAGCTTTATGGAGACGTGTTTTCTAACTTGAATTTTCATCTAATTCCTTGGTCTATTTAATATCTTGGTTTATTAGAGATCTTCTCCATCCGGGAGGGCACATAACTCTCCAAATTTTGAGCTTCTATCACTATACAATAGGAGCGAGAAAGTTGCTATTCAGTAACCATCGTTTGCAGCTTCCCATACTTCATCATCACTTTTTACCTAATCCTGAATAGGTCATCGATTTAGTAAGCTCTCAACATTACACAAACTTTAGCTAAAATATGTCGTCTGTTTGGTAATCTATTGTTTGGTGAGCTCTTAGTATTACACAACTTCTAAAATTAATTAAGCTGAGTTGACGAGCTCTCAACATAAAAAAACTACAATCCAGTAATTTGAGTAGGTCGGCTGAAAGAGGAGATCTCAGTATCTGATTCTGTTTGAAGTCAGTCGTGTTGAAGAGGTAGGCAAAAAGATGAGCTTTTAGTATCAGATTGTTTAACACAATCGTACTAAGCAGATCGACAAAAAGGTGAGCTCTCAGTTCTTAGTTCTTGCAATGCACTTTTCATCAATTATAATAAGAGTGTCGGTTGAGAAATGAGCTCTCAATTCCTGTAATGCATTTATCATTAGTTATAATAATAGTGTCGACTGAGAAACGAGCTCACGACTTGACACGTTGTATGGACACGGTGTTAACTTCAACCTAACGGAGATGACCAAATTGAACCCTTGGGGTACTAAATTCAACCAACAAAAAATATGGGGACCAAATTGAACTAAATCAAAAAATTAGGAGATCAAATCAATAATTATACCTTTTATGAAATATCAAGAATAATTGGTGTAATTTATTATTTTTAAATGTTTAATATATATATATATATATATATATATATATATATATATTTTTTTATCACTACAAATTAAATTAAGGATGGGTAAATTTATCTGAATAGGACTGAACCATGAAAAATAAAAAAATACAGCTCTCTTTAAGTGGATTGAATTATAAAATAATGTAGACAAACTAAACTCCTATTAAATCAATTGAATATTTAGAACTGAATTGTTCTTGTCGATTTTCTAAACTGAACTGAATTTTTTAGTATTGGTTTTGAAAAGAAAGATTGTCCTGTTTCTTTAGTGCGTACAATGTCTTCTTTATCATTTACACAACACCATAATTGGTATTGAAAAACCAATAATGTCACAAATAGTTAAAAACTTGGTAGAAATTATCGACAAATTCGCTTCCATTGTACGACAACTCTTCCACCTAAGCATTTTTGCCACTAAAGTCCACCCTATGAAACAGTATATTGTGTATATATTTACTTTTGATTAACTGATAAATATTTTTCTATTTTTTAAAGAATGGGATGTTTAATAAATTAATGGTCGATTAGTTTTTAAATTATATATCCAGAAACGGAACTCTTTGTCATTTCATTTATATTTTTGTGAAAACTTATAACAAATTTTATTTGTATATAAATATTATAATTATCTATTTTGCCCACTAAAGAAATTTTTTAAATCAGTGAATGAATCCTGGTAAGGTCTTTTTAACTGCCCTTGTTAAAATAATTTATTTTCGCATAAATTTAAGTTCATAAATTTCAATTACTTTGTCCTTTCATGTTAGGAAGGGCCATAGCTAAACAAGTGGCTGAAGGAACATGCATGCATGCATATTATATTAAATCTCTCCCTCCACCTTTAACAAAGTCACTATACAAAATAATATTCTTCACTCTTTTTTTCTTTTTTTCCTTTTTTTTTACCTATAAGTATTTATTACACCCTTTTGAATTCAAGACTCTTACGTCCACATTAGATAAAAACAAAAAGTTAATAATAAAAAAAACTTATAAACTTATTATTTTAAGTTAAAAATAATGTTAATAATATCTTATGTATAAATGAGTTGAATCCAT
>Ga0214545_1000072_pt1 | contig 103860 bp, 46 predicted proteins | sample CNSS4metaG_FD_160064 | JGI IMG/M metagenome (GOLD analysis project Ga0214545, IMG submission 160064) | Root nodule microbial communities from cowpea collected in UCLA plant growth center, Los Angeles, California, USA - CNSS4 | ecosystem: Host-associated > Plants > Roots > Nodule | place: USA... | reverse complement strand
TAATTAAGTGTTTATTAAATTTAATTTTTGGATACAAACATTTACATTGCTATCTCATTTATAATTTTTATTTTAAAAACTTTAGATATTTGAAAAAGAAGTCATCATTTTTATATAATTAAATTATATTTTTTCTACTAAAATATAAATTGAAAGGTATAAATTTAAAAAAAATCAAATTATATAGTATTATTTAATTCTTTTAATATACATACCGGTTACACATGTAATAATATTAAATAAAATTAAAATCTTAAAATTCTAATTTTTAGTATTTTTATTTTATCATTTATTTAAATTTTATATTTATAATAAAAAAATACATTTTGAAATGCCCGTGCGTTGCACGGGAATAAAAACTAGTGATTAATTAAAGTGTATCAAAGAGAAGAAAGAAAGAAATAAACATTTAAAATTGAAGACATACAAAAGTTACAATTAAAAATTTTCATTAGCATTATGCATTTAAATTTCATCCACTATATCGTAAGTTTTTTTTAATATTAAATAATAACAATTTCTTTGCAGAAAATATTTTTTTTTCGTAAGAATTCTATTCGAGTGGCTTAAAATTTTAAAAAAATACTAGCAAATTTGATTCTTCAGCAATGTGTATTTGAATAGTAACTACTGTATCCTAAGCTTTTTTTATCATACTAAGTGATAAAATTATTATAAGCAATTTGTTTTCGAGTAAAGCTTTTATTTTCATAACAATTTTATTTGACTGGAATAAGGTTTTGAAAATAAAAGTGATATTTAAAAAAAAAATAGGTAAATTTATTTACGATAGGATACAGTGATACAGTGCTAGATTCAAGATTAGTTGGTAGAACCTTAGTCACACTGATTTCTACTGTATACTAACAGTTTAAAAAAAAAAAAAAAGAGATTAGAATTTTTATAGTACTGATATTAAATTAAGGTTTATTTGAGGGGGTGGTGACGTGGCAGAGGGAAGAAAAGAGGGTTTATTTACTTGATTTTACAGTGAGCGCACCAGGTGCACATTAGCGCACTTCACGGAGTGTGTGAATGCATATACCCAGAACCTTGCGCACCCTAAACTTAGCCACCACCACCGCACCAGTACCAGCAGCAGCACCTTCTTCTATTCTTCTTCCTGCCTCACCAAACGAAACTCTTCTCTCTTTTCTTATCTCATGTTTTTCACTCTCTCTCAAACTCTATTCCTGATTAGGGTTTTCTCTATTCCCAATGCCTGCTAATTCTCTCTGCCAATTCCCAACCCTGCCAGCTCCTTCGATCCTTCACACAAGTTCCTTCACCTTTTACTTTTGCGCCATTCAGAGCGAATCGGGAGCTGCTTCCTGCCATGCCGCCTAGTCGGAGAAAGAGCGGAAAAAAGGCGGCGGCGGCTGCCGCCGCTTGCAGTCAGTTTAAGGTCGGCGATCTCGTGCTTGCTAAGGTTAAGGGATTCCCTGTTTGGCCTGCGACGGTGAGTGTTTCCTGCTAATTGTTAAGTGAATGCTTGAGTTTTTGGATTGATTGTGTTTTACTGTCCAGAATAACACACCACTCCCCCTTGGATTGCGTATTTTGTTGGTTCTCCTTTGCTGAACTATGTTGCAGTGGAAAGTGTGTGAATCGATCAATTTGGGTGATGTTTTGTTTTAAAGTGTATATTGAATTTTGTTGAAGTTTTGGGGTCTGACCTTGATTATCTAGTTTGCCTTAGCTTAAGTTTTTCTTTAAGTGGTTGCCTGTTTTTGTTTCAATTAATTCGGATGTTTTATTTATGTGTATTATGTCTTTTATTAAAAGTTTTTGGGTCTGACTATGTATGTAGTATGCCTTTAGCTAAAGTTTGCAGTTTTTCTGTCTAATTTTGATAGTATATGGGTACTGGCTTAATCAAATAATTATCTTGTGGAAATATTTAATGAATGACTTAGTTGGGGGTAGAGGCTCCCGGAATTTGGTTAGGAACAGATATGGAGAAGGTAAGAGACCAGGGGCCATTGTTAAACAATTCAGAACTTTGCTTTTGCATTTTCTGTTGTCCTGTATAGGTTATACGTTTGTTATGGACAGTTGGGCACTTTTCCTCGTAGTTTGGTTTGGATTTTATGAGAATTTTATTTGCTGATTAAGTTGTTTTTGATTCTTGGGGCAGGTGGATGAGCCGCAGAAGTGGGGTTACGCTGCTGATCGGAAGAAAGTATTTGTCTACTTCTTTGGAACCCAACAAATGTGTGTATTCAAATCCATGTCTCACATGATTGAATTGCTATTGGTATGCATATGGTGTTCATGTTTGATAAGTAAATGAATATAAATGATGAAATTTCAAACTAAGTTGTTTGCAATGGTATAAGTATAAATGTGACATGGTTCATATCTTTTTGACCTAGGGATTCTGTAAGGTTTAATTGTGGTATTCTTGTTCATTTTAATTCTCTCGGTGTTTGCTGGAAATAAGATTTTGAAACATAAACACTGATTTTCCCTAAATCAATTCACGCAAAAACTGACTCTTCAAAGTCTTAAATCTCAAAATTTAGCTAAATGAACCCTATCAATAACCTGTGATAGTAATATATATGATGTGAGGTGGTATGATTTATAATTTGAGAGTTCTGCTTATGGTGTTTTTGTGGATAGAAATGTTTTTATACTGGATTGCGAGTTAGGCTTTGTGACTGTGAATGCTTGAATCCGTAATGTTTTGGTTTCTGCTTGGTCCACAGTGTGTTTTATTTTTTTCTGTAATAATTTTCCTTCTTTTCTGTTCTTCACGTTAGATTCTTTCTTAGTTAGTATTTTGCCTTTTATTCAATTCTGAGGGCCAGAGTGCAGCTCTATAAATTATGTTTTCTTTTGGCATCCTCAATATTTTTTCTTGCTAAATTCACCCTGTAATCTTTCCTATAGCCCTGTCACTACTTATTCTTATGGTTATTAAAACTTATTTGGAACTTTTGTGGTTCTCTATTTAGTTGATTTACAAGGAAGTGATAAACTGGTTAAAGATCCAGCAAAAAATATAGCAATCTTGGTTAATTATAGGTAGTTATTATCTTGGTCAATTAGAGGAAGTTATAATATTGGTTACATATCCAGTAAGAACATGTACAAGGAAGTTATACACCAGCGTTATTGAAAAATGGCCATGGTGTGGCACAATGATGGAAGGTGGTGGTGGATTGCTGGATGCCACAGCATGGTGGTGGTGGATTGAGTTTGGAAGCGCATTGTGGCCACTTTAGACGTTACAGAAATCACACCAGCACCTTGTGACTCGTTGTGAGGAAGAAGATGAAGCCTCGGTCCTGACTTTGACACCTATGCCACTCTCTAATTTCATTGTTTCTAATGCTGTTATGTTATGAGTCCTTAGACCCAACCAAGCCCAACATTTGTTTTTGAAAGGGTTGGGTAATAAAACCTGAACCAAACCCAATCCATGACTAAAAAATCTATACCAACCACAAACCAAAAAGCACAGCAGATCTGGTTCAACAACCATGGTCACTTAGTCAGGCACAGATGGTGCTGCCACTTCACGTGACTTGTGATGCTGCCACCTACAGCTTATTCCTTTGCTACCTGCTATGTGTTCTGCTGTCATCATTCCATGGCAGTGGCAGTGCTTGTTCCCTTGTCCTCACACAACTATATCTTGGTTTATCTGTTTCCTCTTTTGTACTTAATTGTCCCCCTCCCCTTCTTTTGTTTCCTCTTTCATTCTTCACCACCACCGTCTCCTTTTTCTTTCTTTTTTTCTCTTTTCTACTCTATTTATTTTTTGTCCTTATTTAAAGTTTTGAACTTGAGGGTTTATGTTTTTGATTTTATTATTATTTTAATTTCTAGACTATCTATCTATCTATTTATCTATTACTATTAACTGTTTGGTTGTCTTTCATTATTTTCACATTGCAATTATATTTCTGTTTTGTTTATGTATATGAATACATTGCATTTTTTTTGTCTGTGATGCTTTTGTCATGACCTGTTATGAGTTTGGATATATTTTGTAAAGGATGTTTGGGTTGCCAATATCTTTTTAATTCAATATCAACAGCATTGCTCAACTCCAATTTTTCCTAAATAAATTCGTGCTAATTGTGACATTGTTAACATCTTTTCTTGTATCACTCCTATATCCATTTGACATGCTTTTATTACCATGTGAAAACCCATTTACATGTATAGGGTACTATACTTGCTTTATTAGTATACTTTTATACTTTTTGGGGGGTTTAGGAACACTTGAAAGAGTATATATGAGGAAAAGAGCTTGATGATCAATTACGTAGAACAAAAGCTTAAGGAAGAGAAAGAAAACATTTTTAATATCCAATTGATGAAGTGGCCAATGATAGAGTTGCCATTGCAAAGAAGAGACAAATTATTGTCGTTTTTGCCACTTAAGAAAAAGTATTACTATAATCCATACCATATATTTGAATCCTTTAGCCACCAATTGGGCTTGAAGGCGATCAACTTCACTATTTGACCCTACTTTAAGGGTGCACACTCATCTACAACCAATTGTTTTTGCCCAGATGGCACAGAAACTAAGTCCCATGTGTGATTATGTTCAGGGATCTACATTTCAACAATCATGGCTTGTTGCCAGTCAAGTACTTTGGTCACATTTTTTTGGATTGGTAATAGAAGACATAGAGGAAATAAATGAGAAGTAGGAAGGGGATAACTGATAATAGCTTAGAAAATTGTAAATGGGATGGGGATTGTGGGTAGAGTATCTTTTCAAAGAGCAATAAGTTAGTTGGAATTTTTAGTATCAAGAATCATTGTATTGAGTATGGTATTTAGTGATGATAATGAAGGACCTGATGAAATGTAGATTTTGACTTTGTATGGATTGTGAGATGTAGATTTTTGAGAAATTGGGATGTGTAGAAGATTGTGCCTGACTACTGGATTTTAACCTCAAGTTCTTGCTATTTTTCATTAGGATACTTTGGTTCAATTGTTTTGGATGTGAAGATATTTTGTCTTGTTAGGAAAGCCATGGAAAGAGTAACAATTTTCTTGAGTATGTCTCGTTCTCTTACAATTAAATCATTGAGGACATCCTTGACCTCCATGTCCTCCTTTATTGCCATGTTCTCCCCTTCCTCGAGTAGATACCATGGCAAAAACGTCAGTAGGATCATTAAGGTTTCTACCTTTAAGAGTTGGAACACAACATGGTTGTGCTGTTAGTCTTTCCACTGATGGGACTTCTTGTCCGGTTTAGATTTGATCTTGAATATGATCAAAATTTGGATTCATGGCACAAATTATCATGACCATATGTAACTTGTCCAACTTCTGCTTATAAACATCTTTAACTCCTCAAAGTAGATTGACGTTTGAACATTCAAAGATGTCATCTTATGTTTTGTCTATTTGAGAGATGGCAATTTATGTACAAAATCATGAAGTCTCGGAATGTCATTTGAGAAGATGTTCTAAGCCTTCTTCCAAAAGGATTTACATGTTTTGAGGGTCCCCAATATATTAGGTTCATTAGATTGCCACAACAGAGCACAAAGTTGCCAGTCAAACTTCTTCCACTGTTCAACACTTGATGATATTTCACTGCTGTCTTTTTTCCAGTTTATCATCAAAACCTTAGCCAAGAAACCAAAGTTCAACACGAGCACAGTATGATAAATAATTTTTAGCATTAAGTTTTTTTGTAGTAATTGTTGGAACCCAAAAAATGAGTGGTCTATAGCTCTAGTAGAAACCGAAAAACCAAGACAAAATATGATTGTTCCATACATTTTTGTATGCATAAAAGAAAAGTGTGTTCTTGAAATTTTGTTGACAACTGGAAAGTAGGAAGGTGAAGGTGTTACTTCCTTTTCTTGACTGTTGTATAGTTAGCTTTACTCTGTCTCTGTTTTAACCAGTTTGATTTCCCTGATGTTCTGTTGGTATAACTATACCATATATTGTCTTGGTTCAGGGCTTTTGTTTGGTTTTGGTCTATAAAATGTTTGTCGTTGTCTCTCTGCATTAGTGAGAGCTGAATCAGTGTTGGATTGAGAGGCAGAGGTATTCAATCCAGTATATTGGTATGCTTAGACCAGCCATATGAATTCAAAACACAAGCTCTTCTCACTTAAAAGTTTGATTCACTTCTTTTGATTTCAATTCCAGATTCTGGCACAGCTTTGTCTCCTGTCATAAACCATTCTTACATGAAATGGGATGTGGCAGAACGGTTACTTGGTTTGGTATGAACAAGTCTTGCCTTGATTCAGATTATACCCACATTCTGAGCTTTCAAATAAGTTTTTAGACATGTCTCATATTTTGATGTCTCAAGTTGCATAAAATCCCGAGATAACTCAATCTGCATTGTGTTCAGCTACTGGTCGTGATGAATGTATCCTCTACGTTCTCATTGTTACTCTAAGGGGGATTGTCACAGAGATGCAAAGCCTCTGCTTCCCATTTAAAGTTAGCACCAATCTTGTCAATTGTTATATAATTTTTGCCATCCAGTTGTACGGCAGTCCTGAAATTTACAAGGCTGTAATTGGACTATTTGTTTTAAAGGGTTCTATAGAATAGGCTGTTGCAGTGATGTGGTATTGGGCTAAGGAAAATAAGGAAGGACAGTTGCACCTGAGTGCCTTGAGTCCCTGTAAAGGCTCTGATAAAATGTGCTGTAATAATTTTCCCATATTTGAGTATAGGTACTCTCCTATACTTAAAGATAATTAATAACTAGAAATAAGGTACGAATTTCTGCGTACTTGTTGATAGATGACAAATTTCTACGTAGTTAATAGATCTGAGGAAATATACGAACTATATTCCTTATGATTAAATAAGGTACGATGTGAGTTAATATTGATTAAATCATTCTACATCCATACTTAATCAGGGAAGGAAGGAAGTGACTTACACCAACTTTAAAGGGAAGAATAATAAATTAGGTTTTGAATTTTTAATTTCTATTTCTTAGTTGATGATTCCATTGACTGAATGCGAATTGTTTTGAATATAATTTATTTTTAAGCTAACGGTAAGACTTCATAACTGTGTTGTGTTGTGGAATCTCTCTCAACCTTTAATTATTTCCCCTTGCACAAGGCTTATATTTATACAGCTTGAAAGTTGTCTTAGTTTGGAATGTGATTTGGTTTTTCAGAGCATTCTGTAATCCTACCGATGTAGAAGCATTTACTGAAGATAAGAAACAATCTCTTGCCAAACGTCCAGGAAGGGGTGCTGATTTTGCACGTGCAGTAAAGGAGATTATTGAAAGTTATGAAAAATTGAAGTGTGATAATCTAGATGATGACACTAGTTCTGATGGTGAAATTGGTATTGCAAATTTATCAAATCCACTTGATCCATCTGCAAACCTATGGTCAAAGGATGAGATCGAGGCTCCTTTGGCAATTAATTCACAAAAGGAATCTTCAAATTGTGTGATCGGCAGACCTGATGTAGTTTGTGCAGCTGAGGATGCTGTTGCATTGAGGAATGAGTCATATAATATAGAGGCATCATTGGATGAACCTACTGATAATGCTACTGTGACTGCAACTGTAAAATCACCTTTTCCAATTACCCTAAGAAATGAACCAGCTCGAAGGATTAGAAGCACATTACAGGTCCAAGACTTTGTTGTACCTTGTAGTGATGGTGAAAATTTCGGTGATGGCAATAGTGATGACTATGTATTAGCTGATGCAATTCAGAAAATGGATATACGAAGGTGTAAACATACCAGGAAATCTCCTAGTCTTTTCGGTTGTGATGATACTAATTCACTTGCATTTGCCTCAAATCTTAGCATGGAGGACAATGGTTCTGAAATTATTACAATAAATTCTGATGGCTTTGCTTTAAATGAGGGAAGTACAATAGATTGTAATTTAAAACTTGAACAGTCTGAGCCTTTTGAATGCCCTGAAGGTGAAGATGATTTGAACAAAGGTCTTGATCTAGAAATAAAGACTGTAATCAGCAAGAAGAAAAGAAGACCAACTAGGAAGAAAGAAACTAATGATGCTGGTGCACTGAATGCCAGTCAAACTTTGCTGAATATGAGTGAAAATTCAAAAGAGAGATGCCCTGACCAAGATGGAGATGAACACTTGCCCTTGGTGAAACGAGCCAGAGTTAGAATGAATAAATCATCAACAGAGGCAGAACTTAATAGCACTGTAGAAGTCCTGGTGAAGAGTGGTGATGAAGATATTACTGACTCACCACATCAATTAATCACATCCTCAAATTGTGAAAATGGTAGCCATCCTGAAGTAGGTTCATCAGTCTTGAAAGAAGCTTTGGTTAATGTTTCTCCTAACTTAAAAGCTCCATCTTCAGAAAATGGTTCTCATATTTGTAAAATTAAGAAAGAGCAAATGATTGGCTTTTCTGTGAATGATGAAGCTGCTCTGCCTCCATCTAAACGTATTCATCGTGCTTTGGAAGCAATGTCTGCCAATGCTGCTGAAGATGGTCAAGCTTGCATGGAATCATCATCCTCTATGGTGGCATCACCTGGTAGGTGCTGTATATCTACTCTCGAGAAATGTCCTTGCATGACTGATAATAATGAAGGAGGTAATGGTTTAGAACTTCAAAGGTTGGATTCTTGTGACATTGATTCTTCCCATGTTAGTGTGTCTAGTTTCTCAGCTCGTTCAAATACAATTATTTCCATAGAGAACGGGTCATCTATAGAAGTGGATGAGCAGTTGGCCAAGTACGAAAATGAAACTGGAAAGGATGCCATCCCTTGTGATAGACAGCAAGTTGGTGAAGATCTTATTGATTCTGTTGTTTGTTTTCCTTCCAAAATAGTTTCTCAAATTGAGTTACATGGCAAAATTTCTCCTAATCCTGATATGAAATGTTGTCAAGTTGGAAGCAATCAAGATTCACCAGGTCCATCCTTGTTACCAAACGGTGATGTCAACATCAGGCCTTTGAACCATTCAGATGCATCAAATACATTAGAGCATGGCGGAATAAGTCTTGATCCTGTGTTCAGGGCCAGTGAAAGTGATAAATTATTACCTCAAAACAGAAGTAACGTGCCCCAGAATGTGGTGGTTGGTTGTGAGGATGTGAAGCAAGTAGTTGGTGACAGCAAAAAAATTAATGACATGTAAGTTATTTTAGCCTGTACAATTACTAGATTCTGATCACACATCCTTGGGGAGAAAAAAAGAAAAGATTATGTTAAAAACATTTTACTTTAATTATTTATAAAGATTTGCATTTTTATTTCTTTAAAGATTTCTATTCATTTCCACAAACATCACTATTGGGTAAATTTGTCACCCTTCTGCTGTACACCCTTTTGATTGGGGTCAATGGAATTCAATCACTGGTGTCATATATGATAAACATATTTTAACGAATCTGGTAAAGGTGATGCTAGTAAATGAAAAGAGAACAATTGTGTGATGAAAGTAATGGTGCATTTCTTCCAATTCAATAAATCTTGTGCTATTATTTCTTTTCAGGCATAAGGTTATTAAAGAAGTGAAATTTAAAGGACAAGAGGAGGATATGAATTCTGTCTCAATATCAAATGATTATTCAGGTGAAAAGGGTAATTTAGGGATTGTGTCAAGCCCATCTTTGACTGATGGGAGAGTCTGCCTTCCACCAGGTTCACCTCCAAACACAACATCAGTCTGCAATATTTCTACATCAGACAGTAGTAATATCCTTCAAAATGGAAGTTGTAGCCCTGATGTACACCAAAAAAACACTTTATCGGTTCCTACTGATGGATGGAAAGATGGGATTGTGGCAAATGACCGATCAAGATCTGTGGGCAAGTCAACTGAAGCAGGAGATGCTGCTTTGTTGTACTTTGAAGCAATGCTTGGGACATTGACAAGGACAAAGGAAAGTATTGGTCGAGCAACACGCATTGCTATTGACTGTGCAAAGTTTGGCATTGCAACTAAGGTAATGTGATGGTGCTTTCTAGATTTTTATTTTCTTCCGTGTCAATAGGACATGTTTGACCATTGAACTGTTAATGCTTTTTTGATTATATTAGTTTTACTTATGAGTCAAGGGAACCCAATAAGGTGGGCTTAATAGTGGATGGAGGGTTGAGATAGTTTGTATAGGGGCATAGGTTTAAATCTTTATGCTGTGGTGCTGCTGTTGTATACACAAAAGAAAGCTTTTCATAGTCTGTGTGCCTTTCAAGGCCTTTGCTTTCTTGTTCTTCAATGTGAGCTTGGTTTTCTTTGCTCTTTTTATGTTTTTTAGAGGTTCAGGATGTGTAAAAATAAGGTGGTTAAACTCAAGATTCAATTTAGACTGGAAAAGGGGATACAAAAACACAAATCGCTGAATTGTAACATGTAATATTCTGCAATATATAATCTTCATATATATGCATATGACATAACTATAAGAGAAAAAAGCTCATGTATCAAACATTTAATTAAACTTTAATTTATTATCCCAGATTAATAAGCATATGAAAGTCAATAACTAAACCGCATACAAATTCACAGGTCATAAACGTCAAGCAAAGCTGCTTAAAATACTGTTGTAGTACCAACCAAGTGACTACTAGTACAAAACACTACACTTGAAACCTAGACTAGACCTCTAAAAAAGATCATCCGATCATAATCGCTCAAGAGATCCTCATTTCTTCCATAGAAAGAGAACCAATCAACCACACAAAAAGAGCAGCAGAAGCAGAGGAGCTAAACAGAGAGTCGGACAACCTCAAGGATGCCAGAGAAGAGCTCTGGTTGTAGTGGTTCATGCAACAATTTTGGGGCTTGGGTGAGAGAGAACCAGTTTTTGTGCTAGGGGTTGAACAAGATGCAGGGATGTCAGGTCAGTGAAGGTGTTTTCCTGTGTTGTTAGTGTTGGGGCTACAGAAAAGTGGGTTTTGGGGATTGGGCTTAGGATTACAAAAAGCCCAAAATGAAAAAGAAAGAAACTTGATTCACTAGTGAAAGTTGGCACTTGAAACTGATTCAACCAATTTTACAATTCCCCTTGGCAAGTCTACCTATTCTGCTCAGCAGTGATTATGAGCAGGGACGAATAGAAGTCTGAATTGAACTTATTGGTGTTCATGTATTATAATTATGACATTTTGGATACAAATCTCATCTCCTGGTAGAATTTGAATTTCTTTAGGAGGAAACATTTGTTTTGTGATAACCAAAATATTGGAGTCATCAAAACATTGTCTTGTGCCTGTTATCCTTAGCCAGAATGCCTTTTCTTTGCCTAAATTATTGAAGAATAAATTGCTTGATGGTATTAGACTAATGTTCTCTTCTTTTTGAACAATCTTCTAAATTATTTGATCATTTTTTCTCTTGGGCATCATTCATCTTGTTTTTGGCATTCCAGTCTAGTTTTGTTTGTCCTAGCTTAAATAAGTTTGAACCAATATGTTTAGATTTAAATCTTACAAACCAAGATGGGAATTAAAACCTTGTCTTAATGATATATGCATTTTTGGGGGGACTGGGCTTTGGGGGTGTATTCTAGGTGGTTGAAATTCTTGTACGTAATCTGGAAATTGAGACGAGCCTGCATCGGAGGGTGGATCTGTTTTTTCTTGTTGATTCTATTGCTCAATGTTCTCGAGGGTTGAAAGGTATTTTTCTTTTTCAATTGTTGTTTCTTCTTGAACCTTGCAAGCACAACCAATAGACTATGTTCGCATGTATCTGTTGATGTTGTAATCATAACCGAACTTATAGTTTTAGTATGTTGAAAATATATTTATTTTCCAGGAGACATTGGTGGAGTGTATCCATCCACTATGAAAGCAGTGCTGCCACGTCTATTGTCTGCAGTTGCTCCTCCTGGAAATGCTGCAAAAGAAAATCGTCGTCAGTGTCTTAAGGCAAGATAATGAGTTTTTTCCTGTTTACGAAGTTAATCACAGATGTTCAAGTTTTCCCTTTGAAATATTTCTTTGGGTCATTATCCTTGTTAATTTTTCCTCCCAATTATGTAGGTATTAAGGCTGTGGTTGGAGAGAAAAATCCTTCCTGAACCCATTATTCGGCATCATATGCGGGAAATAGACTCATATAGCACTTCAGCTTCTGCAGGTGTCTACTCACGCCGTTCATTAAGAAGAGACAGGCCTTTTGATGACCCTGTCAGAGACATGGAGGGCATGTTTGATGAATATGGAAGGTGTGATGCATTATTCACTCTGCTTTTCTCCTACTTCTTTAAGTGTGTTAACTCAAGTTGCATTTGGTCTTGCAGCAACTCAAGTTTTCAGCTACCTGGATTTTGCATGCCCCGAATGCTTGAAGATGGAGGAAGTGATTCTGATGGAGGGGAGTTTGAGGCTGTTACTCCTGAGCATGATTCTGAAACACATGAAGTGCAAGAAATGGCTCATGCAATTGAAAAACGCAGGCATGTGTTGGAAGATGTTGATGGTGAGCTTGAAATGGAAGATGTGGCTCCCTCTGTTGATCTTGAATTAAATTCAAATTGTAATGTTGATAGAGTAAATGTCCCAGAGTTTGAGAAGAATCTTCACATGTCATTTGCTCCTCCTTTGCCACAAGATTTGCCACCGTCTTCCCCACCCCCACCTTCATCTCCACCACCTCCACCACCACCACCACCACCTCCTCCTTCTCCTCCTCCTCCTCCTCCTCCTGTTCCTCTACCTGCACCCCCACCTACTGCACAGCTCACATCAGCTACCTCTGATCAATTTCATGTTGCAGTTGATTCAAAAGGTTTTGGAGATTCACTGGTATGGTTTACACTTGCTTGTTTTTTCTAAACTCAGTGTAACAAGTTGCAGCATGTGACAACTGATGTAATAACCTTTTCCTTTCTACTTGGACTTTGGTTCTTTTTGCAGACCGTGAAAGCCAATGTACTGCATCCTATGGCTCAGCCCTTTTCTGAACCAAGAAATGGTCAACCTGCCAGTGAGGCAATGCAGTATACTGTCCATGAATGTAGAGACAAGCCAATGCAGATGCAGTCGTCTACTTGCTCTTTGAACATTCGCCCTATACAATCAACTGACATTTCCAGGAACACTGATGGTGGTACTATACATAATAAAGGTTACTCGATACCACCACCTCACCATGTGCCATCTAATCAGTTTTCTTTTGTTCATGGGGAACATCGTATGAAGTCTCAAAGGGAGGTTCTGCAACCCCTTCCATATTCCAATGATTACCATTTTGTGCCGAGTATGAAGAGAGAATTTGGTTATGAAAATCATGAGAGATTAAAACAACATTCATGTGATTACCAAGAGATATGGAATGGTCCTCCTTCTTATGGTAAGACTGATCACTGATGATGCTTTTGTAATGTCAATTTTGAAGTGAAGATGGCAGGCATGCCGTGGTTTTATTTGGGTGTGTATGTATTAGTAATTATCTTTCTTGGGATTTCTCTGCTTTCAGGTCCTTGGTATCATGACAGAGGTGTGACTGCTCCTTATGGTTGTCATCCAAGTGAACCAGCCAGTTTTCCAGGTCATGAATGGAGATTTCCTCCCCCACCACTGAATTACAGGGACTCCTTGCATTTTAGACCTCACTATGAAGATGCAATTCCAGTAGCAAACCGAGGTATATATACCCTCTCTGACAGATTTTCATCCATCTCTAAAACATCTTTATTATCTGATGTACATATGTTATTGGAATTCTTAAATATTACGTCAAAAATATTGAATTGAGGTCTAAGATAATTATGTTTCAGGCCCAAGCTTTTGGCAGCCCAGGTGAAGAGAAATTACCAATAAATGGAGGTCGGCATGCTACTGTCTATTCGCAGGCTTCTTTGGTTATCCTTCACTAATTAGTAACCATTGTTACCTATAATTCACTCATTGAATGTTTAGATACAACCCACTTTTTGGCGTGGGTCCTGCCTTTGTTTAGAAGAGGTGGTTTTTATTCCATCTTTCTGTACATGGAAGAAAAAAATCTTTATAGAGTTCCGCAGAAACTGCACAGAATATGGTTACAATTTGCTAGATTTGTATATAAACATATATATTGCAGCCTCTTCTGCAGAATGCAGAGCAGGAAGAAGAGTCACTGTACAGTCGTTGGAGAACTGTAGCTTATCTCTAGGCTGTCAATTTATCAAATTCTTTTGTTGCAGATTATATAATTTATTTCAAGGAAGCTCTTATAGTTGGTGATCAAAAGTACAAAATTTGTTTAAGGGCTGTTTCCTGAAATTGTTTTCATAATATAGAAAAAACTCCCCTTCGGTAACTAAGATGAGTTGGCTGTATTCTACTTGAGTATTGGCTTTATTTATTTATTTCTCATACATGCCTTTTTGTCATGCACTCAGTGTGAGTACTCTGCAGCCTGTAATTTGATGGCTAATGATAAAACCTTGGCCTTATATTCAAATGTGTGGGGCCATTACCCTCTCCATGCCATGTTAGAATTGATTAAGGTTGTTGGTATGTTCAACTACGTAAGTGTACCGTGTCATGGAGGGCATGCCTAGCTGTTACCATCATAAACTTTGGAAAAGCTTTCGTAGAAATATTTTCTTTTTCAAGTGAAGAAATATGTATTTGCTTTTAAAACTGAATAAATAAAGATCCTCTGTAGTTTTAGAAAAAGCTTGCATTATATCTCCATCATTCCTTTAAATTTTTATATTTGAGATGTTACATGAATGATGAGATTAAGAATTGCAGGACTTTTGTAGGCGTAAATAGAAAGTAACATTATATATTCTTTATAAAAGTATTAAACTGCTAAATGACTTGAACAGGGTAAGGCCATGGCTGGTGTTTTGATGACAGTGACAAACAACATTTTCTTATATCTTTAGTCCCTTTTTTAATGTTTGGTCTAATCAGGTATCTCTTCTTTCGAAATTCATAGAATCAGTCTTCAATGATTAATGGCTAGTATTTTTTTTAACGTGGTCAACAATAATTCACATCAATCTTTCATTTATGATAGGTGTCAAATTAATTAGTTTGAAAAATAAAATAAAATATCTTTTTTTTAACTGGGTTTCTTCTCCCTATTCTTCCCAATAGAAGCTTCCTCTCTGCCATCAATCCCTATTGTCGTCTTCCTCCTTCTCTGTCTCTATTATGATCGGGTGTTGTTATGTGTATGAATGTTTTGTTCTATGTTTTTGGTTTTCTGGATGAGTGTGATTTGATATTATTGTGGGTGATTGAGAGGAAGGCTAGAGTTGTTCTGTGTGAGGGTCGTGAGTTGGAGGAATAAGACGAATGAAGTTCTAGAACGTGATTGTTCTGTTGTAGTATAAGGGAACGGTGATGATGGAAGATGATTGCAGTTGATGAATATTTTCATGTTTTCGTTGAACTGGAGTGTTTATAATGGATATTTTTTATTAAAAAAATCAGAATTATGATGAGAAATGGAAGGTAGAAGATGAAGGTTGTATGTGAATGGAAGATGTTGGTGCTGGAATGAAGATCAATCTAGGTGTGGAAGATTTGGAAGGAGAAGCCATACATCGAGAAAGAAGAGGATGTGGAAATTTAATTTAACTTTTTAAATTAATTAATTTGTTTAATGCTTTCAGATAAAAGATTACCATTTATCACGTCAAAGAAAAAGAAAATATCAATACGTCAGAGAAAACATTAACACCGTTAGTTATTGAGATTCATCCTATAAATATTGAAAGTGTAAGGGCTTAATTATATCAAAACTTTGAACATAAATTAAAATCAAAATCGCCTAATACTTTTAGTAAAAAAAAAAAGGACAAAAAGATATAGTTAACCCTTATTTTAAAATTCATTACAATGATTTAACTGTTGTGCAAGAGCATGGATGTAAGTTTTCAGTAGAATTTGTGTGTACTTTCTTTGTCTAAGAAATTTAGTGCAAACCAGCAAATTTTTTTTTTTTCTTTATCTCAAAATTAAGTTTTGAACTCAGCACTTTAAAGAAGTGTAATTATGACTAACCATTTACTAGATAAAAGTGAGTATGGAAATTGTTCCTTCCATTTCACAATTATATGAATCAGCAGAAAATAAAAAAAAATTTATGCTTTTCTTCACCTAAAATTAGAAGGCCGTGTTATAATTGAATATGTAAGAACACTTTACAGGTTTGAGGTTGAGGTTTATCTTGTGAAAAGTGACCATCATGAATAAAGTGGTCTATAAATGAGCGGTTTTTAAAGTCATTTATACAACGTTTGATATTTTTTTTAAAATGAATATATGTATAATCTGAGATGATAAAGATAATCTGTTATTCCCGGTAAAGATTTAAACATTAGTTTCAAGAAAGCATAGTAATTGTACTTTTTCTTTCTATTTTTAATTAATTTATATATTATTTAATCAAACATAAAAGTAAAGAGGCTGAAATTTTCATAACCATTTTATTGACTCGATTTTATTTTATTAAGTTAAAATATAATATTAATTTGTAAATTTAATAATCTTATTTAAATAAAGTACCTGGATTATTACTTTTAATTTTTGACATTTTCATTTATAATATGAAAATAATATTGTAAGAAAATATACATTACAAATTATTCCCACCTTTAGTATATATAAACTATATTTATATATTACTTTTAATTATATTTTATAATTAAAAAACATTTAAATATTAAAATTAAATGGATGCACGAATATAATATGTGTTTCGGATACGACACAATACGCCGATACGTTTATTTTAAAAATAATAATATACAATATCAATACGTGATATATGTATATTTGATATATGAATATTGAAAATTATACAATAATTCTTAAAAACGTGATAAATATATGATTATTACTGTGCAATCATAATTAAAGCTATATGTATTCGAGTTATTGTCATGTACTATCTATTTATAAATCATATGCTTTGTTGATAAGTATGAGTAAAATATTCTAAAATATCGAACACAAGTATTTATGTGTTGAAAACAAATATATTATCTAAATTGAAGTACATGTCATAAACTTCTATTTATTTGCTATATACATTTCCTTTATTCTATCTCGTTGCAAAAACAACTATTTTTAGTATGTTATTTTTATAAACATAATTAATTTCTACACATTATAAAATTTAATAAAAATATAAGTGTTTCATTTATATGATTTTTTATTTTTATAATTATCTTTAATTATATATAAAACAATTGTGTTTTTGTAACTGGCGTAAATTTTACCCTTATAAACATAATTAATAGAAATTGAGTTTTTAAGTAGTATTTTGTCTACCTACCCTTCTACCACTTTTTACTTTATAAACATAATTAATTTTAGTATTCCCTATATTAAAATATAACTAATATATATATATATATATATATATATATATATAAAGATATTCATAATTATTATAATAATCAATCTATCAATCTATTGTAATAAAAAGAATAGAGACATGCACTGTCACAAATATGCATTTTTACTATAGTTGTCAAAACGTATAATTCGGCCCGATCTAACACGGGTTGATGATTTAGTGAGTCAATCCAACCCGGTTCATTTTTTAGTGAGCCAAAAAATTTTCGAACCCGGTCCGACCCACTACGGATTGGCGGATTAAAAGGGTTGGATCACGAGTTCACTTAATTAAAAAAAATACAATTTTTTTATTTTTTTTCCAGTCAAAACTAAATTATAATTTGAATTAAAATTTAAATAAACTTTAATACAATACAAATACAAACCAAAATTAAAAAAATACAAATAATGTGTGTTGGCTAAAAAAACAACATAACATGACAAAGATGTAAAGTCCAACTTAATAAAACACTTGTTTGACTCTTTTATCCACCAACCCGTCTCACCACGGGTTCAACCCGGGTGAGCCGGGTTCTACATGAGCCGGGTCAATAATTAACCCATATTGAAATTTGTAAAAAAACTTCAACCCAACCTGACCCGAACCGTGGTGAGCTGGATTGACTCACGGATTTCAACCAATTTTGACAGCTCTAATTTCTATGGTGTCTCTGATTTCTACTTGTGTATATAATATATGTATGCAATATTTTATATATAATGCGGATTTCTTCATATTATGCATATATTTTATTTTTAATTATATTTTAAAATAAAAAATTAAACATAAACTACTGATATTCTGAAAATATATACTCAAATTCAACTATTTCATAATAGAAGCATGTTTATTCCTTTTTTTATACACGTTTGTAATTTATATTGTCCATCCAACATTATTTTATTCAAATTACAGAATAAGTATATCAAATAACAAATAATAATATAAACCGACACACTGATAAATTTATGAATTAATATAAACATATTTTTTAACTTATTAAAACAGAATGTTGTAATGAACGCAAGATATGTGATTATGAATAGTTGTTATGTTAGTTAATAAGAGTACAAAATATGCAAACAAGATGAGATAATTTAAGTATTAGGGATTTTAGATAGATTTTAAGATGAGCTAATGTAATGTATTTTTTATAGTTTCTAAAGTGAGAAGAAGACAGTTAGAAAAATATAAAGGAAAATATTGATAACTGTGAAGTTACTAATACTAATCAATTAAAAACCGTTGAACGTGGGAAAAGGGAAAAGTTTGTCAACTCAACTTTAATCATGAAAAAAACGCATAAGTGGTCCACCTGCCATGGCTGGAGGACAGTTAACCTAATGAATGAAATGTGAAGTGGAAGAGTTAAAGAGAGTACAAATTGGTAAACCCAAATATTAGCATATACAGAGTGTGAGAAAGTTGTGGAAAGAGTCTTCTCTCACTTTTCAGAAATGGGTGCTGCTGAATCAGTCTCGGAAAAATCCATCCATGAATTCTCGGTCAAGGTAGAGGAGATACTCAGAATCTCAACATCGGAAAACCCTTATTTTTTTATTATTTGATTTTGGAAACTATTATACAATTCTCTCACCATATGGTTCATGGTTGGCACAGGATGCCAAGGGCAGAGACGTGAACCTCACCACCTACAAGGGGAAGGTTCTGCTTGTAGTTAACGTTGCTTCAAAATGGTATTTTTTTACGCACCCTTTTCTTTCTTTTTTTCTAACTCAATTTTCTTTGTGTTTGCTATAAAAATTCAACCTTTCATTCTCTTTTTCCTTTTATTGCTCCTGGGTTAACTGATTAATTCTGTGGGTGTGAATTGCAGTGGATTTACGAATTCCAATTACACCCAGTTAACTGAGCTTTACAGCACATACAAAGACAAAGGTACTGTTTTTTTGTTTAGTTGTTGGGGTTTCATGTTCTTGGATCCTAAATTTGTGTATTTTCAGTGACCAATTACTTTTGAACTTGGTTGGATTGAAGGGCCTGAAAGGAATATCTTTAACTATTCATACTTGAGAGTGTTTTGTTGGTTGATCTCAGGTTTTGAGATACTGGCATTTCCATGCAACCAGTTTTTGAAGCAAGAGCCGGGGAATAGCGAAGAGGCAGAGCAATTTGCCTGTACAAGGTACAAGGCTGAGTATCCCATTTTTGGAAAGGTATGTATGATGCTGGTTGTCTGTGTAAGGCTCTACTGCTTGATTTTGTGCCCTAGATTTTTTAATAGAAAGACGATACATTGATTTTTTGGTTTGTTGTTCTAATTTTATTTTGTGATCAAATGCCGATTGGTTCAGTAGCTTTAAGTTGGTAGTCATTAGTATTTTTCAAATGGGAAGGAATAACAAGCCCTATTGTTTGAGTCCACTGAATACAACGTAGGATCCTTTAAAGTTAAAAACTGTGATATAGACATCTTCTGTGGCATTTTTATTAATTATTAGTCCTGGAGAACATGCCGAATAATTTGGTTAATGGAGTGAAAAAGTGTGTGATAGAGATTGTCAATAGGCAGCTCTAAGTAATTCTTGAGTTCTTGAGGCATGAGCTGCTGCTGGGGAGTTTCATGTAAAGGATTGCTTAATGGTATTAGCTAAGTAACAAAACAATGAGAGATACATATTCTGCTGTAGGCTGAGAGACAGAATTGGGATTTAAGCATGCAGATGCTACTATGGCAAGTTGGCAACATGGACTACATTAGTAACCTTTTGGCTGTGGTAGGTATTGTTGCAATACTTTGCTTAATGCAGTGCCATGAGTAGTGCAGATTGAAGCGATGTCAGTATTTCCTTGGTATGCTTTCCAATGGAAGTTTGAAGGGCTACTACTCTGAAGCTAAATATATCACACTTTTCAATTGGAACCACAGTAAACTTAATCTGTGTGTTGATTGAATCTATATGATCAGGGTAAAGGATTAGAAGGAAAATAATAAAAAGTTATGTAGATTACAAATAAATCTACAATCTGCAATCTGCAATCTGCCTGGATTCAGAATTACTAATTAGTTGCCATGCCTGTTATATGTTTGTCTTAGACATGGTCTGCATCAATTCACATGAACACTAGGAGGATGTAAAGAAAAGGATAAGGAACCAAAAAAAAAAAAGTATTAATAATATGCTTGGAGTTATATATCTAATGGTTTAGGCAATGCTACTTTGATGGGATGGAATGTTTGTGGAGTCAGGTTGTGCCAAAGTAAAAATACATTCGGCTTCTAATGATAGGTAAGATTTGACAGTGTGTCGTAAAGTCAAGCCCCAGTTATTGTTTTCCTGTCGCTTAATGTTCTGTGAGTGTGCCCTTATTGAATTTGTAATTGGTTTAGATGACTAAGTACTACTGTAAAATATAGAGCCTCGTTGATGACTGTTGAGAGATGGTTTTCAGTATGCTCTAAACGAGAACAGGAAAACTATTACTCAAGTCCATAAATGCAGCTATGCAAGTTGCCAAGATAGGTCTAATGTAAGTGATTTAGATAGTTCGTAAGAGGTCATAGGTTAAAAATCTCATGTCACCATTGTATCAGAAGAATAAGTGCAGCAAACTGAATTGGTAGAGTTTTGGGTTTGCTATTATCAAGGTGTTATTTGTGCCAGAAACTGCCCTGTTTTTTTAGAGATTAAATTTGAGAAAAGAAAAGGCTGTCTTGCAAGTGCCATATACCTTATGTTAGGTAAGACTTGACTTGAAATGAAATCCAAATGAGCATTGAGACAATGTGCTATGTTCTTTACTTATCTGAACTGTACTGTAATTTGGAAATCATGTCATTTAACATTAAAGGGTTGGTCTAGAACCATGAGGGACAGGTCTGTAGTTACAGTTTTCTTCTATTAAATAAAGGCAAAGCTGTGCCAAAAAGCTTTGGCACTGCACTGTTTGCAGTCCATTGGTGTACATGGTTGGAAATAAATGCTAGAATTTTCAGGGGAGGGTTTTTTAACCTTATTAGGGATTGAGTATATGTATATTGTTTAGCTTCCTTGTGGTGTTCTGCTAAAGGTCTTTTCAGGGGATTAACATGTCTTCCTTGGATCTTCAGAGAGATTAACATGTTTTGTTGCATGATTTGTGATATTTTCTTTTTTGGCCTCATTTTTCTCCTTTGACCCTTGTTATCAATTTTTCCCTTGAGGATTTCTTATCCTCTAATTTTGTGTCTTGCTCTTAAATTCTTTGTTTATATTAGAAAAAAGGTCAATACTTGGTACTGTCAAATGAGCCTCATAAAATGTATTACTACATATGGCTGTACTTTCCATTATTTAGCATCATGTTGTTAACTGCATATATTAAATTCCTTTTTATTTGCAGATACGTGTCAATGGACCTGATACAGCACCTGTCTACAAATTCCTTAAAGCAAATAAATCAGGATTTTTGTGTTCTAGGATAAAGTGGAATTTCACCAAGTTTTTGGTTGACAAGGAAGGGAAAGTCCTACAACGTTATGGTCCAACCACCTCACCACTGTCCATTGAAGTACTACTTTCTCTCTCTCTGTTTATCTCACATAGCTCTCTAAGGATATGCAATGATATTTTGTGTGAAAAATGTTCAAACTTGAAATTATTCTCCTTTGCCTTTACAGAAGGACATCAAGATGGCATTGGGGGAGGCATGAAAGACTCTACAATCACTTCAAATTGATGCTCTCTTGTTGAAGATGATTGAAACATAAGGAATGTATATTTGTAGATGTTTCTTCTAGTGTTGATTTCTTATATATTTCATGTCTAGGGTTTTAGAATTCTGTTTTGGTTTTATGATGTAAATCGTTACACTTTAAACTGACTAATGAACATTAGTTTGAGTTGTTTGTTTTGATGATTGTGACCTAAAAATGATCTTTCTTTGGGTTGAAATGAATAAAGGTTAAAGTGCAGGCTAACTAGTGTCCCTAGATTTTGATCACGGGATCAAATAATTCTTGACTTGGACTCTGGTGTTATTTGACAAAGAAATTTTCATTATTATTTTCTTTCTGGTGTTGACTCCATTATGGGAAGGTAAGTATTGAAAGAGAGATGTTAATAATGAACACTATTATTTGGTGCATTTCATGTGAGCCATATATTGAAAACTAATAATGAATGAATCTTACATGGATTTTGTTGGATAGTAAAAGGTATATCGAAAGAAAAGTAAAAATGAAATGAAAATTGGGCCCCTAGCATCTTATCTTCTATGATAAAACCCCATTCAGATAAACCTCCCTAAATAATTTCCAAAAGGTTAAGCCAAGTTAAAAAGAATAAAGCAATTACGATTGTGAGTGAACCATCACATTGATTAATGACTGCAACTGAACCATGTGACCATTATGACAATCACTCAATCATTTCATAGCTTGTTAATGAGAACTCAACATATTATATATATATAATATATATATATATATATATATATATATATATATATATATATATATATATATATTCTATTAATACTCAGTTAAATTCAGAAAAATAACTATTTCTTTAACTTAGTCCAGTAAGGTTTTGTACTCAAATTTACAAATATAATTTAAAATATTTATACTTTTAGGATATATTGAAAACAAATTCTGAAACACATGTATCTGGAGGTATTATTTAAAAATATATTTCGGATATCATCCAAAATACATTTTCCAGAAAGTGTAAAACTTTAAAAGATCATTTTCATCCTTAAATTATAATAATAAGTGCACCTATAAAATGAGGTGAAGAAAGCAATAGTCTGAACATGGGTCAGGCTGCCCCAGGAACAAAGCCCACCTCACATATGTACTGGACTGAACCCTACAAATCGTAGGTTATTGCTTTATGCACCACCACAATTACTAACTGCATCTCCATAATATTACTAGACTCAAACACCTCTTACCACCGTACCATTGTACCATATCACATCACTACCACTACCAGAGAAGACGAGAGAAAAAGCAGAAAAAAAAAATCAATCTAAATTTTTTTTTCCAGAACATATTTCATGTATTTCAAACATTTCATGTACGGGTATTCTGAAAATATCATTTTGAAAGGTATTTTATGAGTTCCGGATTTTTTTTTTTCAACAATCCCATTCTGAAAAATTTATTCCCGAACACAATTCATACGCTCCGAGAATTATGTTCTGAAAACTTTGTTCCAGAAATTTTGTTGTGATAAGTTTATTTCGTATATTTTGTTTCAAAAAGCTTTCAAAACATGTAATCCAAAAATCACTTTTTCAGATAGCAAAATAAGTATTTCAAAAGTTCGAAGAGATGCAGGAAGAAATTACGGGGGTGCAGGAAGTAAAATCCTATACCACTCTTTCACTAGTTTTATACAAATCGATGTGGGACCTGCAATAAAAGAGAGTTGAGAATATGAAGGTTGAACTGAAGATGATGAAAAGAAGGGTTGAAATGAAGAAAAAAAGAAGCTTGGACGTGATGTCATGGCTGCCATTAAGCTGTTTTGACAGTGACAAGGTTTTGGGTGCGACATGCGGCGACACAGTACACGTGACTGTGGAATCTACTGTGGGCATGAATATGCGTAACTAGATTTCATGAATGACTTTGAATCATGAATATTATTTCTTACTTATATTCTGGCCTCGTGTGGAAATCAGATGCATGTGTCTTCTCACAGTCACATTCAACAATAACATACCATCCTTCGATATTTGTTGCATTATCATTGCTTTCTCTCTGTCCAAGATTCTCTTCTTCCCTCCACACATTCATGTCTTCTCAACATTTTCTTTTCTCACTTTCTTCCTGATAGCAAATTTGTATAAAATTGATAGAAGTATAAAATAAAAGAATTTTCCGAGACGCGTAAAAATATTATTTTTAAAGATTTATTCGTATACAAATTTCTTAAGATATAACAATGGTATCTTGAATATATTTTGAAGACAAGAGAAACTAGTAAAATGAGTACTCTTAAATAATCAGGATAAAAAAAAGAAAAAAAAAGAAATTAAGAAAAAGAAAGATGAGAAAGTATTATTTTTTGGAAAAGGATTTAAACACCATTTTACAGGTGATGAATGAATTTTAAAAAATTGTTCTATAACTGAAACTTGGTGTAAAAAATAATATTCCATCAAATGTGAATGTGGGATAACTTGTGAAAGAAATCTCACTCATCTTAAAATAGAGAGAGACTTGCTAATGTTGCAACAAAGCTATTAATTGTGCAATACAATTATAAATATATAACACTTTCTACTATAAGTTTTTCATTCTTCTTTATCTTTATCTCTCATAAAATTCTCACAAACTTACACCGCGTAGATTAAATATGATTTTAATTTTTAAACTTTAAAAGAGAAGTAAAATTTGTTACGGTTGTAAATTTAGATACAATTTGATCTTAAATTTTGAAAAATATATAAATATAATTATTCTAATCAATTGTATTAATTTGATATATTAATATACGTTTAAGACTTATATACTTGAACTATTATTTATGGTTTCTTTGTTTGACTGAACTGAGAACGACGAAGGCAAATATATTAATATGATGCGTTTAGTGTGAATAGAAAACAGAAAAAATAGTTTTAGAAAATAGTGGGGAAAAAATAGTTTTAGAAAATTGTGGGGTTTACTTGTATTGTTTTTTTGCTTAATATTATTCTTATTTTCTGTCAAATCAATCATGTTATGCAACTTTTAAAAAAGTCCTTCTTTTTCTTACCTATTCTTAATGCAGCAATTAGAAACATTTACTTGTTTTTCTTTTTGAATTTATTTATTTTCTATTAATCTCTCCGACATAACCAGGCATCTACGGTTGAATGACATGAAAAAAATAAATAGGTCATAAACCTAGAAGATGAAATTGGATAAAAACATGCGAGGGAAGATAAATGAGAAATACAAATGTTTGAGTAAAAAAAGAATTTTAATAAAATGCTATTGGAATCGGAACTTATCAAAGTTTTCAATCTCTTAAGTATACTATATATTAGTACAAACGTAGGGATATATTATTAGATGAATATTATGTTGAGACAATTTTTTCTATACAATGTAAGGTTTAGGGTATGAAAAATAAGAAAATAAAATTGAATAATATATTTTAGAAATTAAAATCAACAAATATAAAGAAAAAATATTTGAAAATTTGATATAAATAAATTATGTTATGTTTTGATGCAAGTCTAAAGGCAGAGGTTCTAGAATATTGAAGGGGACAAAAAGAATTCTTCAAACACAATAATTGTTAGTTTGTCGGAGAAATGCTTCGATTTCAATTTCTCTCACACTTCTTTAGATTTTTATATATATATATATATATATATATATATATATATATATATATATATATATATATATATATATATATATATTCGTTTAAGCTATTGCATTGCGACATTCAAATGATTTACTATCATATTATAACCATTTGTTAAAAAATTATAAACAAAGTCAGCGTTTATTTAAAGTATTTGACAAAAGAAGAGAATGTATAATAATTGAATTTAACTTTTATTATTTTAAAGTCTACTTTAAAGTATTGTAATATCCTTCTTTCTAATGACTCTTTGTACTTTCATATTAGATAGTTTACTAAATGTGGTAAATATTGTATATTATAGAAGTGTTTTCGGTGAAAATGTGAATTAAATATGGTTAAACGATCTATAATTTTTTAACTTACATAGTATTCGTACAGAATTTGCATATTCAGCATAATTAGTTTTTATACTTAATTTATTACCATCAGACTTAAAATTTATGTTTATGATTATAACAATTCCATCGTCTTATTAAAAAGATAAAAGTAAAATTTAACCATTTTTGTTCATTTTATGATAATTTACAAAATAACAAAAATTTTAATTGAAAAACTAAAACAATAATACAAAATGATAAAGATTAATTGATATAACTTGGCTTGGCGATAATGATTATGATACATGTAAATTTTAAGTAATATAACAAATAAATACGAAATAATTGGATAAAAGTAGATTGAAAGCATTAAAATATTAGAAGTAAATTAATAAAAAAGAAGAAAATTGAAATTCTTCAAGTGAATTCTTCATTGGTTATGACATAAAAATTTCATCCGTTGGGTTGAGCGAAAGGTCAAGACAAGTCGGTTCGGGTTAAAGGTCAACCTAGTTGGTCGAGGCCGAAGGTTGAGCTGAGCATAGGAACAACTGAATCAGCCTAAATCAAAGGTCGAGCTAAGTTGGTCCAGACAAAGGTCGAGACGAGATGGCTCTGCATCGAGTTGGTCTAGGCCAAGGTTGAGCCTAGTCGGCTCGTGTCACATGTCGAGCCGAGTTGACTCAGATCGAAGGTTGATTCGAGTCGGTTCGACCGAAGTTTAAGCTGGGTCAGCCCTGACGAAGGTGTAAACAAATGACTCTGAGCTGAGAGGACCTTGGGTGAAGGTTGACTTGAGTTGGCCTAGACCAATCTATCCGAGTTGAAAGTTGAGTCAAATCAACTCGGGCCGAATCAGTTCAAATCAATTAAGGTCAAATTGATTCAAATTATGCCAAGGTTGAATTGTTTCGAATTGGCCCAAGTCAAACCAGTTGAGGTCGAATCGACTTGAACCAAAAGTCAAGATAAGTCGTACCAAATTGAAAGTCGAGCTACATTAAGTTAGACTCAAAGGTAGGATTAAGTTCATTGTAAAATAAAAATTGAATTGCTTTATTCAAACAAGAAAATTAGAATCTAAGATAATTCAATTATTTCATCCAAACTAATTATTTAAGAAATGGAGAAAATTAAATTACAAATAATTCATTTACTATATATTTCAATTTTTTGGAATTATTGAAATCCCTCGTCGAAACACTAGACTATTTATTTTCTTTTCTTTCAGTAAATCTAATGAGACCATTTACTCTTCTAAATCAAGTGGAAATTTATCTGGTCCTGTTCTTTTCATTTACAGACAAGATCAATCTCTTTTTAAAAGAAGCAAGGTTTTAACTACCGAGAAACTTAAAAGAAGTGCCTTAAAATCCTCTTAAGTTGTAAGAGTTTCCTCTGAAGATTTGATACCCTTTTCTTTAACTTTGATTTTGACACTTAAAACTATAAGGTTTGCTAATAGAGACCCTAAGCTTTCAATAAAAACTAACTAATATACGATATAAACTTGCCTTGGGATATTTCGATAGTTGGTTTTTGGATGAAAAATTTAAAGTTCTTTTTATCTTGAAAGGCTTGCAAAGATGGAATGAATCCTCCAATTAAGCTTCAAGACGTAGAAAACTCTCTTAGAAAAAAATTGTGGTTTGTTAACTTTGATAAGTTTTTTTGGTTGATTCATGAAGAGTGAAAGCTTAACAAAGTTCTTTGATGCTAAAAGATTGGATTGATCTCGAAAAAATGAGGTTCTTGAAGGTAAGATCAAAACAATGTTGATCTCGAAAAGTTTGAATGGTTTATTTATCCTTATTTTGGTAGTATGCAAATTACCCTTTTCTTTACAATGTGTTAACACAATGCTTCAAAGCTAGTTAATTTGTTTTCGACGAAAATATGAATTAAATATATTAATTACTAACCAAAACGATTATAAGTCCTTTTTAGTATTTTGTAGATTAAAAATAACATAATCAATACTTTAGTATTCAATTCATTTTATAAGAATTAAAACTTATAATTAGAATTTCATCATCTTGATTAAAAAGATATAAATGAAAATTAACTATATTTTTTATTTTTTTATTTTTCTGACAAAAACCTTTAATTTAATTGAAAAATAAAATAAATGCGGGAAATGATAAATATTAATTGAAATAACTTGGTTTGAAGGACAATAATTGTAAGGAAACATATGTAATCGTAAAGTAATGTGAGTTTCATGAAATAAGTTGCAAAATTATAAATAGCATCAGACTAATTTGAAAGCAGTAAAATGGTCTCAAAAGCAAAATGAACATAAATATAAATCACATCTAAATACCATATAATAAAAGTGATTAAAGGTAAAATAAAGCAAACAAATTTAAAAGATAAAAAAATATAAAGTAAGAGATAAATACGATAAATAAAAGAAGGGTTAAATATGTTTTTTGTCCTTCAACTTTAAGTGAAAATTGGAATTAGTCTCTCCTCGAAACTTTGATCCAATTTAGTTCCCAACTTTAGAACTGCGTGAATCTAGTCATTTCAAGAAAATTTTGTTAAGTTTATTTAACGTTTCAAACACATTTCATCATAACATTTGAGATGTTTATACCGTTTGACACATTTTTACTTCAATACTAACTAAGAAACTATCATGAAACACATTTGAAACGTCAAATAAACTTAACAAAATTTGGTTAAAAGGACTAAATCCACACAATTTTAAAGTTGAGAGACTAAATTGGACCAAAGTTTTGAAGATCGACTAATTCCAATTTTCATTGAAAGTTGAAGGACAGAAAACATAATCAATTTTATCACGGAGATCTTTTAACTTAATCAATTTTATCTGTTTTATACATAATAGTTTTCTTTAGTAGTTTATGCTTTCGAATAATTGATGAACCTCCTTTTTCTCCATTCTTTTCAATTTTTCTTTTTAACAATAATTAGAAGATAAAGTTTTGCAATAATCTTTTGTTGTTTTTCAAAAATTAAAAAGTTGAAATTTAAAGGTACTGATGTAAACGCAACAATTGCCATAAACTGGGTGTAAATATCTTGAATGCTAAAAAAAATCCTATTGTCGTTTCATAATATTATATAGTTGCTAAACATTTTTGTTTTTTTTTTCGTAACATTACAAAAGACTCTTAATTATTTACCTAAAGATCTCTTTAGCCCACGACTCATGAGCACCATATTCTTCTATTTCTAACCTACCTAATTTAATTTTAAATTAGCAAAAATTTTGTATCTCAGTTTTTGGCAAAAACTGATATACAAAAATTAGAAGATTTAGACTAGAGAAAATTCTGTAAAAGATAATATATTAGAATTTATATTTAATAATCTTATAAAATAAACTTAATAATAAAATAAGTTACTATACTATATATTTATTTTTAAATATGAAATTTCTAACTATAATTTGAATTTTGAATAGTGGAGATAAGATATATTTGTGAAATTACCCCGAATTATTAGTATATTTATCTTTGAGTAATTGTGGTTCGTATGTGATTTTTTAATGAGTTCAATATGTTTTTTATATTCAAAATATTATAAAAATGTTTTATTTCTAAACTAAATTATAAAATATTTAATTTTTGCATTTAATGAAAGTAATATAAAATATATTTTTTTCAATAAATGACACGTGTAGATGTTTTTTTATGTGATAAATGGATTATAGTCTCCACATATATAGGAAGAATGATTTATATACTTTTCATAAAATAGAACAAAATACTTTTTAATCTAATTTAGAAAAAAAAAACTCTTTTTTTTTACAATAGATTAGAGAAAAGAAACTTATTTAACCATTTTTTTTATCTACCCTCCTATTCCATCAATCCTCAAACAGCAGGCTTTATAATCTATGATTTGTTTTTTAATTACCTAACTTACTAATAACTCATATTATTAATGCATGAAAATAAGACAAAATATGGCCTAATAATACATATACAGATGACAAAGATAAATAAATATTAAACATCAAAATTCCTGCTAATTTCAACCATCCCAAAAAAACATATTTTTGATCCCTTTAAGAAAACAATCTTAATTATGTACTCAATTATCAAACTACCATCAAACTCTTCCTCCATATAATATTTTATCAAAAATATATTTCTAGTTTTAATGACATTTAATCTGATAAATAGTTGGCTTTAAAATGAAAAGAACAAAATGGTTTGTAGACATGTCTCAGAAAAAACACATGAAAAATGAGAAAATGAAGGCTTCTTTAAAACATAATTTGAAATATATGTATAAACCGAAAAACCTTCGATGAAGAGATATTAGCACATCTAAATCATCTCTATATTTTTCAAACTTTCATTCCAAAACAAAAAAAGATCACATTCTTCTTACATCAACTATGAATGCTTATTTCTCTCACACTATAATTGAAGTCTTTAGATAATCTTTATCCCCTCTGTCCCCTCTCCACACATTGAATCATGTGACAGATGAACAAACAGTTTCTCAAAACTCACTCGGCTATTAAACTCATCAAATCCTCTCAATAATATACGTAATTTCATCTCCATGCATGATTGAACCAAGATATATCCCAAACTTAACATATTTGAGTCCTTTAGGAACAATCAAAAAAAAAAAAAAAAAAAAAAAATATATATATATATATATATATATATATATATATATATATATATATATATATATATTGATTGTTGGAATTAGTCTAAGTGTGAGTCAAAGTCTCACATTTTCATATTGGATAGAAAAGACAAAGTTAAACACTACATAAGATGAAAGACCCATAATCCTATTGTCTTAAGATTTTGGGTTAAAAGTGATGTCAAATATCTTATATGTGTAAGACCAATATCATAATCATCATAATTTGTCAATGACTATAACCAAAATATGAAAAATATATAAACTTAACAGTGGTGGGTAAAAAAGACAAAATTAAACACTCTATAAAATGAAAGATCCACATAAATCCATTGCTTTAAGGTTTTTGGTTAAGAGTGGTGTCAAATGCCTTATTTTGGAATGATCCGCATAACTCTAACAAAAAATGGTCAGTTTTATCAAATGTCTTATATGTGTGAGACCATTGTTATAACCATATAGAACCACGATCTCTGAGTATAACTAATGTATGAAAAATATATAAACTCAAAAACACCTATATATATGTGTGTGTGGTGATTACCTGTTGACAACTGTATGGGCTTAACCAATTTCTGGTTGTTTTTGAGTTAAACCAGACCAAGATTTTTGGAATACGGTGTTGGATTTTGATACCACAAATGGAAAACATAGTGAGAAGGAGATATTCCATGAATGATGAGAAGGTAGAATTGGTGAACAGTTGTAACAGAGAGAAAAAGAGAAATGATAAGTGTTGTGTGTGAGAACATCTGAATTAATGGAAGGAAAAATAAGAAAAGAAACAGTGTAGGTGAATAGAAGCAGGGTAGAAAAGTTAAGGGAAAGAGATTAAGGAGGGGACATGGAAGAGTCTTACTTGGTAGAAGTGGATGAGAAGTCCTTCTCAAATGGGTTTGGCGATAAGGAGACAAGGTCATAGGTGTCACTTAGATATCTTAGGTGGACAGTGGGACATGTCCTATTTCCACACCCACGGGCCACAATATGCAATCCACCACAAATTTCATTCACTCATATCTTCAACCTTTCAACCTCTTTCCCTATATATATTTATATATCACCATTGGGACCACAACCACAACTTCAACACCCATCTTACCAAGTTTCAATGACAGCAACTTCAGCCATGTTTTCATCACTCAGGGCTTCAAAGCTTCGACCTTGGGGACGCTGTTCCAAGTACATTCGCCAACAGAGGACCAGGCTTTACATCATTTGGAGATGCACTGTGTTGCTCTTGTGCTGGCATGAGTAATTTGGTTTTCTTACACACTATGATGTCTCTGCTTGCTGCCACTGCATGTTACCAAATTTTGCTCATCAATTCACCATGTTTTTGGTGATTAATGTGTATATCAGTGTATGTATGAAGAAAAGGAGTCAATGATTCTAAGGTGAAGTGATTGTAAAATCGGCCTCTGGCCCCAGTTTCATTGATTATAGTTTTGACATGACACTCACTTTTTAACTTCAATCTTTACTGTAGCTTTTTGGTTTCATCAAGATCAGGGTAGGGTATAACATTATGAATTTATCATCCATTCATGTTTCTGGAAAATAGAGTGTTGGAAATGGCTTCGTTTTTATAAAGTTAATCTATCTGAAGCAGTTAATGCATAGAAAACGAATCATGTAGCTTCTTTTGAGCAGTTTCAAATTTTAGAAGGGGTATCTTTCCAATCTAAGGTAAGATCTCCCATTTCATTTGCAATGGTGTAGAATTAATAAGCATTTTTAGAAATTACTCTATTATTACAAAATTTATTCTATATTATAGTCGTTTTCATTTTTCCTCTGGTGGTCGTGTTAAGATTTTTATTTTATTTTATTTTAATATGGTTATACTTTGAGAAGCTAGAATGCAACAAGGGGAAGGATCACGCTGTGCCTTTTGTTTGTTGTTTTCGATTTTAAGTGATTGTAATGCTTTATGTCGTTGAGTGTGACAAGAAATAATGTTTTGACTTACATTTTTTTTTTATTTCCAATATATTTTTTTTAATTTCATGAAATTTAACCTTTCATCTTTCTTAAGAACTAGAAATTTAAAATTCAATATTATATAACGGATTGTAAAATGAGGTTCACACTTACTTATATAATATTGTAAGTTAGTCTTATTTGTAGTCGATGTGAAACTTTTAACATTTTCTCAAATCAAGACATATATATATATTCCATGTTTGAGACTAAACATTAATAGGTGATCTCATAACGATCCAATAACAGGTGGAATAATAAATCAACAACAATAAAAACTTTGCTAGGATAGACTTCAACTCGTGACCTTGATACCATATTAAAAAAAAGAATTTATGTCTAACTCAATTTTACAAAATCGAATTGTAAGATAAGTTTGCACCTACTTGTATAATATTGTAAATTAGTCTTATTTGTAATCGATATGAGATTTCTTACACTCTCTCACACCGATGCATTTATATCTTAACCGTGAGACTATACATTAGTAGGTGATCCGATAACCGTTTGAGTGATAGACATAACAAATAACAAATTTTGTTAGGATAGACTCTAACTCATGACTTTGATACCATGTTAAAAAGAAGAATTTAAACCTAATTCAACTTTACAAAACCAACTTGTAAGGTGAGACTTGCACTCACTTATATATTATAAATTAATGTTATCTCTAATCAATATAAGATTTCCAACAACCTCGGTTAGGAATGTATGTATCAATATAAGTCTCATATTAAATAGAAATGAAAAAGTGAAACAATATATAAAGAACAAGATTCATAAATTTATTACTTTAAAATTTTGGGTTGAAATTATATACATCTAAGAAAAATATAAAGAGAAAGATTTGCACTTCCACTCATTAATATTTCTTTCCATAAAGACCCATTAGTGATATTTGGGACAAACTCAAACAAATGTAATATAAATAAAGATTTATAATTTTATTATTTTGAGTCAAAGAAATATCTTGACTTATATATAAATTTGTTCACCATTCATTATATTTTACAATATTAAGGCTTTAGATACTTCTTTTCCTATTTTCAATTTTTGTTGTTGTTAAGTATTAGTGAATGGTGAATTTGAATCGGGGATAACAAATGTTGCATGATAGGATGGATTCAAAAAGATAGAGTGTTGACAGTAGGAGTAGTTCTACCTGTATCATAAATTTTGTTGTCTACATTAATTTTGAGTTGTTGGATAAGTTAATGGGAAATTTTAATTTGGATACTATTCATTTCTTGAAAAAAAAAAATGTATTGTAACACAAATATGGTACATCATATTGTCACACTATTCTACTAACTTCATAGATAGTTAATATATATTGATCCAAATTAGCAGATATATAAATTTTGAGAAAAACAAACACAAAATTCATGAAATTAAAAAAAAAAATTAACTGCAATTAGATCTGATATTTTCTTTTACAAAAATATTTTAGATGAACACGGTGTGTTTCTCTCTCCGAATGCAAAGTTTTCTGGGAAGAATAATTATGCATAATCGAGAAGAAGATTTCAAGACTATTATTATTATTATATTGTTAGAATTGTGAAATTTTTACTTATTTAAGAGACGTTTCATAAATAATTTTCAGGCAGCCTAATTTATAGTACAATTTGACCAGAATTTCCATTCTTTTTATTTCGATGCATATATATAATTGAGTTGAATGTAAAGTATATGAAAAATAATTTGTGGTGCAAATTATTTACATCCACACAGAAAAAGTGGATTTAAAGTGACATTCCACAGTGGCAAAAGGCAATCACATGCTGAACTTGCAATAAGAAAAAAATAAAGAATATAAATTTTTAGGCTATTATTCTAACGAGATGCGTGGTGACGTGTGTACCGTTAAAATGTAGACCAAAATCTTGCACAGTGTAAGGAATTTGAGTATTGAATTGAATCGAAGCCCTTTGTTTTTGTCAGACATTTTTCGTCTAAAAGAAGACAACATGGTGTTTGGTAGCAATCTTAGCACTGCACTCGACCAACCAAACCCACACCCTCACCTACTATGTATCACCCCAATTATAACCCCAATTTGTGGAAACAAAATCTATGATTATGAAATAAATTTAATTTAAATTAAAAGTCCTATACTAAGAAAAAAAAACAATATACAAGTAAAACGACTCATAAATATTTTAATTTAAACTTTTTAGTGGAATGTTATTTTAATATCTTAGACGAATCTCTCTTCTAAATTCTAGAAGTCAATCTTATTTTTTTCAAATTTTAGTAGGAAAATCAAACTCACGATCTTTCCTTCTCTTTCTTTCCCTTTCCTTTCATCTAACTACTAAGTCGCCTTATCACTTCTGAATTCCTTTATTTATTGATGTCTAATCTATCTGATTTCTCCCTATATAAAACCTAACATATTATTGTTAGAAATTCAAGTGAGTCTAAGTCCCACATTGACTAGAAATGAAAAAATTGAACATTATATAAAGATAAATACCCATAAATCCATTGCTTTAAGGTTTTGGGTTGAGAGTGATATCAATGTCTGATGTGGTTGGACTTAAGTCTCATTGGTGGTGTGTCTCCCTAGTGAAACCCCTTCTATAAACCTAACAAGTGGTATCAGAACCGATACGAGAAGGGGTGGTTGGACTTAGGTCTCAGTGGTGTTGTATCTTTTTAGTGAAACTTCCTCTATAAACCTAACAATTATCACCTTAATGACCTTATAATTGTTTCTCCATTACTCAATTGAATAACTCCAAACTCAGAACACTTGAATGACAAAGTCATTTTTGGAGAGATTGAAAATGTCCACATCTAGGAGGCTTACTTTAATAAATATAAGAGGTTGTAGAAAGACTTGCTCTAAGCAGAGAAAAAGATTTGAAAGGCAAGCCTACTACTTGTATCGAAGTGGCTGAATGATGTATAGAACAGTTCACGTGAACAGAAAGCGACACAACAATTTTCTTCTAATAAATGGAGACAGCCAAAGCCAAGATACTGGTATATGTCTGTTAAGAGAAACAACTATTTTTCATATCCTAATTTTCTTTTGCCACCATAATCATCATCTTTGTCATACTATATCTCACTCCAACATCAAAAGCTTAGTGACAGACAATACAGCACCAATGAAGTCATACAGAAAATTAATTAGATGCAGCAATCTCACCTCAGCATGAAAGGAACCCAGCCATATGATAGGCAAGAGGTGTGATTAATGATGTTTTTTTTTCTTTTTTCTTTTTTTCTGAAGGGTTTGTTTAGGGAGAGATTATATACGTGTGACATAAATTAAACCTACATAGTGATCGACACCACTTTTAACTAAAAACCTCAAAACATTAAATTTATAGATTTTTCATCTCATATAGTATATAATTTTATCATCTTTACCTGTGAGATTTAGAATTACACTTAGATTATTCTCAACAATTAATTATCAAAAATTGCTAAGAAAACAAAAGTGTAAAAGATAATAATATATTTTCTTTGATACTTTTGGACCTACATGTCCATAAAAAGACTTCCAAAAACAAAATGTATGACCAACATCTCCTTCCTGTGTTATGCCATCAAACACACCAATGGCCACACAACTATATAAAGGAAGGGTGGTCTGATTCAAAAGATCTTCAAATAATATTCTTCTTTAATTTAAATCATTCCTTCACAAACTTCTTCGAACTTTCTCTTGATCGCTTAATTTCCCTAGGAAAAGCAACGTTATTTCAATACAAGATATCTAAATAGTGCTATAACTGTAACCAGAACTGTATCAATGGAAGCATCTAGCATAAAAGTTTCAAGTGTATTTTCAATGATCTTTCATGAAAATATCTTGAAATGACTTGGCATGGAAAGTAAACTTTTCCTGAAGATTGGCATGAGAGGATAGAAAATTGACTTGGTAGTAGGCACTCTTTTAATTTTGTATTCGTATGACTTTATATCTTTCAAAATTTGTAGGACTAATTTCATCTGAGACTTGCTACATTTTTTATAAGCATGGATATATTTACTCTTAGAAAATTATTTAAACTCACTTTTAAAATACCATTTCCAAATGCCAACCCATTTTTTACGTTATTTAACAAAAAAAATATTAATTCTTTCTAAGTTCTACAAAACTTTTAGTAGAAATAGTCCAAAATTGTCATATTTCCACTCCAATCTAAAATTTAGAGAGATAGAAACCATAAACCTGATTCTGAGTCACTACAGGCTTTTGACCTGCCAACTTTCGGCCAGAAGGAACCCGCGCCACAGATGTAGCAGCTGCTACAGCAGCCACACGTATTCTGCCAAATTCATCATGCATTCCTTATTCTTATATTCATTTTCCACTTAAAAGCTATGGAAATAGAGATGAAGAAAAACAAGCTAAAAAGTTTATATCACCTTCTATGTACATCTATATACACATCAGTCTCGTCCACAATTTCTTCCTGCAAGGAGGAAAATTATTAAAAAATTTTCTTCCTTCTTAGGAAAAACAAATGGTACTTTGTTTTTGATGCACCAATAATGCACAACAATCCCATGTAACTAAGGTAATCTTAAATGTACAATAATAAAAGTGGATAACCGAGCTGTGATTAGTGCAAGTGGAGGCTACCTGAAGGAGTTCTTCAAACACGTCCTCCAAGGTAATGATGCCAATAACTTCATCCCCATCGTCAAAATTGTCAAGAGAGTGGTGGGAACCATTTGTTGCAGTGACATCCTTTTGAAATTGTTGTTCTGCAGCATGCTTAGAGAGTTTGTCAATATTGACAACCTTTTCTGATTTCTCGTAAAACCTGGCTAGTAATGGCATAGTTAGTTGAGAACTCTGCTTTATGACTTCTTTATCCTTGGATTTCTCAATGTTAGCAGTTGCCAGAGGGTACTTTGTCTCTCGTGTAACCTTGACTACAGCTGCCATATGACTGCTTCCTTTTTGAAACTCATTGAGGATATCATATAGAGGCATATCTGCTGGAACTCTGGATTAGTAATGAAAAACAGTTTAGTAGACTGAATGAGTTAGGTAGACAAAGTATAAGGTAACCATTGGTCAAACCTAGGAATTCTCCGGATGGAAACAGCACTGACTGGGGTCTCTGTTTCAGCTCTTACAGTAAGAAGGTTCTTTACCTAGCAAATTGAGTGGTAAAATGTTGTTAGCAGTTAGTTCCGGAAAAACATTTTTTAAGCATTTCGGATTCACTGTGTGTAAAAACTCACTAGTAAGAGGCCAATTATATTTTTGGGGTTTCCACTGTATACAGGAACACGACTATGGCCTCGTGAAAGAATTTTCCCAATTGCTTCCCTGTGATTAAGCAGAAAGAAAAATCTTACTTCAGCTCAAAATATATGTAGGCCAAATGACAGGTAATGGGGCATAAGAAGGAAAGGTAACTAGGTGTTTTAAAGAAAATCAATTACCTTAACTTACTAAACGGTGCACTATTGAAAATTAACCCCACACTAACTACTCTACTAAAAGGATAGCCTTTTTTAATTAGTCCAAAGAAATAAGGAATGTGATATCCCTGAATCAGCAATAAATACAAATATATATCATATGCATAAGAAAATCAAGTGATAAATATAGCAGCACTTGATACTTAAGCGCAGGAATTAACTGAATATCTGAAGTACTAATTAATGTTACTTGTAACATCATATATTAAGTAATATAAACCTTTTTCCAATTCACTATATAATATATAAAATAATTAGTCAATGCCTACATTCAAAATTGAAGGGAAATTAAAAATTTATAAAGGACCCTAGGGTGAAATGAAATGCAGTGCAATGCATTTGATGAAGTTCCATTTTGTTCCATCCTAATTTAAACAACCAAACAATGGAACATAATATCATTCCATTTCCTCTCACTTCATACCATTCATTTTCATCAATTCAAACACAGTCATTGGTATTAGCAGCCAATTACATTCCGTTCTCTCTATATATATAAGAGTGTATGCGTAGTTATTAGTTAATAACACAGAAATGCCACAGCACATTCCTGACAGCAGATAATTTTCTGTCCGTACTGGACAGCTGCAACATATCTTGCTTTTACAAATTCATTCATTGATTTACATGCTCTGTCACTTCAATGTACATCATGCAAAATAAAAAGAATGAGAAAAATATTCATGCATATAATTCAAATACACGAGTTTAGTTTAATAATACACCAATAAAGTGAGGCGAAACTGTGCCGGGTAAGTGAAATCAAGTAATGCACATTCCACAATACTTTGGTTAGAAATAACTATGCCTTCTGAGATTGCTACATCGATCTGACCAGAAAAGCCAACAGAAAAAAACGCACCAGTCCAATTTGGAAGCCACATCCAAGGAAAATGTAGATTCAATTGGTGTCATGGCCTCCTCAGCAGTCTGCATAATGATGTAGAAATGTTTTCTATTATAAAATCAAGCCAATATAATACATATATCTGGGTTTGAAATTTATTTTGAAACCAAAACAGAGGATTGTCCTGAAAGAGTGGGTAAATTATAACACATCCATAGACTTCTTTGCCAGAATAACATGCTCTCCTAACTTAGGCACTCGTGATAGTCTTATTCTACGGCTTTAAACACAGAGCCAAACCATCATACATTTAGGGGCATATATTGTCTCATTGGCACAGTATATTTTTACTTTTCCAGGTATATCAGAAGCAAATTTCACACCATTTATATATTCTGATGTAGGGAGTCTTTAAGGAAATGACAACTGTCAAACACTTTGTTACATATAGATATGGCAAGAGATAGAACTATCAGAATGCCTTTTTCCAAACCAACAGTAGCTACCTTCTCCGTGAGATCTAGTGCTCCGCTGATAATCGTTGCCTCGTCATGAGTGAGTTCACCTCCTTTACCAGCCTTCAATGGTAAAGAAAAAGATGTCAAGGGAAACATAAGCAATTGAAGAAAATGAAAATTTATAATGGAGAAATAATCAGCATTCCTTTATAAAATGTATCAAAGTTGTTTTTTAACATAGTAATAAATTAAAAAGCTATACAAAATGGTCATGATTCAAACAGATTACCTCTTGGCTGTGGATTGAAACAAGGGCTTTCAACTGTGCTCGCCTAAATAATGCATGACTATGTCCAAGTAAAACATCCAGAACCTGGAAGCATAAATGTAAAGATCTACAAAAGCCACAATTTATTTTAAATAAAAATGTCCGCTATTACGAACTGTATAGCATATGTCTTCAGAACAAAAATAAAACAGTTTAACATGACTACTGAATGGTTCAACCTTGGATAACCTAATCCAAATTGTCAGAAGCTCTTTTACTATAGGGCATTACTAGTAATTAGGAAAACTGAAAGAAAAATCTATTTGAGCATATAGATACATAATCAGAGTCATAAAAACAATAAGCAACATTGTAATGGGTGGGTGAATTTGTGTATCACCTTTACAGTATATTGGGGCTTGGAGAATGATATGATTTGCATATAATTTCTTGAATTAAAATTAGAATTTAGACAAGCATAGGCCTTACCTTTCCAATAGGAAAAGCAATTGGATAACAGATGATCATGAGAACACGTACAAGCCCCACAAAATTAGCACCAACATAGAGCCCATATCTCGTGCATATAGCTTGTGGGATAACCTATGCCAAAGTGGCATTGTAACAACAGTCAGTGTAATGTTCTGCTTAAATACTTGTGTGTGATGCCAGAAATCTGGAATGGAAAAATATTTGTACCTCTCCAAAAGCGAGAACAAAAGTCACAGATAACAGTACTGCCACAAACGGATGAAAAATTTTGTCAAGGTAAATTGGAAGTGCCTGCAAAATCAAAAACGGCAGGAAAGGAAACACCAAAATGAAGGATCCGCCAATAATTATTAGTTGTTATAATATCAGCAACCCAAAAGCAATGTTAACATAAATTATTGGTTCTGTGACATCTGTTATATTTGGCTTTTTTAGCTCTTTTCTCTTTTGGGATCATCATTCTTGTTGAACAAGAGAATAAAGGTGCCATCAATTTCAACCTGACTACAGTATAAACTTATTCATTGGGCACATATTTACAATTCTTTGAATACATCAAGGTTTGTCAGGATTTTTTTCAAATTAATAATAGGTTTATTCTAAAACTGATCCAAAAACTCAGAACAGAGATTTCTCTCAGTTTCTTCACCCTAAGTTCTGACTTCATTAGCATTGTACTTTTGTAAGAGCTGTACAGATAAATATGATGACTTTGACTCAGTTAAACAAGAAATGACTTTGTAGAGAAGTTATAATCTTCTTTAAATAATTACCTTATATAATTTACAAGCAGTACGGGTGTAACACTTTGAACACCATACTGAAGTGCAAAATGAAATCCCTAGAATTCTCCAATGGGGAAATCAAGCCAGCAAAACTTGTCCGAATTCTAAATTCAAGGTACTGTACTATATCATGTACCTTTTTGCCTTTTTGATTATTGAAAGAATAGACAATTGTTGGTTGGTTGGTAGGTTGGTAGGTCGGATGGTTGGTTGGATGGTTGGTTGATTGAATTGAACTATTAAATTAAACCCTCCGAAGAAAAGGGCAACAATTAAAATGTTCAGGCTATACAATTTCTTCAACAAAACAATCAGGATAAAAAAATTCACCATAAGAACATATTTACTTCCGGTAACACTTCCGTTGATCAGTAAGAAACCCATTATGCAGTGTAATCAGATAGCAATTACTTTTACAAAGAAAGAAAACCCATTTGATCAAGGACTAGAATTCCCAAAAACCAAGATGCAAATACCTCCATGGCACAGGCGTTACAAAGAAGCAAGGTGACAAGCAACTGATGCTGCTTCTGAACAACCGGCAAAATAGCAGCTGCAAGTGTGAACCAAAAGGTCAAAGACAGAAACAACAAAAGAACGAGGTTACCATAATATAATATCTGGTTGAGAATGTTAGGTCGGGGGGTACCAGCTTGTTTCTTCTCGGTGGAGGAACCACTCTGCTGGAGAATCTCAAGGTCAACGAGACCCAGAGACATTAATCCAAGAGTGAGACCAGACATAATCCCAGCGAAGAGAACAAGCAAGCAAGAAATTCCAGCATAAAGGAACCACCACAGAGTCCCAAATGGAATATCCTCAGCATCGTACACGAAATTCCCTGGTCGGAACTCCCTCATACCCACCCTCAGCTCATGCAACATGCTCTGTTGCTTACACTTCAGGAAAGCAAAAAAAGTAACAACAATTCACACTTCCCTCTAATGTAGCGAAGAAACAAAACAAAAAACACGCACCATCACGAGGATAACAATAATAATATTTAAGAAAATGTAAATGTACCTTCCATTCTATATCATTTTGATCGTGTCATTTGTTACGTAAATAGAATGTGTCGTTATCTGTGGTCACTGGAACTTAGGTACGTTTTTATTGTGTTGGGCCCAGGCCAAGTTTATTGTGGATTGTGTAAGACTAGCCCGTTTAAATGGAGTCACTTCATTAACTCACCCAGAACAAATAGAGAGAAAAAAGATTTCATTTTTCACAACTTTGAGTTTATACCTGTAACAAATCCTATTTCATTCTATATCTATGCTACAAAAGTGGGTTTAAACTTAACTCAACCCCATAAAACCAACATGTAATGTAGTGTTTGTACCTCACTTATATATTATAAAATTATTTTATATTTAGTCGAGGTGGGACTTTCAACATATTCTTTCATGTCGAGATATATACACGGGTCTATAAATGGATGGTTTGATAATGATTTGAGATAGTGGATAAAACAGAATGTCCAAAAAATTTCACTAAAATAAACTTTTTTGACTTTTTTAAACGATGGCTCTCATATTTAAAATGATAATTTAGTGTGCAGGATTAATTTATCATCTTTATTGGAAAGGAAATGTTCAATAAATCCTGCTACTTCCTTTTCAGTTTAAGCACATGGCAGAGATTTTAATGACTTTGAATGTGAGTTAAAGAGAAGTCTGATAAAATTGTTGAAGTACTTATTAACTATACTCTCATAATAATAAACAAATATTGAAATACCGTTTATTATTGCATCACACCACCACTCCTGTAGAGGAAAAAGGAGAGAAAATGTGAAAAAAACTCATTTTTCCAAAATTATTTCTTGTGTTATGAAAAGCTCTTTCGAGAATACATTACATGTAGCCTAGGGTTGTTGCATGAAACTTGTTGCAAAAGATATTATTATATGCATTTAAGAAAGTTTATCCTAGAAATTTCATTCCAAAAGCTTGTCCCGAAGTACACTTCATGTGTTCTGAAAATTCTGTTCCAAAAATTTCAAAAAACTTGCTCTGGAATATGTAATTTAGAAATCGCTTTTACAGAGAATAAAATGACCAATGTGAAAATTTGAGGGGTGCAGGAAAACATTGCGGAGGTGGTGCAGGAAGTAAAAGCCTTAGTTAATAATATAAGTTCTTCTATAGATTACTTCGGGTATGGAAAGGAGTTAGATTTTGGAACTATTCTTTATGCTATAAAATATTGGATCTTTTAATATATGAACACAAAATTAAATGAGGGATAGAAAAGTTTAAAATATTATTTAAAGAATATATAAAGAATTTGTCAATCTTAATTTTTCTTTTACCTGTCATTTAATGAAATCTTTGTGTTATCTCATTTAAGTATGAAAGGAAGTAAGCATAACATATTAAAAATTATTTCTAAAATATTTTATATTTATTGATTCTTTTTTATATTATTTTTATTTTGTTTTGATAATTAATGTGATATACTCTCAAATTTTAAAGTGCAGATGAAACTAGATCTATTGTTGATAAGAATGAAATAAATGTTTACTTAGACAAATCAATAATAGACGACGATACTATTTCATTGAGGAGGATGTTGATGTAAATATTGAAGTACTAAGAAAAAAAAAAATCCTAAACATTTGATAAGGATGTTAACAACCAAATTTTATAAATTTCTGCAATTTTCTAATTAGTTTAAAAGTATAAAAAAATGAAAAAAATAAAAGATAAAAAATGAGAAACCATTTAAAAAATGACACATCAAAATATAAGAGAAAGTTGACAAAATTTAATTGTTAAAAAATTATTTCCTTTGTTTATATATCTACATATTTCCAACTCATTTTTGTTATCCTCATAAATTTTGCATGTTGAATCTTGATGCATATTAATTAACGCAAGCACCCTTTAACACACAACAACTACTAAAAATATTGTGGAGGAAGAAGGTAGGTTGGTAATTGGAGTAAAACCATTGCCCTGTCACCAACAAACTTCATCACACACAAAAAACATGACAAACTTGAAACTTGAAACAAGGGAACACTCTTGGAGAACAACACATTTTATAACAGCAACACCAAAAGATCCTAGGAACACAGACAGTAGTATATAAGCAGCTTCCAAGGGTTCGTAACATATCACATGAACATTGAAAAAGAGGAAAACAACACGATCCATGGAGATTCTGAACCTAATAACAGTGGCTCTGCTATTGCTGGCATTAGCACCAAAGACGGAGAGCCAACTAAAACCGCCACTTATTCCGGTGGCAAAGGCTCCACGTCCTCTCTGTGGATCACAATTTGCACTGGTCAACTATGCATGTTCGAGGTTGCCGTTCAGGCATGGAGCGCCACCGGCAGATTCTCCTCCACCGCCAGAAGGTGACGGAGAGAGACACCATAATCATAACCACCGACATAACCACCGTCATGGACACAGTCACAGACACCACCAGACGCCTGAAGAAGAAAACTGTTGCCGCTGGGCGAAGGAAGTCGACAACCAATGTGTGTGTGAACTTCTCCTTCGCTTGCCACCCTTCCTTGTCAGACCCGTGCACCAGTACACACTCAACGTTGGAGCCGCATGTGACATCACTTACTCTTGTGGTTCACCAATCTGAGACATGGTCGCACATTTTAAGTTAGAAAATCTTGTCTTTGTCTTGTGTTTTGTGTAGTTTTTAAGGATTCATATTATACTTATGGTTTCTTGTTTCTGGGTTTAGTTTTACTATACATGTGTGTTCTTAAAGACTTCTTCTTCTTCTTCTTTTTAATAAGATTTAATATTATTATTGCACTGCCATATTTTGTCCTAACAACCATACAGATTATGCTCAAATTTAAATCCAGAAAATATAATTCTCATCATTTTATTTTTCAAGAAAGTGGAAAATGCAAAATATTCAACCTGGCTTATTTACTTTTCAAAAAGTATTATACATTAATACTCATTATTTTTAGACGTTTAATTAAAACCTTTTTTCATAGTGAATGGATGAGTTTTTATTTTGTTGGTCTAAAAAGTAATATTTTTCATTTATCTAAATAAAAAAATGACTATTTTTATGTCTATTATTTATATGATACTAATTAATTATGTTAGTGATTTTCGAATAACAGTGTGTGGGTATCAAATAAACTCTTAATATCGGAAAATAAATGTGATTTATCGATCTTAAAATGAATATTTGAAAGAGAGAACGGTGATTTGAAATTTCAGAAGATGGAAAATCAAAGAAAAATCTTTTACAGAAACTAAAACCAGAAATCACGTGTTTTAAAAGGATTGAAAAATGATTTAAAATTTTATTGGAATAAAAGATAACAAAACACCTAACTTCATTCTAAATTAATTTTTGAGGATATATAAGTTTATTTGGACCAATTTCTTCCTAATGACTTCTATGAGAGAGAATAAATAAACAGATGAACAAATTAAGTAAAATTTCCATAAATTAAAAAAAAAATTGTATCAAAGGATTTCTGCATATCAACATAACTTATGGAAATAATTATTTATTTTTCTTAAGCTTTTCTTCCCTTCCAATTATAATAAAACTAAAAATGGCGTATGGTTTGTGAGTTTTAGGATTTTGGGCCACATTGAGTGTATTGAACCCACAACAACATTAAAAATGGAAGAGATACTAACGTCCATTCTTCACCATTTTCCTTTTTCTCTTTTGATTTTCTGGAACAGACAAATTACTCTCTAAGTGGTAATATGAACCGGACTAATTCGTTTAGGTCCGGCTTGAACTTGACTCGTAAAATGCGGGTCAGATTGGTTCATTCCGTATTTTTAATATGGGTGAAAAAAATTAACCCGTTCCGCATAAATGCAAGTTCATGGGCTAGCTCGACTTTTAAAAAAAAAGAAAATATTATAAAGTTTTCAATGTTTAACAAATTGAAAAACTTTAACAAGTTAAAATTAAGTAAAAATTTAGGGAAGTTGAATGATAAATTGATAATTTAACATTTTCATCATATTATTCGTACTTTGACATACACAATGTATTTTTCCAATTTTAGCACATTAAAAAAATACATAATACTTGTTTTTTTCAATCATACAAGAATTTGAAACGTTCATGCATAAACTCAGAATGAAAGTAACCAATATGCACAAATGCAATTTTTTTTATACGGCCAGCGGGTCAATCTGTTTGGGTTGCGGACTTTTGCAGGCCGAACTTCTACAGGTCATCAAGCTCTATATCCTGATCCGCCCAATATTCTTTTGGCAGGTCGACCCGCTAGGTCGAACCTACATTATCACCCTTATCCCTAACATTCATGTCTTATCTTAATCTCTCATCCAAATTCTTCATCGTTTAATGATTCTACAAAAAATATATAATTTACATATACTCATCATAATTTATTGTAATTGTTATTCTTATTTGCATGTTTTACATTTATCGCAACGCAAGACTTGAAAATGTAATTTAGGTTTTAACAAATACACACATTTATTTTGTTTTTCAGTTATTCTCAAACTTATGATGAAACAAACAAAATCAACAAATATTATTTTCCTTCAAACTAATAACTAGAAATGGCTAATGATGCATGTATACTTTATAAGATTAGAATAATTGAATACAACAAAATAAAAACTTGGTTATGATAATTGTTGACTCATTAAATTAGTAAGTGTTAAGATAAACATCTCTCTTTGATTGTATGAACCATTTTTTAACGTATCTTTTGGTTTTTTCTCTTCTGTGCCTTCATTTCAACATGGACAAAGATTTCAAAAAATCATATACATCAAGAGTCCCTTATACATCATCTTTCTCTGTTTGCATGTCACACATGGTTTTGTTTTCATCATTTTTTTTTCATCCACAATCAATTAAACTTTGACATTATTAGAAGATATTATAAAACCTTTTATACGAGGACCAATTTTTTTTCTTGACTAATGTTACCCCTATCCTTCAATTGTGGACAATTCTACATTGATTTAAACTATTTTCTATGCAATGTGCCGGTATTACGAAAATCATTTTTTTTATTTCAAACTCATTGAACAAATGATCTTCTATGATCGATGACAAGATTTTATCACATGGTAACATGTTATTTAAAAGTTCTAATAATTCAATGAAAATTTTATCGTTTTATCTTTCCAGACGTGGACATTAAGCCTAATCAATATATAAAACTGATTTATTAAATAAGATTTGCATCCGCTTATATTTTATGAAATTATTTTACCACTAGTCGATCTAAGATCTCTAACACCCCTACTCATGTTGAGATATGTATATCTCGAGCATGAGATTAGACATTAATAGATAGTCCGATAGCAACATGTGACACAATAGGTCTAACTAACAATAAATTTTTCAATAACAGATGATATAATAGGTCAAACAAAAAACAAATCTTGTTAGGATAGACTTTAACTATAACTTTAATATCATATTAAAAAAATGAACTTGAAACCTAATTTAACCATACAAAATCAATTTGTAAGTTGAGATTTACATTTTATATTTTTAAATAACCTATATAAATAATAAAATAAACATCTATATAAATACAAAGTATATCATCATTATTAAAGTCCTCATAACTATTATTACCTCCATCTCAATTCTAAGATATCCTAGAATACGAGTTTTGCCTTTTACTCAAGTCAATCTAAATTATCTCTTTAATCGATTAACTTACAAATGAGTAAAATCTAAACATGGTGGTTGAGATTTTTATTTTTCTTCTTCCAATTTTCTTCAAAGTTGACACTCACTTTCAGCCATCACTGCCACCATGTCCCACACCTTCCACCGCCCATTACCCTCTCTGTAGTCAACAGTCGGCAAGCCCTTTTGTTGCTTCAAACACCATTTCCCATGTGAAAAAAAAAATCAAAATATCTAAAAGAGGTTTTTTATTATTATTTTAGAGTAGAAATGGGTTCGTTATTTTTATTTTTATTTTGTCAAAAAAGAGTTATATCGTCTAGAAGATGACATTAAAGTAAAGTCGTTCTCCATCTAAAGAATTTTTTTTATTTTATTATTTTAAAAAACAATCTCGTCATTAGAGATAATAGTTTTGGTTTTAAATGAAAAGTGAAGTCGTCTTTCAACATGAGGACTTCACTTTTTCAATTTTTTTTTCATAATTAATGATTTTAAACAAAAATACATAAAACTAATAACTGAAAAATCAAAAAAAAAGAAAAGTAATGAAAAGTGAAAAATTAAAAAGAAAAAGAAAAATAATCAAAACTGACAAATTTGAAAAAAAAGAAAAATAATAAAAACTGATACATATGATAAATTTGAAAAAAAAAGAAAAATAATGAAATCTGAAATAATTGAAAAAAAAAGAAAAAATTAAAAAGTTGAAAGAAAAAAAAATAAAAAATAATGAAAACTAAAAAAAAAAACGAAAAGTGAAGTCATTGTGTTAGAGGACGATTTTATTTCTCATTTAAAACCAAAACTGCCATTTTCAACGACGATATTGTTTTTTTCTGAAAAAACTCGGATAGAGGACAATTTTTTCTTAATGTCATCTCTCTTATAACGACTTGACTCAATTTATAAAAAAAAAATATTAACGAACCTTATTTTACAATTTTGTGATGAAAGAGACTCTTAAATAAAAAAGGCATCAAAAAGAACTTGCTTAAGTTTAAAAAAAAATAATAATAATAAGGAGTAGAATTAACAAAAATTCCAAAAGCTGGTTGGTGCTTTAGCAACAACATTCCCATACTATCCGCTTAATTCATTTGCGTTTCGAGCATTTTAATGAAATTACACCGACAACCATTTAACAATTATGAGGTCGACACAGCAACATTAATTACTTGTGTTTACATAAATATAGTGTTTTTGTTGCAGCTTTGATGATGACAAAGGTGAAAAGCAGTGGTGGCTCGTAATCTTAAATAGATCCTGTTTCGTTTCAATTGTTTGCAATTATCTTTGTCAGTCCTGCAAGAATATATAGCAGTAATGTTTGACTACATTAATTCTTTAGACTCATTACCTGAATTCAAACAATTCCCTTTAACCATTTTGTTCTAAGTTTATTATAAGGTAAGTAAATTTTATTAACTTTGGATAGATTTTAAGTTTAACTTAATTGATGTTTATACTTACTCATATAATATAATATAATCATATTATAAGTAAATAAAATTACGTGTCAAGTGATTGCAAATCACAATTAATGGAATGAGAGATATAAGAAGAATTTTAAAACCTAAAGAAGGAATACATAAGCAATTAGCTTTTTATATTATAATAATATCCAATAATAAATCATCTATTTTACTTTTCATTTTTTATTTAACCTAAACAACTTTAATTTTTATTATAATTAATTTTCTTGTTTAAATTTTTATTTTCAAACTTTTCGTCGTCTAAATTAAAGAAAAACAAGAAGTGAATGGACAATACATAATTCAACCATACAATAATCAATCTTCTTTTATTTAGTCAAGAGACACACTTTATGAAAAAATAAAGTCAAGAGTACGTAATCAAGTAATAATCATCTTAATTGTATCCACAAAATATTTTGACATATATTCTCTCTATCTTAACATTTGTCGAAATTATAGTAACAACATCATGTTTCATATACCACATGCCTAAACCAGACGTATTATTGAAACAGTTTTTGGACATCAACATCGTCACATCTAACCAGTTTTCCACTTTATACTAAACCGGTAAAAGATGATGCTTCTTTATTTTAAAGAGAATGATATTTTCACAACTGAATTTTAAAAACTTTTTTTTTCTAATCTCATGTACATTTTTTAAATGGTTTTGAAATATCGAAAAATGAAAAAAATGAGCAACTACTTAAAAGATGTCATCTAAAATTGTAAGAAAAAGTTGTCAAAATTTAGTTGTTAAAAGATCATCTTCCTTATTTTAATTCCAAAATACTCAAAGTTCACTCGGTCAAAAAATAAAACAAATTTACCTTCATTTGAATCCCAAGATACAAAAATTTGTCATCCAGTTAAAAATAAAATAGAGGTGTCAATTTGGCCCAGCCCACAGGGTTTAGCCCTGGTCCATGTGGCCTAGGGCCAAAAAAGCCCACATTGAAAAAAGCCCCCAACAAAGAAGTTCACAGGGCCAAAAACCATACAAAAGCCATGTGGGTCAGGGCCAACCCATGGGCTTTCATCTTCCACACGAAAAATATATTACTTTTTAAAATATATTACTATTTGTGGGACAGGCCCAACGAACCGAACAAGCACGATGACCTGAATAGGTCTAACGACCCGGACTTGCCTGACGACCTCGACAAGAACGACGACTCAAACAGGCATGACGATCCAAACAGGCCCAACGACCCGAACGGGCCCGATGACCCAGACGAGCCCGACCGGAACGTCGGGCGCGTCCGGGTTGTCTGGCTTGTCCGGGTCGTCGGGCTCGTTCAGGTTGTTGGGCCTGTATTGATGATTGAGCTCGTTTGGGTCGTTGGGCCTGTTTGAGTCGTCGGGCCCGTTAGGATCGTTGGGCCCTTCCGGGTCGTCGGGTCCATCCGGATTGTCGGGGTCGTTCGGGTCTTTGGGCTTGTCGGGGTCATTGGGCCCATCTGGGTCGTCAGGTCTGTCCGGGTCGTCGGACTTGTTCGGGTCGTTGGGCCTTTCTGGATCATCGGGCCTGTATGGGTCGTTGGGCCCGTTCGGGTCGTCGGCCCGTCCGGTTAGGCAGGTCCCTTCGGATCATTGGGCCCGTCGGGTCGTTGGGCTCGTCCTGATCATCGAGCCTATCCGGGTCGTCGGACCTGTTTGGATCATCAGGCTCATTCAGATCGTCGGGTTCATGTATGTATTTACAATGTTTTGAAAAATAAATCAGGTGTAATTATTTCCGTTGTAAATAATGAATTTTGTAACTTTTTGCAGTGTAGAAATAAATAGTATTAGATTAAAACCCCATATGTTTGCAGGTCTTTTTTATGCATTTTGTAAAATAAATACATTTTAATTAAAATACTATTAAATTTTATAATAATCCTGACTTAAAATATAAAAATAGTATATATATATATATATATATATATATATATATATATATATAAATACACACATACTCTTTATTTTCTCTTTCCATTTCTTAATTGGTCAAACTTTACATATAGAACATGAAAAAACATCTTTTAAATTTCAAAGATAAAACTAAATTACATATTGAGATTAATGGGAATTTCTCTTAAGATTTCTCTTTGACATGCCACTTTTTTCTATATCACGAATATCATTTTTTATATACTATTAATTAAATTTAGTCAATATAATTGTAAGATTTTTTTTTTTACTAAAGATAAATTTAGTCAAAATTTCTATTAAAACCTAGTATCGCGTCTGATAGAGACATATTTCACATTAATATTTAATCTCAAATGATTTCATCTTTAATCCAATGTAAATTTCATGTTTCAGATGCATCAAATTATTTGTTAGTTACAAGTTTTTTTTTATTAGCAAAAGGATTCATTAAAATTACAATATTTGAATCAAGCACATGTCCACAAGATTCATATATACTAGGGGTGGGCATGGATTGGATTTTTAATGATCCAATCCACATCTATTTTAGATCCAAATAATTGGATTAGATTTTTGATCCAAATCCATAATTTTAGCAAAAGTAGTTTGGATTTTTTTTAAATCCAGATCGAAATATTTGGATCAAGATTTAAATCCAATCCAAATATTTGGATCAAGTTCAAAATCTAGAATCCATTTTTTATAAAAGAAATTTAAATTGAATTTTTTAAAACATGTGTCATTAAGGCCCGGATGACCCGGATGGACCCGAGGACCCGGACGACCTAGATGGGCTCGACGACCGGAACGGGCTCGACGACCTGGACGGGCTAGACAACCTAGACAGGCCCGACAACAAGAACAGGCTCAACGACACGAACGGGCCGAACAACACGAATGGGTCCGACAACCCGGATGGGCCAGACAAGCCAGACGACCCGGATAGACCCGTCCAAACAGTCGGGCCCAATCAGGTAGTCGGGCACGTTCGAGTCGTGGGGCCCGTCTGGGTCGTCGGGTACGTTAAGGTCGTCAGGCCCGTCCGGGTCATCGGACTGATCTGGATCGTCGGGCATGTCCGGGTCGTCAGGCCCGTTTGGGTCGTCGAGTCCGTCCGGGTCGTAAGGAGTGTCTAGGTCGTAATGCCCGTCCGAGTCTTCGTTTCGTCGTGTCATCCAGGTCGTAAGGCCCGTGTAGGTTGTCAGGCTCGTCCGGGTCATCAGGCCCATCCGGGTCATCGGGCCCGTCCGGGTCGTCGGGCCCATCTAGGTCGTCCGCCCCATTCGGGTATTTGGGCCCGTTCAGTTCGTCGATCCCGTCCGGGTCTCTGGGCCTGCCTAACCCGTTCGGGTCTTTGGGCTGCCTGACCTATTTTCGTCAGTGGTCCGGCCTGGTTTGTTCGGGTCTTCAGGTCCGCGTGACCCTTTCAGGTCTTTGTGTCCGCCTGACCCGTTCGGTTCTTCAAGCCCGCTTGACCCGTTCAGGTCATCGGGCCTGCTTGGCCCGTTCGGATCTTCGAACCTACCTGGCTCGTTCGGGTCTTCGGGCCCACCTGGCTCATCTGGTCATTGGGCCTGCCTTCCCCGTTCAGGTCATCGGGCTCACTCGAATTTTCTGGATCGTTGGGCCCGCCTAGCCCGTTCATATCTTTAGGCTCGCCCAACCTCTTATGGTCATCGGGCCTACCCGATCCGTATAGATTGTCGAACAAGACCCGTCCAAGTCTGAATTTAGCATAGTCCATCTCAACCTTTAATCTAACCCAACTAAAAATTTAAATTGAAAATTTGGATTAAATTTTTTGGATTATCCACATTTAAAAATCTTGATTTATAAAATGGATATTCAATCCATAAGATATATAAAATGTAAATTAGATTGAAATTCAGATCCATTAAATGGATTTTAAATGGATTGGATTTTTAATAAAATGGATTATAAATGGATTGGATTGGAACAAAAATGAATTGGATCAAGAAAATTAGATTTTTTGTCCACCCCTAATATATACAAAACAAGTGGCAGATATATCCCATAACACATTGCTATTAATTATGACTATCAACATCCAGAGAGACAAATTAAAATTGAAAACTTCTTTTCAGTTTCCAAATTAAAATTAAATATTCATATATACTGATCGTATTAAGTTGACTCTAATCTTTAGAATGAGATATATTTTGCTTGTATTTAACACTAGTCGGTATACAACATATCATAAATATTTACATATACAATTTATATTACACAACACTAAAATATAAAGTTTCTAAAATGATGGCCTAAAAAATAAAAAGAAAGAACTCGTCACTACTAAAATTAATAAATTATCTCTCCCCATATTGCATAGTAATATAACAGTTTGCACAAATACTTATAAGGATGAGATCATTTAAAAATAAAATTCGAATTGTAAAAATGATAATCATTTAAAATATTCGATAAAAATGAGGATCATTCACGACAAACACTACGAAAATGGAAATAAAAAAGGTATTTAAGCCTATATAATATGATACACATAAATCATATACATCATGCCATCAACATAGCATTTACACAGCATACCACGTATACAAGCATGTTATGATAGTGAAAGTAGATGAAAAATGTAACATCAAATCCTTACATTCAAAGTTTTGGAGGATATAGCTCTCTGAAGAAGATAACAATCTTATATGTATACAGTATTTTTAGATTGATATATACATAAGTTGGAGTGCCCAAATAAATAATAATAATAATAATAATATATTATAAACAATTTTCTTTGTTAATAAAAAAGACTCTGATTTTCCTTATGGTATGTATTCCAATATGAAAAATTAGTGTAAATGTTAAAAAAGAAAAAATGTATGTATAAATTGAAGAAATTCAGTATAATTGGAATTATTTACTGTAAATTATATTCAAATGTAAATTAATAATTAAATGTAAGAAGAATACAAAAAATAGAAAGTGGTCAATGGTCTGCTACGGTATAATCCACGCCGAATTCTTTGTTTGTACTTTTATTACTTTTTTACCCATTTTGTTGCTTTAAGTTACATGCATGCTACTATCAATATCTTGAGTGTACATTTAAGTCTAAAAGTATTTTGGGACAGAATTTCTTTTCTAACTTTTCTCCTAAATATACCTTTTTACTGAGTGTAACAGTAATATAAACCTTTCCAACAACTATTTTATTGGTAATTCGAAACAAAGACTAAACTTTCCATAACTTGTTTGAAATGTAAGCTATGATTGAAACAGCTTAGAAAACATTTTCCAAAGCGTGTTGGAAACTTAAGCCGTTTTATATTGTTATTTATTTTCTCAACTTTTAAGAAAATCATCAAATGGTTGGTTATAAATAGAAAAAAATGTAAATAAAGAACAAAACTTATAAACTGATTAAAAAATTGTTTATTTAATGTTGATTGGTTTATTAAGTTAATTGTGAATATTAGTCTCAATTTTGTTATCTTCTTGATGTTATGATAAAGAATGTAAGAAGTCCAAAAAAAAAAGTATTTAAGTGTGATAACGACTTTAATGAAAGTAATATAAAAGAGGGGAAAATAGTTTTAAAGACTCTTAAATGTTAACACGTTAGAAACTAAAGAATTGGGAAGACTTTAAATAAAGGAATACTAAAGATGGAAAAAAGAGAGAACACTTTTGAATGCTTTAGTTCAAAAATTCTAGTACTCTTTGGTTAAAACATTTTGGCTTATAGGTAAAAAGTTGATTATCTTGCAATATATAATATATAATGTCGATTGATTTATTAAACTCAATGTTATTTGGTCTATTAGGTAATTTTTAATTGGGTCATGAAGTTTTTTATGAGTGTTAGTCATGATTTTGTTATTTTTTTAAAGTTATGATAAAGTGCGTAAGGAGTCCTAGAATAAGAATGTATTTAAGTGTGACAAGAGTTTAATAAAAGAGAAAAAAAATTAAACCCTTTTAAATACTAACATGATAAAAGTTAAAGTGTCATTATCACATTATAAAAAAAAAAGTTTATATTATTTTTCCTCTTCTCCCATAGCATATGATTTAGTTCAAAAAGCATTTGCATGAAAACTTTGAAATATTAATTTGACCAATCAGGATTCTAGTAATCATACAAGGTGGGGACTGAAAGTCAAAAGGTTGAGTTTTGCCGAAATGAATATACCTTAATTTTCGTGCTACGAAACATTTTCCTTTCATTTACAGCATCTTTGTTTTTTCCCAAAGAAAAAACCATGGAAGTAACATAGAAAAAGTAGAGTAAAATTGTCAACTAGTTGATTAACTCCACCTCTAAAAAGCTAAATCATACGTGTTTTTCTTTGTTTATTTGTCTGTTCATTTAACTTTTTAAGTGATAATAAAAGAAAAGGAAATTGTTAAATCACTTTTTTTCCTCATAATTATGTGTAAATTTGAAAAAGAAAACTTCAAATATACAAATTTATCAATCAACGCTACGTTATATACTTTTATGATGATTTCCTATTTGACTTATTACGATGTTTACAGAAGACTTAATAACATTTGCACCCATCAAATATGTATTGAAAGGATGGGATTTTAGTATTAATTGTGCTAATCAAAATTTCAATTATCCGAATGTGTAATTGTTTTTCAAGGATTTAGTTTTATTCTTGTTAGTGTGTTTTTAGTGAATCAAATAACTTGGACGTAGATTCTTGCGATAATAGAACTAGTTAATAAATTCATTTTCAATCTATTTTAATTCAAGATTTCATAATTAATACAAAATTTATGTGTAAAGTTTACTTATATCAATATAATTAAGAATTCATGTATTTCTCTTCAAAATGATGTGAATGGAAGTATTGAAGATAAAAATAAATTAAAGTAGAATATGTTTAAGGAGAAACTAAATAAATCAAAAAGATAAATGCAAGAAACGTAAAATGCAGAAAATAAATTACAAAGATAAAATAATGGTTAAATATGTTTTTGTGCCTTAATCTGTAAAAATTGAAAATAGTCTCTCATCGAAACTTTAAACTAATTTAATCTCTTAAATTTGGAAATGCGTGTATTTAGTTCTTTTAACTTTTTTTTTGAAGTTTAAGTTTCTTTGACGTTTTAAATGCATTTCATGATAGTATTTGAGTTGTTTATATTGTTTAACTCATTCTCACTTCAATGTTTACTTAGAGACGCGTTTAAAACGTGAAATAAACTTAACAAAATCTGGTGGTTAAAAGGACTAAATTCACCCATTTATTAAAAATGAGAGACTAAATTAGTCTAAAGTTTCGAAGAGAAACTAGTTCTATTTTTTACTAAAATAATGATTGGTAAAAGAAATTGATAACTTAAATTGTTACTATAATCATCATTAGAATTGTCATTATATGTGGCATGCTCAAAAGAATTTTAGTTGTAAATATAATTTGTTACACCTTTTTATCATAACTAATCTATTTACACTTTTCTACCTTGTTTTAACAATTAAGTTTTAAAAAAATTACATAATAATTGGAATAAACCGTTTAGAAACCACCATATTGCATCAGTTATGCTTGCTAGGCCCACTCTTACCATGGATGCTTTTACTTAAAGTTTCTTTTGAACTTCGTGTAACTTCTTCAAATTTTTTCTCATGAATCCCCATTTTTGTATACACTTTGAGTTTTCAATCATATCATAATTTCCACTCCTATGTTAATCATGTTTCGGTATCTTGTACTATCATCTCTTTTCTTTGATTTCTTCATTCTCAATGGATATATTTACTCTTTTTCTTAATTTTGATACCCTCAAGACTAGTTTTATCCCTTGGAGAATGTTTGTGTTTTCAAAATGTTATTATTTAAAATTTTGTTTTAGCTAAATTTTAGAAATTACTTGGTTAGATTTAACATTATATATAATAGAAATGTTTTCAAGTTTTAAAACATTGAAAATATAATTAGAGTTACTAGAATGAAATTTATGAAGTATCACCATGAGAACAAAATCGAAATAAATCGTGTTATAATCTCACTTTCTCGAGGAGCATCACTCAAGAATATTTTCTTAAAACTTCTAACAAATCAAAGAGTACTCTGCATTCTCAAATTTATTATATTCCTGGAAATAGATTTGACCTTCATCAAACACCCTTAGATTCTAAAATGGCATGCGTGATATAGACCAAAAGTACAATTATATTTATGAAACTAAAAGAAAAATAAATATATTAATTATTATCTTAAAAATATAAAAAAAATATCTGGAATTCTAACATCAACAGATAAAAATTTCCATTCAATCCATTTTATATAATCGATTGACATGTTTTATGAGAGTATTCAAACACAATATCTGGAGTATAAATAACAGAACTGGTATTTTTTTTTTCTTTTTTCTGAGATTCACTGCAGAACCAAAGACAAAAATGACTATAAAATGATCCATAGAAAATCTCAACAAAACACATAATCAAGTGCTATGAATTTGGTTAGGTGTCAAGTTGAGATCAACCAAGAACATGAACATGTGACAATCTTAGACTATAAAATAATTTCGATGATACTCTTGGTACACACAAATATGAAGATTGAAACGTTGACGAAAGAAAATGATGTATTAGGTTTAATATTGATTAGTTTGGTTGCATAGAAGGTGCGATTCTCCCAGAAGCAGAATTTGCAGAACTGTAGAGAAACTGAGAAACAATGGAGGCACAGGGTTGCGCCACCATGTTGTTCCAGGCCTCATTGGCGTCGCGGCCACGTTTCTGAAACACGGGCGTGGCGCAAATGCGGTGGATCTTCCACCCCTCACTTCGGAGCATGTCGATTCTCCTAAGTTGCTTGCATGCCAAGTTGCACGTGTTCCCCTTCACGTCCCTCACCGCCTCCTGCAGCAGCCTCATCCTCGTCTCACCGCTCGCCGCCGCCTCCCGCCGGAAGTACGGGTGGAATTCAGAAACCCCAATGGCCTTTCTTATCCCACGCGCGTAATCGCCGTTCACGCTGAAAAACGGTCTCAACTCGTTCACCATTCCACAGCGGAGCATGTGGTCCACGCGCTGCCCCACGTAGGAATGGAGCACCGGCACGGACACGTCCACCCACAGGAAGCACCACTCGAACCGCGGCCCGAACCTATCCACCAGCGCCTTCATGTAGGAGTTGGATCCCCCCACCACTATCGGAACCTTGTCGCGGCGCGTGATGGACTCGATGGCGCGTGAAGCGGCGTCGCAGAAGTCGGAGGCGGTGAACTCCGTGTCGGGGTTCTGCGTCCCCAGCAGGTGATGTGGGATCCCACGCTGTTCCTCTTTGGTGGCTTTGTTTGTGACAATCTCAAGCCCTTGGTACACTTGCATTTTGTCGGAGTTTATGATTTCTGAGGGAAAACATGTCGCTAAGTCCACCGACAACCTCGTTTTCCCGCTCCCTGTTGCTCCCATCACCAGCACCACCTTCTCTTTTGGCCTCATCATCTGGGTTTGTCCACCGGAAGGAACGTTTTTCAGAGCCTGATGCGTTGGTCTACACATCACTGACATCGTCATGCTCGTAGAATAGAAGGGTCAGAAAATTAAACTAAGTGAGAGTGAGAAAACAATGCATATATCACGTATGTTGAAAGTTTTTGAAAGGAACTTTAGTGGTGAAATGTGAGATTGACTATTAACCATGGTTGTTGTTGTTGGTATTTATAGTTTTTTTGAAGATCGTAAAAGAAGGTCTAGGAATAATTATCAGTGAAGATATGGTGGTCATCACAATATATTCCTATGGTTTAAAATTCGTGGCGCGGTAGTCTCTGGTCAAACCCATCTTCCCTTTTCAACTGCATGTTGTTATCAGGTCAGAGATTTTCAAGCCTGATATTATTATTATTATTAGGGAAAAGTATTTATTTCCTGTTTTTGAAAAACAAAGAGAGACATTGATTTGTGGTGAAACAAAACATCTGTGTTGGGAAAAGTTTGTGTTTGTGCTCTGAAGAGGAAGCTAGCTAATTAAGGTGTCTGCAAAACAACATGAGTGGACCGTGAGAGCACAAGGTTCTTTTTCTTTCTTTGTATGGTGGGGCTGTATGAGTATTAGAGCATAAAATTGTTGTGATAAGATGTTATTCGTTTCTTTTATTATCTGGAGATTTTGTCTCTTATACACGTTGAGAAGTTTGAGCTTGGGTGGCATCTTGCTCCTATCTCACAAGATCATACCAAATATATGGCCTTTTACTCGATCACGACACCGATTCGATCAATCCAAGATAGACTTCGAAACACTGTGCGTTTGTATAAATCAGAAATACTTTAGTTACCACTTTTTTGGGGTGAATATGTCGGAACAAACCTAGCTACCTCAAGTGATTTCAAGTAAAATTCAATAGTACGGATGGAATATTTATCTAAGGACATTCATATCTTTTATGATATATTGACGACGTTGATATTTATACCTTTTCAATAAGTTTTGATCGACTAGGAACAGTGATCCACTCAACTATTGAGCTACTTAATCAAACATGTTAGTGAATTGTGTAAACCAGATTAATTCAATTGATGTTGCTGTTATCACTTGGATCAACATGCTAACTGTAATTTTGACATGTCAACTAGTTTAGTTACTAGAAATATGAAACATTTGCTTTACTTGATTTATATGTTAAAAATATATATTTGTGTTCTAATCCCAAATCTATCAAATAATATTCTTAGGGTTGATCATCATGTATCAAATGTATTATTTGTTTTAGAGCATGTCACGATTTTATTTTTAGAAGATTTGAGAATGAAATGAAGAAAAAGTATTTAAATCGTCTTTGAAATTGACTTCTTAGTAAGGTAGGACTATTAGGCGCGATAAGAATACAAGTCCTCCCGTTGAAGTCTAAGAGAAATGACAAATCATACCCAATAGAAAACTTTATGAGACATATGATGCCACCTTTAGTTTGATCATTTCAATGTTGTGGCTTTTGCTTCTCCTTATGGTGGAGCCTCCATCCTTTGCAACGATAATTTAATTAACGATGATTATATAATTGTCGTTAAAAGTTTTCTTTTAACAGTCATTAAATACTTTTTTACGATGATATATGAAACTTTGATTTTAAAAATGAGTTTTTGAAAAATACAAAACTGATCTAATTATAAGTTATTGAACGATATTTCTTATTACTTGAATTTTTAAAACATGTTTCATTATAATTATTTTTATTTTTATTGCATTACTTGTGTTTCCCACTTTTCTTTATCTTCTAAAAAAATGTGTAACTATTACTAAATAAAATTCTTTTTATAACTTTTAAAAAATTGTATTATTGTGTTTGGAGTGACTATAATAAACTTAAAATAAACTCTAATATTATTTTAAAAGGAAAGGTTTAACTGAATTCTACCATACTGGTTGCTGAGTGAAATTTCTCTTCACATATAAACAGAATTTCTACACCAACATATGTGGTCCTGGGTTTATGAGATCAAAACCCAGATGAGTCTTCAGCAGGAAATTGCTTATGCAAGTTAATTAAGCACCATCTTTTAATATACAAATTATTACATTAATTCATGCGTACACACGAGTTATATATTTTTTATTTATTTTATATATTAAAATAATAAAGTAGTAAAATTATTATGTAATAAAATATCATAAAAATTAAATTGTCTTGTTGTAAATATTTTTATTAAAATAATAAAGTGTTAAAAACAAAGTCGTTAAATTAGGTCTTTCACTCGTCACCTTCTCTTATTTTTATTTTATGATATTTATTTTAAGATCTATTTTGGAAAACATGGTAGACCCACATGTCATCAATATATACATCCATTTTGTCTCTGCAAGTTTGATTTCATTACTTTCCTACTTATAAGAAGTAAGAGATAAACGTTTCCGTGAAGAAATGTCACAGGCAAAGACACGCTTTATTCATTCATATATCTGCATTCCATATTCAGCATGTGAGCATGATTTTGGTATTAAATAAGACAAGGTGAGTGGAACATGTTTTCGGTTTTGGGGAGATGCACTTTGCTTGTCAAGGAAAACACAAGTACATCAACCATTACCATTTATGAAGTGCTTCTTCTAACATGTGTGCTCGCTTATATCTTAAAAATACTGTATTTTTTTTTTCCTGTACTGGTCCTATAACGTGTCTTCAAAATATATCGATGGACACTTACTTATATTGAAGTTTTAAAATATATTAAAAAGAACTTGGGTTAAATATGTTTTTATCTCTCAAGTTTTAGTGAAATTTAGAATTAGTCATCTTCAAAAATTTTGATCAATTTAGTGTTTCATTTTTACAAATGTGTGAATTTAGTCATTTTAACCAAATTTTGTTAAGTTTATCTGACGTTTCAAGTGTATTTCATGATAGTATTTGAATTATTTATACCGTTTGACACATTTTCGCTTTAATGTTAATTTAAATATTATCATAAAATACGTTTAAAATGTCAAATAAACTTGACAAAATTTGGTAAGAAGACTAAATCCACGCATTTCTAAAGATGAAAGACTAAATTAATATAAAGTTTCGAAAAAAACTAATTTCAAGATTCAGAAACTTGAGGGACAAAAACATATTTAACCAAAAAATTTAATTTACTAACATTAATATATTTTGAAGACAGGACAACACAAAAAAGAAAAAAACAATAAAGAATCTGGTATCTACTAGACATTACATTGGAACATAATCACATGTGTGCAATTATATTTTGTAAGCCTCGAAGTGAAGATGTGAACTTTTGCATGATGGCACCGAAATAGTTAAATTGGGACAAAAGCCTTCAATAGCCTTCATGTTACATCACTATACGTGGTTCCCCACAATTGTTTCAGGATGGCCCCAGAATTCCAAGTGACAGAAGTTTAGTTTATAACAACACAACAACATGGTTTGCTTCAACATTCTCTTTCACTCGTTTTCTCACCTCAACATATTCTGAATTTGACTCTGAAACTGTAACTGTTACATGGTTTGTCGCCGGAACAGGGGAAAAACAGAGATAGCATGTCTTGAGATCATACCCATTCGAAAATGCACGATTTTGGAAACCAACTACAAAATATTACATGGAAAATGATATTTTTAATACCTAAATTATTTTTATATCCATTTGACATTATCTTTTAATTTTTTTTATAAAAAAGAAATTCACTTTTTAAATGACTATTTTATTTCTAAAAATAGGTTATCAAATAACTCATCTACATGTCAAAATATCATTTTTCATGTTACATACACAACTCAATGGACTACAAAATATAAGCTTGTACTTGGGTTTCACAAATAAAAACATACCATACCACTGGTTATCATATTTGTTTACATGACTACTCAGTCACTAAACAATATCATATTTATAGGGTTGGTCTAAAAGTTGACAATATTTGTGATGGATATTCATCAAAGTTATGCATTGATTAATATAACGAAAGAGAAAATAAAAAAATTACTATTAAAATAAGTTAATTTGAATATAATTAATTTCTTAGTTATAGGAGATATTTGAATATTTGTCGTGAGAAGGTTTATTGTTTTATGACTGTAAATATTGTATAAAAAGACTTTGCTATTTTCTCTTACTAAAGATTCCATGTTAAAATAGTTTTGTTGAGTCTTTTAGTATGATGTTAAATATATTTTTGCTAAAAAAAAAACTTTTCACTATGAGATTCCTACAATTTCTCACCATCCTATATATTCAATAATAACTAATTAACTCTTTTTTTTATATATAAATATGTAAAATATGGATGTAAGTTTAACTCAAACCAAACGTGAGTTAGATTTATTTTTAAAGTGAATTATAATTTTACTATATATTTAATTAATGACATAACTCTATTAAATCCATTACATGAAATAGTAATACCTTGAGTAACATAATTTGCATTAAAATATTTTATTTTTATTAGCTTAATTATATTTGTTAATATTTTCTATTTTTAAATCTAAAATAACTTAGATAAAAACGAGGAATGAAAAAAAGAAGAAGACAGAAGTATGATGAATTTAAAATTATCAAATATTTGTACCAATTAAAATCATGTAAAATAGTGACACAAGTGAGTAGGTGCGTACAAATATTGTCTAATAAATGTATTTTACAAGGTTAAGATAGTCAAATAGTAAGATAATGAGTGCAAATGTTATCCACTAAATCCAATTCATAGGGTTAACACAGTTGATTTTACTTTATAAGATTATATCAAAACATATTTTAATATGATTAGTTGGATTCTAAACCATAAATCGTATCACCAATTCAATTTATAGTAAATATTTAAATATATAAAAGAAATTTTATATGTACATCTGTGTAGGTGAAAGTTTGTGTTTGTGTCAGTAGAAATATGTGTTTGTATGCGTATATGTAGAAGTGTTTACACATAGGTATAAGTTGTATCACACTTTTTAAATTGAATCCATACGAAATTGTAAGAAAATATCCCTAAGAACTTACTTTATTTCTGTTTATTATTTTGTAAATAAATTAATAATATTAATATTCATTATTCACTTAATGAAATGAAACACAAATTTCATAGTTATAAAAATATTAAAAATGAATAAATATAAACTTTTAAAATAAAACACAAATTTAACATTTATAAAATGTTAATAAATAAACAAATATAAAATTTTAGTTTAAATAAATTTTCTTTTATTTCAATGATGATTTTTCAATTTCATCTCATTATTTTGAATGTTTTAATTATATAATTTAAAGAAAAAGTCCGTCGCTAATAATGTTACAAAAATAACGTCACTATCATAGATTAAACAGAAGAAAGTTATATTAACTTAATCTTTTAAAAAGGAAAACTAGATCAAAAACATTGAGAAGAGAGAAGAAATTGAAAATATGTCATACTAATAAGATTAAAAAAAAATCTTAAAATTTTACTTTAAAAATGTAGTTAAGCCCCCCTCAGTCCATGGGAGAGAATGTGATCAATAGATGGATGTTTCTTCCTGCACCTGTCAAATTTCTTCATGCATCCCTCTTCCTGCACCCGTCGAATTTCTTCATGCACCCCAATCAAATTGGATTTTTATTTCCGGTATGTTTTGAAAAAAAAATTTCGGAGAATACTCACTCATCCCACCCCGAAAAAAAAAATTTGATGGGTGTGGGTGCAGGAAGAAACACTCTTTTGTGGAAACAAACCCACTACTTCCCCAATATTAATGCGCTGAAGGTGAATGTAAGGTGAATGTTGTTTCTATGATCGATCGAAGAGACAATATAAAAGAAGGAGTTAATCATAAATCCTAAACCGTTCTCGCCATGCACTTAGCTTCAGATTAATTACTTCCCAGAAATATTATCATTTTTTGTTTTGGAAGCTAGGTAAGTATGGTAATCAATATGACTTGGTTTTTGAGAAAAACATGCTTAATATGACTATGGAAAATTGGTTAATTCCCCTAGGTTGAGGTCAAGTCTGAAAAATCTGTAGCATGAACACAGCCACAGCGTGAGGCAACAGGTAGATGATTAAACTATTTCAGGGATTTGAGTCTGTAGATGATTCTTCAGGCAGAAGAAATGTGTTATGAGTTGTAAATGTTGCAATAATTAAAGAGAGAAGATAAATAGCAGAGTTCCATTTTTAGAACTAATAAGCAATGCTTGGAATATTTCACTAACATCTAATGAAGAGCTTATTATGTACATTTTTTGAAAAGGAACTAATTAATGGGATTGGTAAGATCAGTGAGATTGAGATTAGCACACTTGGCACCCTGGAGCAACAGAGATGAACTGAAACCAAATCTATTTGAGTCAACATCGAACTGCACTACATTATCCTCCATTTGATGCCCTCCAATCACAACCGCCGTTCTACTACGCTTCCCACCATCCACGAAACCCAAACACCACACATCCACTCCTCCCTTCTCAATCCTCACCATCGAATTACCCCCGAAGATTCTCCAGAACACTTCCTCGCTGTGCATCACCAGATCAACGGTCGGAACCGCGGGTCCCACTCTTGTTTCCGCGAGGTCTCCCGCAGAGTAGCATACCCCAAAGGGCTCAACGGCCTCCGTCACCGATAAGTTAAAAGCTGAGGACTCGTTGACGAAAAACTGGACGAAGAGTTTGTAAATGGAACTTTCCAAAACGGTGTAGGGCTCCGCAGTGCTGATCTTGGTCCCACCGAAGCCGGTTTGATCAAGGGTTAAGATGGAGGCGTTGATGGGAAGAGCCTTGCCGTTGATCTTGATGGAGGTGAGGTTTATGAAATACTCATCGGAGGGTTGTGAGTTGTGGGTGACGACAGTGTCGGCGACGGGGTTAAGAATGAGGGGGGTGTAAGTGAGGTCAATTTTGGAAGAGAAAAAGTAAGAGATGGAGGTGGAGGCGAAGATAGCTGCGCCTGTGTTGGATGACGCAGGCAAGCAGAGAGAGAAAGAATGGGGGGAACTCAATGCGGTGCTTATTTGGGCCGGGAGGGAGTAATTGGACCGGCCCAAAGCGGCTAGTCCGGTCGCATTGGTAGCGAGGCCTTGGAGCAAATGGGCGACGGCGCAGGAGAAGATGAAATCGGAAATGAGAACGAGTGGGGTCTCAGAGGTGGTGTCGTAGGTGGGAAGGGCGAGAGAATCGATGAGGGCGGTGTCGAGAAGGGTGGTTCTTGTGAGAGGGTTTTCAGGGAAGAGGGCGCATGTGTGGTTGGAACAGGCGTTAGAGGGGAAGGAGTCGCATGGGGAGGTGTTACAGGGGATTTGATGGGAGGAGGAGGAGGTGTAGGTGGAGTCGCAGAGGAGCCAGGTAAGGGAGGAACCGAGGTCGAGGTGGAGAGTGGTGTGTTGGAGTGGGGTTTTGAGGAAGAGGGAGAGTGTGTAGAGTTGGGTGGAAGGGTCTTTTGTGATTGGGGCTACCAAGGGGATTTGGAGTGTTGGTGTTAGAGACAAGAAGAAGGAGAAAGCCAAGAACGAGAACCTGCAGCAGAGAGATGGAAGAGGCATTTTCGAAGGTTCCGGGAGGGTGATGAAGACGCTGTGGTTGGTGATGGAACGTTGAGAACATAAATGCCATGGAATTCGTGGAGAACTGTGCTACTTACGTCCACCCATGGCAAGTGTTGTCGGTGCAGTGCAATTATTATTGTTATATTTTCATATGCTGCATGTATAAAGTACACTTGTAGAGTGTGGCGCTAAACTACCTTATCAATTAGTATAAAGATGTATACACACCCTATCATATTTGACGTCTTTATAGATAAATAAATAAAAATATTGATTTAGTAAAATTACAACTGCATAAAAGAAACAGAACAGGAAAAACTAAATGAATGTCTCACAAGTGATCGCAGTATCTCATATATATTATGATGGCCATAAGTCACTTCCTATCTATAAGGTAGCACTTTACAGACTACAAGTCTACTTACTTGAAGCAAGGAAAATTAAGCTGGATTAGTCACGTCAACCCCAGTTAAAGAATTCCATTGCGTGCTTAAGATCTAAACAACAGCATCAGTATCTGTATCACAAATGTGTGTTATCTGTAGCACATCTATCAAGTGTCAAATATAATACAAGTTGCTTGAAAAAGAATATATAAACTAGTGAAATCTTGAGTTATAGTATCCTGTTGCCGTTTCTGTTGAGCTTTGTCCAATATGATCTTGTGATATGCTGTAAATAAGAAATGAAAATAAAGGAAATAATTGGCAAAATTGATAATATACAACAGTGACCAAAGCCAAAATCTTGTAACCCAAACAAAATCATAGAAGCTAGACTTCTTTCCTATGTTATGCACGAGGTTGATGACGACGCAGAACAAATACAATCTCTTGGCAAGAAAAATGTACAGCTTCTCTGCTGGTACTTCAGAAGTCTTGCTTGCTCTTTCAGTAAAGATACGACATTCGGCATTCTTAGTTTTTATTATATAACTCACTTGCGCCTTGAGGATACCATATGCTGATGAGCCTTGATATCCTTTTGTATTCTGTCTGCATACAAGGGTAGGCAAATTGTCTTATTGATCTCATTCAATAACACTTCTTCAGTGATGTTATCCTTTATGCTTCGCATTACCTGTATTAAAAAATTTACAAAAACTGTTCAACAGGCCTTTTACATGAATTAATTATACGAAAAAACCATAGACAATCAAAAGATGATTGCGTAACAGAATTAATTGAAAAGTACAACATGTTTTATAACCTTTCTATAGGTATTGATATCATTCGGAGTTGCTTTGTCTATTCTTATCCGCATACAGACCCAATGATGCTCCCCGGAATCCCAGTAGCATTCAATGATCTTTCCGGAATAGGAAGAAATGTCTGATGCATCTGAAAATCATTTGGAGCCAAAAATTAAAAACAAATTATGGCTTCACCTTTCCAGATATTAATTTATGTTATAGCTAGCTTAGACGGATTCAATTGTAAAGGGAGTCTTGCCAATGGAATGAATACATTTCAATCGGAATTCAAATATGACCAAAATAGGTTAGTTCATGCAAATAACTGTCATCTGGACAAATAATAATGACATTATGATCGCATAAAGTAATAATGATGGTCTACAAGTTGTACAACCTTTAAAAATAACATTCTCTTCCATGAACTTCTTCCGTCCACGTTCAAACAGAAAAAGCATGGGACGATCATCAGCTCCCACCTGTCAACAAAGGCATCGTCAACAAATTGTCATATTAGAAAAGAATATAACACCAAATAAACTAATTTAAATTTTGAACTTGGGAAGGAATACTTGGACAACCTCACAGAGGAAATCAACAGAGTTCATCTCAGGGTATTTCCACTTCAGAAGACCTTCATGTGTACGAGGGACATATGGATCATCCCAACCCTGACAGAACCATCACTATTAACAATGGACAAGTAGATAAACCAAAAAGCCTATACGCACATTTGTGATGATATGTTCTCATCCAGTTAGTATTCGTTAAAAACCAAAACTACATCAGTATTAAAATTTCTTAAAATCCAATATTGACTCATGCGGCAAAAAAATAACTAAGAAATATGAACTTCCTCAGCGAAGCATTTTTTCAGTACATCATCCTTAAACAGCCGGTGTTTCCTACAAGCCAAAGTGTTCATCCAACTATCCTACATATCCAAGCTTAATTTGGGAGGTTCAGTCCTCTAGAGACACTAATTACTACCTGGAGTACAAGACCGTCTGATGAATGCGATAGTTGTGGAATGAATTTATGTAGGAGCTTTGATACAGTGGATAGTAACCAAAATCCCTTCCTTCTCACCTAAAACAAAAATACGAAAATATAAACAAAATAGCTTATCCCACTGGAAAATGTTTCTGAAAATGGAATACCAAAATAATCATTATACATACACTAAATGGTTCCAAGTCATATCTATAATAAGGATTCGTATTTTTTGAAAGGCCCTCACGTTCCATGTTACGAGGTTCAATTACTTCTTTCTCCAGCAATTTCCACCTTTCATAAAACGGCAGCTGCATGTATTAGACCAAATGGGCATGTCAAAAGTTAGCCAATCACAAATGTGAACATCATCAATCCAAGGACTTACAGGGTTCCAGGCGTACGTTATGTAGTATATTATGTCCTTTTTAATGTTTAACCAACTTTCCAAATACTCTCATTGGAATGATTACATAATCCACATTAGCAGCCAGACTTTATTGGAAATTAGAAACCCACTCCCAGAAATATTGAATAGTATCTGATATTTTATTGTACCAGTAGTTAATTACAGGTTAAAAAACTAGACACTCTTCTCAGATGATAATGATGATGATGATGATGATGCCTTCAATTATTTCACTATTTGCATTGTCTAGCCTGATCCAAAAAATAAGGATTACTTGTGATCAGGTATTTTCAAACTTCCTAAGAAAAGGACACAATTCAGAGGTAGTTTCAAAATCCAACTAGAAGCTTACATGTGCTCTTTTTACTTCATGATTGTTTGTAGACACTTTAATTAACTGAAATACAAATACTTTGTTAGGAATACATCTGGTTTTAATTGACCCCGAAATACAACTCAAAATAGCAAGCGTAAACAAGAGTTTACCAGTTTAAATTTCTTTATTTTATATAATATAATAATATAATAGGAGTAAGACAAACCATCAAAGAAGTCAATAATATCTCAGCATTGTAGTTGTCAATAAATGTGTACCTCTGTCAAAGAGACCTGATTGATTGCCATCAAATCATAGATGAGGTATCTTCTCTCTTGCTTATGTGTATGTGGATCCCTGTCAATAATCATCTCCCCATCAAGTAGTGTGTAGTGGTGATTCCTCTCAGGTGTACCCTTGAAAGCAATTGAGTTAGCATTTAGATAACCTAAAACAAAATTTATAAAAGACGAGACACAGTTTCCAAATACCCAAGACAGATAAAACTCACTTGACAACAAAGTAAATTGAATAAACATATATACCCCATTTGAATATCTGCAAGGAAATCGCATATTGATCCTGTGGAAAAGAAATTTTCTGTCAATCAAATAACATCCATCACAAGTAATCAGCATCATATAGCGTGTCCCATCAGCTTTCCATGTGGCATAGTAATATCGTTGTCTCAAGAGTTGCAGGTTGTCCCTGCAAAAGAAAAACAACGATATAAACTAAGTTGTTAAAACCAAGGAAGATGATTAACAAAAGTGAAGACTTAGATTTACAATCAAGTTTTAAAATTAATCTCCTCTCTCAAACTCAACTGCATAAAATGAATATTTTGTTCACTTCTCATAAAAACAGAAAAAGGATAGAACTAAGAAATGTCTTTGATCACAGAACATCCATTAACTCAGCCAAATTTGTTTGGTAGGCCAAACGGCAATTTGAAGTTAATATTTGCATTTTTTTTATAGGTAGGAATTGAACACATGTCAAGGAGTTTATAACAACTTATTCAGGTCCTATGGAAATTTGTAGAATATTCTGTAAATACAAAATAATATTAAAATAAAATCTTAAATATTCATAAAAAAAATTAAAAGTAGACTTTAAATCTAACTCAACCTCACTGTACTATAATTTGACTAAATCTTTAGTCGATGTAATAACAAAAACCAAAAAAATTGTCTATGTAGATGCAAATGGGTCAAAAATTTGTTTAATTGACAGAAGTTAAATTATAATATATACAGGGTGGAAATCTGGAATTTGAAGTTCCAAAATGTTTGGAAATTAGTCACAAAGGTTTTGACAAATGATCCAACCCAAATTAAACCAAAAAGTATGGAATCATGACTTCTCTATTGACATCTCTGTATAAGAACTAATATATCATAAAGATCCTGTTATGTTGCTTTCAGTTATTCTTCTCCATCAGCTCTACTAAAAAATAGAAAAGATTTTTTTTAATGTAGTGAAAGAAATGTCAGCCAATTTCAAAATTTCTGAAAAAAAAAAAAGTATGCTAAACAAAATTTGCAAAAAGCACAAGATGAAATGTCAATGAATAGTGCAAACTTCCAGTTAAACAACTGAAAGACGAGTGACGATAAAGAACACATACTTTAGGTACTGTTAATTCCTAAGACCTATTAGATAAGAAAAATCATTAATGTCCATATCAGTAAAACAGTGAAGTCCATTCTAAAGTTCCGTATAAATCTCAAAGTAACAAAAACCAAAACGATCAAATGTATTAAGAGTGGACCTGTTCAGAGAAACAGGGTGTGACCCAGGAAACTGCGATCGTCCTCTTCCCTAAAAAGAGATAATATAAATATGAAAACCAAAAATAATGCAATTAATTCATGGAAAAAGTGTAATCACAAGAAACTAACGTTTCCAAATAAATAACTATTTGGCTTCAAAGTTCTCCTGAAATTTTAATGAGATGCATCATATACAACACATTGCTCTAGATAGCATAACTTTGTGTAAAATTGATAGAGCTATCTTAACTTTAAGGGGGAGATGACAGGAGAAATAGAGAGACAGAGAAATATTGCTTAATTGAAATTTATTTCCTAGACATTACAGTAGTTATATTATATACATTTAGACTCTTCATAGACAAATACTGTGTAGGAAAAGAGTGAACGGGTGCTACTTGCAAAACACTACTTCCTATGAAAATTAAATCATATACGTTATGCATGAATCTTGTTAACATGTGATACAAAAAAAAAGGCATTCTTGATTATCTCAACTACGTTGAGTTTAAATCATTTTCAAGAAAATGTATATAATTCAACAAAAAGCCAATTCAGAAACCCACCCCTGGGTTCAACTTGAGCAGTTGATAACAAACTTCTTGCATCTCTCGCAGCTGGTTTGGAGGAATTGGATCTCCCAAAACATCATCAGTTGTCAATACTTCATTTCTGACTATATTCTCCTAGAAGATAGAACCAAACACAAGAATAATCCCAGAAAAAAATTGTGAACAGACTGAAGGTTCGTAAAAACACGATATATTTTCTATTTCAACCGAGTACATAAATGAGAAAAAAAATGGAATTATATAAGGAAAAAAATTCAATATTAAAGTGACCACATATTGATCTAATAGCCACTTATTAAAAAAAAAAAAGTTCTGTTATCAGCATATACAACTAAGTCTCGACAACGAAAATAGAAAGATGAAAAAGATGAAACCAATTCTATTTTTATGCCATATCAGATATTTTTCAACAAAAATAAAACAAATTAAATGGAAAACTCGTGTTCATACAAACACTTCAAGAATCCATCCAAGTAAGGTGTTCCTTCAACCCAGTGGAGTGGAAGAAGAGCAAATCATATAATTAAGAAGCTGAGTAAACAGAGTCAACAAAGTGGACATACCTGTTCTGGAATGTGCACATAATTGTCCACAGCCGGGGCAGTTGTGCCACGGTAATCAGGATCCGGAGTTCTCTTCCATTCAGGAGTTTGAGGACAAACAAGATCTTCAGGTTTCTTTTCACGATAAAACATGTACAGGGCGTCAATATAGTCCTGCTTGTAAATTCCTGGGTGACGTGCCAAAGCAAATTTATTTATCGCCTGGAAGATAAGCACAAAATTGCATTACACGTTAATTACTCAATTCATGCATGTATTGAAAACAAACCAATGAATTGTCCAATAAATTTACTCACCTCGGTAACAGATATAGATTCCGTACGCACAAGAAAGTGAACAATCATATAGCCTGTGCGATTATGCCCATGGGTACAATGTACAAGTATATATTTCTTGTCATTTGTCCTTTGGGAGAAAAAATCTTGAACCTAAAATGAATATCTAACAAGTATAAATCATAAAACATCAAGTAAGATATCAAGCACTGTACCACCATTGTTAGGAACACTAACAAGAAGACAATACTTGACTATCAAATTGTGAGCATTAATTCAAAAAAGCAGTAAAAGTAATGCTCGTCAATTCTAACAGTGAATACTATCAACACTGAAAAAAGGAGCTACCTCATCACAGAATTTTTGTACAGATTCATCATCAGGTACAGCATCTCTTCCTTTGCATCTTATCTGCACAAACAAACAGAAAATCTAAAGTCAATTGCAATTAACATTTCATAAACAATAGAATGAAGATATAGTTACCTTGACATGAGAAATTCCTTCTTTTGTCCAATCTGATAGAGGATAATAACGAGTAGTATTTGTCAGATCAATCACTAAACCAAGCTGCAAAAAACATATAGTTAAGGACTAGGAAGCTGGTTGCAACACATTGTATACAACACTACAAAGAAAACATGCGTCCATTCATGGAACACAACGTAAAATCACAACAATGAAAGATACTCCTTGTTTTAAGGATACTCTTAAATTGCTTGAAGTTGTTTTCTTATTCCCCCAACCATTGGTACAGCTGTTCAGGTAACAGATAGAACATTTAAAAGACCCCACAACGTTTCAAATTTTCCTCTTTCCATGATTACTAATCTTTCTCTGTTAGCGCAAAACAAAATATAAATACTACTATCCTCAACTCTTCAAGTTTCTACCTCTTTCTCCTCAAATCCCATACTGTAATCTAAGTTGTCTCGTGTCATATATATGTGAACAATAGCAAGTTCCTTTAGATGTTGTGAAGCTATAAAATGAAAATTGTTTAACATTGCAAAACAAAAAGTTCAATCACACAAAAAAAGATGATGAAAAAGACACATCAGTAGATTCAAACAAATCCATCCTATGACTTATCTATTTATATTGCAACTTTTGCACGTCAATATACTGTTGTCTCCCTTATTATACTTAAACACATACTTATTTCCAAGCTGAATATATTAATCAGAGGAAATTGTTTATTACTGTTCATTTGATGTACTTACTTCCCGACCTAAGACTCTTTGTTGATGAATCGCTTGCTTAGGAGTATATTTTTCACGTGGAATGTTATCATTGAAGGATTCACCGAGTGGAACCTTTGAAGGGATTATGCGTCCTAATTCTTGTCCATGTGCTGGGCAGTCAAACCAACCTGCAATATAAAATCAACTAAAAATAAAAATCTATAAAAAATAAACATAGAGTAACGTCACTACAAGAATGAAGAGCGGTAGCAGTAAAAAAGAATTCAACTTCGTAAAGAAATTGTAGGCTAGTGTAATAAGTGGAAATGGGCATGACCGTTAATTTTGTAAGGGATTGATGGGTTAGGAAGTTAGTTGTGATCAAAAGTTATATCCAAGACCTTGATATCGAAATGGGATGTCCATTAGTAAAATTGTTGAGGAATGTTTTAATTCCTTGACTGAGATCCTGGTGAGATATGTGTGTGTAATTTTGTATGCTAGAGTTTTCTGAGTAAAGGTGAGGAAGAGAGTAAGACTGATATCCAGCTCAATCCTTAACAGAGGTATCATTTAGTGAACACCAATGCGGGATTCTACAGCAATCAAAGATTTGGAGGTTTGTATTGAGGGACTCAAGAAGTTGTTTAAGACTTCGCAACAAGATAACAAGTTGATAGAAGAATCACAACAAATCAATAGGAAGGACATGGATTCAATGAAGGCTTTGCTTCAACAAATGTTGATCAAGATGAATTCCATGGGTGAGTCAAGTTCGACCACTCCACCAAATGAAACAATAGGAGACTTCACTCTAGTACCTAGCGTGCACAAATTCCATTTCGCAATGGCTATGATTATTTTGAATGGCATGCCAAAGTTGAGCAATTCTTTGATCTTGAGATGACCTGGAGGATCAGCGTGGCAAACTTTTGCTTTTGTCGATGGAGGGTAAGGCATTTGTGTGGCAATGACAATACTTTACATATAGCCAAGCCACAAAGAAAGGATGCTTGCAAGATGTGGCAAGTCAATTTCATACAAGTTATTACAATGATCACATTTCGGAATTATCCAAACTGGGACAACAAAGTTCTTTGCTAGATTATCTTGAGCGATTTGATGAACTATTGGCTCAATTTGATGTGACCGGAGAAATGGTTCTTTTTTTTTTCGGGGAGGTTTACACACTTTATTGGAGAAGTCTGTGAGGATTCATAACCCGAAGAATATCCAAGATGCAATAAGATTAGCACGCTCACATGATGATATACTTCAAGAATTGGAAAAGAAAATGTCTAACACCAAAAATCTTACATAGCGGACCACAAGAGCAAAATACAAGAAAGTAGTCCTTATCAAACCAGACACAAAAATCCACTCCTATCACTAATATTCAACGCCATCAGTCAGTTTTGTCTTTGGGATCACGTTTAGTGACAGATTTGAAGGGCTGTAATCTAATTAATGCAAATAAGAAAGACATGAACGACAGAATTGCAAAAGGCCTGTCAATTTTGTGGACAGCAATGAGATAGACATCACATGCAAAAGTGAAAAGTATAGGATAAGCTTTGTGCCATTTTTTGGTTCACAAAGTGAACAGTGATGCTGAACCAGATTCAGGTGAGGTGCATGCAACTTTGGCAATTGGGCAGAAGCTGCTGCACCAAAAGGATGTGCATATATCTCTCCATGCATCGAAGGGCATGATAGGTGGACAGAGATTAGAGTAGGAAGGCACAATCAAAAAATTGGAGGTACCTCTAGACATATTAGACCAAAGGTTGAAAAAAAAAGGCAATCAAGTTGTCACTGAACTACAAGTCAATTGGAATCATACGAGCCCAAAGGACGCTATTTAGCACAAGTTGCTCCAATTGAAAAAGCAATTTCCAAATGTAAAACGGCAGGAAGTAGAGCAGGGAGGAGCAAATGTCCTTGGGGCAAGGCCTTCACAAGATGGGGCCATTTAATAGGTAGAAATAGGCATGACCATTAATTTTGTTAAGGATTGATAGGTTAGGTAGTTTATTGATTAAAAGTTATATATAGGACCTTGATGTATGGAAATTGGATATCCATTAATAAAATTGTTGTGTATTTCATGAGTGAGATCCTGATGAGATCAGTGTGTAATTTTGTGTGCTAGTGTTTTATGAGTAAAGGTGACGAAGAGAGTAAGATTGATATCAAACTCAATCTTTAACACCTGGAGCCAACTATGACAAAAGAACTAATTACAAAACCATTCATGCATAGTCTATTAGTTGCACACAAAAAAATGGCAAATTAGTTAAAGAAACGGGTCTTCTTTGTGCAATAGTGACTTGTAATAGTGAGTTCAAACTACGCAATCAATTTCAATTTTCCAAGAAGAATAATGATTAGTCAAAAGATAAAGTCTGCGTCTATAATAAAGCCCATGAAATATGCCCGTATGTCACAATGCCTACAGCTTATAATTAACACTTTCAAAAAAATAACCTACCCGAATTGCGCAAAAGTAACAGACATTTCACATACACAACCATCTTCCATATAAGCCCACATTTGCTATAACCTTTTTGGAGGAATATAATTGTTCCCTTTTATTCAAAAAAAAAAAATCTCTTTCATGGAGCCATTATGAAGAAAAAAACGAGTATCTAGCTATAATAAGTTGAACCAAACACGATAACTCTAGTTGGCGCAGGGAAAAAATAACCCTCCAAAGCCAAAGGTAACTTATAGCTCATTTATTTATAGCAACTCCATAATTTGTATAGTTAAGTTCCTAAGAGCAAAATAGAAAATATACTAGAATGAGATCGAAGTAGCGGGCAACATCTTCACAAGGTAATAGTCTATAATTGACAACCAAAACCGTCTGAATTGTATATAAGACAAACAAATACAAGAACCTACCATCAGGAACCATGTTCCTATCATAAGGTCTAGAATTCATATTGTAAGGTCCCCGTTCATGCCCTCGATCCATGTATGGGGGCTTTCTTTTCAAACCTCTGCGTGTATCCTCATTATTCTGTTGCATAAAGAACTCACAATAAGAAAAAGAATGGGAGGTATCTGAACAGAAAAACACGACAAAATATAAACAAGTCAACAACACTAATCTAAGAAAATGCAGAACATAAAATTGCAAGTAGTAGAATCAGTTGAACAAGTACAACTAAAGACCAATAGCTACACTTCCACACACACGTATATACCAGAACAACCAAAAGGTCGTTGTGCAGGCAGTTTACACACTGAAATTCATTAGCACAAGACAAAACAGCAAAACGTCACCTTATAAAACTTCCATAGGTACCATAATACTTTAAGACAAACGCTCACAGAGCAAAATTCAGAAAAGCATGATAAAGGTGGATACAGTTATTCACGCGTCACTGAATTTGGAAAACTACTTATATTAAATTGTGAAAACGTGACATTAGATGACGCATTACATCTACCGGTATTAATCCACGAACAAAACAAAAACAAAACAGATAGAAAACACTATGTCTTGTGTTCTCGAAAATGAAGACCGATGTTAAGCAGAAAAAAAAAGTTGAATTGTTCTGGAGCGCCGGTTTTTGGTCCTAGTCACAATCGTGGTGCTGGGTAAACCTAGATTAAGTAGCGAGTAACGAAAGAAAGGGAAGAAGAAAAGAAGTAGAAACAGAAAACATATGCAAAGTGTGAAGATTATGGTTGCGGAAAGGATGAATCGAATCTACCATGTGATAGCTCATGGGAGTAACAGATTGAGAAGAGTAGGAGAGTGAGGTAGGAGAGAATGCGGTTAGGGTTTTTGATGGATGAAGAAATGGAGAATTGATCTTCGAAGGAGAAGAATTTAAAGATCTGCTGTGGTGTGCGCCACCATACATATCCGGGTCTTCGCCCCGTAGAGAACCGACATAACCACCTCTTTTATCTCTCTTTTTTTCTCACTTTATTTATTTATTTATACTCACCTCTCTTGCGTTCTTTTCAAATTTCATCCCACACCCCTGTATTTTCTAAAAAATAATAACTGAAATCATTTACTAAATGATGAAATTATTTAATTTAATAAAAGTTAAAAATAACACGAAAAAAAAAAACTGTATAAAGAGGTGGTTCCTCCATCTGGTTTGCAGAAAAATTAAAACATATAGCTTAATAAGGATGACGTGTGTAAACATTAAAAAGATAGAAGGAAAAAACATCAATATATATGATTATAACTGAAAAAACTTATTCTCTTTTCTATCACATTTTTTTATCATTAATCTTCTATTTATTTTTCAAAAAAAATAAGGAACCAAGAGGAAAATAATATGATTACATGTCAAAAGGTTAATGTAGGTTTTTTTAACAAATTAATGTAATTTATTTTTTTTCAAATTTATTAAAATAGATAATTTTTTAAAAAACTAATGACATGGGTAAGTGGTGAGGTAATACAATTTTATTAAGAAGCAATTGTGTCACAGGTGGCTTTTTATTCAAAATTTTAGGATGGTCGAATTAATTTTTTTATACAAAAATTAGCCTTTTTAATTAAATTTTTTTTTTTCGTTTACTACAGAAAAACTATAAATAAATCATAAAACTATCATTAAATGTCAACAAATATTTAATATAAAATAAACTAAAATAATTAAAGTAATTTTCAAAATCAAGTATAGATGAAATATAAGTATAAACATAATTTTAAATTTCATCTAATAATATATAAATATAATATTAAAAAATATATATAAAAAATAAAATAAAAAAAGTTTGGAAGAGTCGTGGCTTTCTTCAGTCTTAATCAAGGATCTTTCATGTTGTGTTGTTTTATTTAGTAAAGGATTAAATATGTTTTTGGTTCTCTAATATCGAGTGAAATTGAAATTAATCCCTCTTCAAAATTTTAGATCAATTTAGTGTCTTATCATAAATGTGGGAATTTCATCCTTTTAACTGAATTTTTTGTTAAGTTTATTTGACATTTCTAACATATTCATGATAATATTTAAGTTGTTTACATCGTTTGACATATTTTCATTTCGATGTTAAGTGAAATACTTTCATGACATGTGTTTGAAACTTCAAATAAACTTAACAAAATTTGATTAAAATGACTAAATCCATCATATTTAAAAGTTAGGAGACTAAATTGGACCAAAATTTCGGAGAGAGACTAATTTCAATGTTTAGTGAAAGTTAAAGGACGAAAAACATATTTAACCTTTTAAATAAATTTGGAGATGAAAGTGGATGAATTTGGAAGTGATGTTTAAGAAAATATAATAATAAGGTTAAATTATTCTTTTGGTTCCTCTATTTGTCAATAAATTTCAGTTTGGTCATCAAGTTTTTTGTTGTCTCAATTTGGTCATCATTTTCTTAAAAATGATTCAATTTGGTCATCGCCGTTAGTTTGACCAAATGGTGTTAAAGTCAACGCCACGTGTCAATTTATGGTTTTTAAAATTTTTATTTTTATTTTTATTTTTTTTAGGTTTTTTATTTTTTTTACACGTGTCACTTCACAATTGTGTCACGTGTCAAAGTGACTCAATTTGGTCTCTATATTTGTCAAAGTGACTCATTCTGGTCCCTATATTTGTCATTTCTTAAATTGACACTAAATTTACTTTTTTATAAATCTTATGGTAATATTCTTACTAAAATTAACGTTTTTATTAAATATTTCTATAAATATTTTAAATTAACTTTAAATTCTATACAAAAAACATTAGACTTTGGTTTTGTTTTGAACTTTAAATTTAGTTCCTAAACTTATGTGTGACAAGTTATTTGATTTTTTGTAACGCCCCCTTTAATTTAAAGCTCAAAGATTACAGGAAACGTCACACGAAGATAACAATGTAGCGAAGTCTTGGAGTCCTTAACACAACCCCTACAGACCGGGCACACCACGATGCCAAAGGAAAACCAAATAAAAGTCTGACAAAAGAGAAAAAGGGTAGTCAAACATAAAACAATACATGGGCCATAGCCCTAACGAAAAACATGAAGGAAAGAAATATGAAATCCAACCCTGATGGCTAAGCAGCGGAATCGCCATTTCCTTGTTGACCGCGGGAACCTCGCCCATCTGCTCCCATCAATTAAATTGATGATCATCGCAAGAAAGAATAGCCACATACAAGGCAATCATACAACAAACAGGGTAAGCTAGAGCCAAACAACACTTTTATCATACAGTTAAATATACTTTCATCATTCAATATCAGTACAACATCCAAGCATGTTAAGACTCTTCAATCAATACACTATGACTCGACTCGACTCATCCAGATACGTATAACTTGGTCGGATTCAGCGGATGCCCGCACTTGTGGTGGATACCTCTGCTCACCCCCGAGCTATGTGTTACAAGTGTTACGATGAATCAATTTTCCCTCGCCACAAGGTTAGCCCTTAATGAATTTCAGGCCTCTTGCTACTCTCACCACAGGAGTCAGTCCACTCTAGGTGAGACTAACTGACCCCTTAGAGCGTCAGGATACAACCTTACCTTGAATCCTTACCTAGTTATACAGATGGGGCACCACCATGGACACCCACTAACAGGGGCAATGGAATTACGTCCCGACCACTGAAGCGCGACCCTGAAAGTCTCACCTAGAGACTCCAAGGAATTACGCACTGACACAGATCAACCATATTCGCACAGCCAAAGAACATTCACCATGCATAGATATATATCAATCATACCAACCTTTAAAGCCAATGCCTTTCGTGTTTCGGGCCCAACCCATTTGAATCCATTGTAAACCATCCGTGCATAAAGGATTTCCATCTCATCTCATCATCATGCCTCTTTGATACCAACCATGTCATTAAAATCGCATGTTAAACTCATAACAACTCAACATTCACAATTTATGACTTGCACCACTCTTTCATACTCATTCATCTCAAACTTTCAGCACAATACCTAAAATCAAGCAAGCATTTTCCATACAAAACCAAGAAAATAATCACACATCGCGCTGCCTCGCCCAGCACCTTGCTCAGGCCGAAGGGTCTCGCTCAGGCGAGCCCCCTTCGCCTAGGCGAGGGCTCGAAAAAGGAAGCAGGAGCACATGCGGGATCTCGCTTAGGCGAGACCTCTCTCGCCTGGGCGAGATGCTCGCTCGCTCAAAAGGTTGAGCTAGTCGCCTGGGCGACCTTTCGCACAAAATTCTTGGGCGAGCTCCTCGTTCGTCTCGCCTAGGCGAGACTGGCTCGCTTGGGGGAGATTAACAGGTCTCGCCACTGTTCTCATGTAACAGTCACCTGTTCGCACCCAAAAATACAGTACATGGCAGTTCACGCATTCAACACAAACATACAATGTATACAATGTCTAACAAACTCTAATCCAGCCATAAAATAATCAGGACTTAGACTCTAACTTCCCCGTACCTGAAAAAAGCTTAGCGAAGACCCCGACTGCGCGACCACGAGCACGACAACTCTAAGGATGAACTACAAGGCTGTGGTGAGAGTGGAACAGAACCAGACAAGTGGGGTTAACCAAGACTCTTACAACAGATGACGAAAAGGTTACAAAAAGGGAACTAGCATGAACTCGAAGGTCACTTACATGGAGTAACGGAACTTCCTGGCTCAATCGTAACAGCGGAGGCAGAACCCTAGCAGAGGGGTTGACGGCTGCGACTCAAGATTATGTGAAAAGAGTGGAAAGTGGGACTTAGAGCAACGTAGTAAGATTTTATATGCTGGGCCAACCCTTAGGCCCACTTACAAGGGCAACCCCTTTAACTTAGGGCAGGCAGAAAAGAATTAATCTTAATGGGCCTTACATTTTTAATCTTCACTAAGTTTGTGTAATATGATACACTTGGTGCCTTTATATATGATGACAAAATTGTTAATTTTTGAAATTAAGTTTAGGGTTTAACTTTGTTTAATAATAAAACTATAAAAAAAACTTGTTTCTACAAATATTTAATAAAAATATCAATTTTAAGAATATCATCATAAGTTGTATACAAAGATTAAATTGAGTGTCAATCTAAGGAGAGACAATATTCGTTCACTTTTACAAAGATTGAGACTAAATTAAAACTAAAAACACATATAGGGACATTTTGACACGTGACACAACTGTGAAGTCACACGTGTAAAAATTAAAAAAATTTTTAAAAAATTGAAAATTTAAAAAAACAAAAAAGAACCAGAAATTGACACATGGCGTTGACTTTAACACCGTCTGGTCAAAATTAACGGTGAAAACCAAATTGAGTCATTTATAAGAAAACGAAAACCAAATTAAAATAACAAAAATTTGAGAACCAAACTGAAAATTTTCAACAAATAGAATAATTTAAACTAATAATAATATATAAATAGGAACTAAATACCCATAACTAGGGCTGGGCAAAATAAACCAAACTGCACTGCACTACCAAAAACTGCACTGAACTAAAAAACTGTTCGCATGAATTGTACTGCACTGAAAAACAATTCAGATGAACTGAACTAAATTGTTATTCTTAAAAATAAACTGGATTGAACTGCACCGCACTGAATTGCACTGCACTATAATATAAATTGAATTGTTTTATGAACTGCATTAAGTCAGAACTGAACTGCACTATTTTTGAACTGAACTGCACTAATTTTTAACTTAACTATATTATTTTTGAACCGTTTTTTAATCGAATTGCACTGATTTTGAATAAACTTCACTATTTTTTAATTGAATTGTACTATTTTTGAACCGGATTGCATTGATTTTTAACCGAATTACATTATTTTTGAACTTAATTACACTATGTTGAATCGAATTGCACTAATTACATATGATTGTACTACGCAATAATAATCTAAAGTTTATAATTTGAAAGTGCTTAGGAAATAATACTTGAAATATGCATCATACTTCAATACACCAATTAACATTTTTATAATTTTTTTAATTTATATTAAATTTTTCCATAACTTAAAATGTAATTAAAATATTAAAATTAAAATATAAATATCGGTATTAACTTATTTTTTATATTTTAAAATCTTATGTAATATTAATTTTTAGTTTTACAATGTTTATTATGTTGCGTCAAATTTTTTAAAAGGATTTATTTTAGAAAATTTTCAAAACTAATATTTTTTTTAACATTTGTATTCATTAATATTTGTGTGAAAAATATTCTAGAAATTTTATGAAATTCTAAAATATATTTCGTGAAGTAACGAATCAATAACTTTTTATATTTTTTAAGAATTTTTTAAAATAAATTCTCTTTAAAAAAGTTGACGCCACATAATAAATATTTTAAAACTAAAAAAATAATATTACATAAAATTTTAAAATAAAAAATACGTTATTACCGATATTTAAATTTATTATACTAATTTCAATATTTAAGAATATAAATAAAAAATTATAAAAATGTTAGCTGTCACAAAATTTAATTTTTAAAAATAACTTCTGTAAAATCATAATATAAAAATAACATTACATAGTAAAATTCATTCAAAATAAAAATAAGATCTTGAATTAATTTATAATTTTTTTTAATAAATTAATTATAAATTTTTTATATTTTTCTCAAAGAAAGAGTAAAGAAAAAAAATTAAGACAAAATAAAATAAATATTTCAATATGAAAGAAAAATAATAGAACGTAAGACACAAAATACATAAATCAAATTCTTATCTTAATACCAATATTTTATTTGAGGTAGTTTGCTCTTTCAATTTACTATAGTTCAATAGTTAACTTAGTTAACTTAATATAAGTTTAGTTTCTTAAAACTGAACTATTTTATAATACAATTTAATTATTATTATGAATAGTTTAGTATATTTTAGTTTAATATAGTACAATTAGTTATAGTTTAATATAGTTTAATAAATTATGCCCGGTCCTACCCATAACGGTATATAAAAGCTTCATGTAACTATAAGTAGGTCACGTGCAAGAGAAAAAAAAAATTACTCAAAAAAAAAGAAATCGATTGGTTCAATATATTACTTAATTCTCTAATTTTCGTGGGTGCAATTATATTTTTTGAAAGAATGAGAGATGAAAAAAAAATAATTAGGAGAGAAAGAAAGGAAATGAAGCATGATTGCAAGAGGAATTATAGAAGAAATGGATATCTCAAACATTGTTTTTCTTATTCTCTCTCTCCTTCATTTAATAATACTCTATTTTTTAAAAATTTCTCCATCTTCTTTAATTACGCGGGGTACAAACGTGAATTTTAATAAAAATATAGTTTATATGTTAAAAGTATTTATTTATTATTAATTAATATTAGTTATACAAAAGAAAATTGAGGTTTTGTTTTGTTTATTTATAAACTAAAATGTTAATATAACAATTTATATTAAAAAAAACTATTTATTTTACATTTGTGCTATTTACCATTTTGTTTTGAATGAGGATTGTGGGGGCAGTAGTAGTTACAAAAGTTGTTTACATCTTACACTTCTGTTTTTTAGACTCTAAATCTGAAAGAAAAAACACATAGCGCAGCTACCCGCGACTCTTGTGTTTCAAAACCCTCACTCACTCATCGTCTTCTCTTCCATCATGAAGCTCGTCAGGTCTTACCTCTTCGTTCTCATTTTCATGTCTCTCTTTTTTCTTTCCTTTTTTTTTTTTGTTTTATTTTGGTGCTAAAAGGCGTGTAAAACTGGAACAGGTTTCTAATGAAGCTGAACAACGAAACCGTTTCGATTGAGCTTAAGAATGGCACTGTTGTTCACGGCACCATCACAGGTACTCTTCCGCTCTTTTCGATTGGTTTTCCTCTCCACCGCCTGATTTTGTTGCTGCCTTCGTTAAACCCTAGTTTTGCTTCGCTGTTAAACCTGCATGTTAAGATTTAGTCTGAAAGCTTTTGGTCTTGGATATTAGTTGCCAATGGAATTCTGCAGGGATGCTCGCTTGTTTTCTCAATTCCCATACCTAATTTAGATTTTTATTGCACTCTCTAATCGTTGCCCTGAATTTTCATTTTTGTGTGTATTTTGGGAACTAGATTGCATTTTTTTTCTTCTTCTGAGTAGCTTTCAAATGACGAGATTTCGCATGTCTAAACCTTGTGCTCAAAGAATTTCATCAATGTCATTCGGTTATTGTGGAAAAAAAGTGAAGCAGAGGCAGTTTGGTTCTCTGTATGCAAATAAATTGCGCATTGTTTTGAGAGGTTAGATAGCATGTGCGCATTCCACAGTAAGTGTCTGTAATTATGCTTGCGATGCTACAATTTAACACCCAACCAAGCTCTCTCTCTTGTATATAGAAGACCACTTGTCCATGTAATATAATAATGTAAACTACAGAGACTCTTATTTGTTATACTTAGGTTGATCAGTAAAATCTGTTGGATGTTATGTTATTAATAATTTCGTATACGTTATCCAATGGCTGTGTTGCTAATGGAGGTTTATCATAATGGACAATCTCTCATGCCAGGCCAAAAAAAATCATAATCATGTATCACTTACAAAGCATTACTGGCAATGCTGAAACTAAGATCCATTTCTTCACTTATGATCAACATATTTGTTTCAGTTTGAGTTAGATTTCACAGTTGGTATATGGCTTTTTTTTTACTTGTGATTCCTTTGTTAACATTTTCATGTCTTGTCAGAGTGAATGGCTATTTAACCTGTCATTTTTCTGAGTCAATAAGATGGAAACTCTGTCATCAGTCTGATAGGTTGCAACTTACTGCATAGCTAATATGATCTGGAATTTTTAAGTTCGAAATCTCTCTCTACTCCTTGCTTCCAAACTTACTGTATGGCAGACCTTTTTTTGGTTGCATGCTGTGGCTTTTTATGCATTCTTGATTTCTCTTCATGTTAAGCTTTTATCTTTTTACTGTTACACCTGGTGTTATGAATGGAAACTTTTGTTGTCTTTTTCTGTAATGTAATGTCCTCTAAGAAGCTCAAACACTTACAGATGGTAACCATGTCATGTTATATTTTTCTATGTTGGGTAAATGCGGACACATTCAAAACTATTACTTTTATTTTTATAATTTTTATAGTTTTAAAGTTTTTTTTTTTATACTAATATTGTTTGAAATAATACATTAAGTAGATAACTTTTAACATCATACTCCATCTATAGTAACCCATTCTCATTTTTAAACATAAATTCCCTCCTTCAATTTAAAAATCTATATTAGATTTCAAGTAGTTTTTCTTTTGTATTATATCCATGTTGTGTCCTATAATTTTTAAAAGTGGGTAAATCTGTGTCCGTATTCCACCTCTATTATATTTCTGTCCCGTATTGTATCCATGATTTCCAGCCTGAAGTATCTGATGTAAAAGAACTAATTAATTACTTTTTTATGTTTAAACTCGGAAATTGAAACAGTGGGAAGATATTTATTGCTTATGACATTTTTGTAAGAAGCATCGTGAACTATGGACTCTGGATACCTCACTTTTGAGGCAAATCTATTTAAACTTTATTTATATTGTACCATAACAGTAATTAACCTTGTAGCCTCTGTAGTAAGTTTGCATAATGCTGTAATTTAGATTAGTTATATTGTATCTGCATCTTCCTGAGGCTTGTCCTTTACTCTTGTTTGATGGTATGATACGCAACTCCTTTATTGCCTTACCTATACCAAATTTAGCTGACATATACCATTCTCCTCGTTCTTTCAATTTAATTTAGTCCCCCTGCAGTTTGTTCTGTGAAATTTTCTTTTGAACAAGCTTCTTCTGGATTTAGTTTGGCTTAGTCACACGCATAAGCATAGAAAACTATATAAATTATATCACGTTTTTTGTCTTTAGTTGCCAACGCAATAAGTCAAGACCACCTTTTACACCTGTTTTTATGATGAAACGAAATCAGGCATGTTTCACGAGGATAGTGAATCCTTATATTATAATAGGGCAATGCATTACTACATATGCCTAAACGCAATCAAATTAAGCATCAAGGAATTTCGTTCTGTTTACTTTTAACTAATGAGTACCTATCAGCTCATTTCTAATTGTGAGTTTACCGTTTGGTGCCCTTAATTCTTATTTGGGATGGCATGAGAAGTATTTTGTAGCTTTAGTTGTGCTTACCCATGGATTTGTTAATATATTACAGGTGTTGATATCAGTATGAATACACATTTAAAAACAGTTAAACTAACTCTGAAAGGGAAAAACCCAGTTACTTTGGATCATCTGAGTGTGAGAGGCAACAACATTCGTTATTATATCCTTCCTGATAGCTTGAATCTTGAGACATTACTGGTTGAAGAGGCTCCTAGGATCAAGCCTAAGAAGCCAACTGCTGGTACTGTATCTTATTTGACTGACACTAGAAGTGGATTGTTTTTTTCAGAGGCCCATAATGTTCCGGTTGACTGTTATCTTTGGCTTTCTGGTTTTCAATGTTCTGATTTTATATGCAGGGAAGCCTTTGGGACGTGGTCGGGGACGAGGGCGTGGACGTGGCCGTGGTCGTGGCCGTTAAATTGCAAATTACAGAATTTGTGGCCTTTGGTTGTACCTTTATTGTAGGAAAATTTTCTAATGAGTTTTAAAGACGTTGTAGAAGTGCTGTTGACCTGTTAAGTTAGTCAATGCAGACTTTGTTCACGTTGCCATTTTCTTGCATCAATGCTTTGAAGTTCCCTTGTATAATTCTCCCTGTTGGATCATTGTCATATTTCAATTGAGAATTTACTGCCTACATGTGTAGTTTTATGGGGCAAGGTGAACTAATAGGAATTACCGCTGATAGCCCTTGTTCGTAGAGGTGATTTTATGTCAATGGAAGACTTTATACGTAGTATATTAAACTTGAGTCATTTAAGAGGGAGAGAGAAATCTATTATGTTACTCTGAGATTTGATTTTACGGATAATCTTTTACAATTAATACAATATCTCCAAAAGATTTTGAGCGTGTGTTTGGATTCTCAGCGGTCCACGTTTTATCAAATTGTCATGTCAAAACGCACCAAGACAACTAATAGTACTTATTTGATCCATATTAAAAAGCTAAACAAGATTAATTCTATGTATTACTTATATGGATTATTATCCAATGAATCTAAAATAGTTTAATTCTTAAATTACATTGTGAAGATTTTGTTAACTAGAGTTAATTTGAGATGTGACTTTCTTAGTATTATGAAAATAAACCTTGTTATCATGTATGACAGTTTATGGATGAAATAGCATTATTGTTTTTTAATTGCGTGTCACATTTATGAGACGTATCAAAAAGTCTTTGTGAATATAATTAGAACCTACTAGTAGAGTAAAGAGGGTTAGTGGAAACACCTACAGGCTGCGGAGAGTATATTGCGTGATCTTAGCTTTCTTTAAAAAGGAGGCGGATAGAAAATAAAACATTAAAAAAGGAAAATAATAAGGAGATGTTATGGTAAATTATAGTCTTAATTAAGTTTTAATTATTTGTAATATAAATATTTTTAATTGAGTTTTTATTAAACTTTTTTTTGTTATGACTTTTTTTTAATTGAATTAAGTGATTGTAAATAAACGAAGTGTTATGATTAATATAAAATGGTACTGTAATTAATATAAAATAATAAATAATTATCATTGTTTTTTTATATGATATTATATCTAATATAAAATTATAAATTATTTTAATATTTTTATTAAAGATATGTTGATTTTCAAAAGGATTATTGTCGTTGACTAAAGTATGATGATGATATCTTAGTTATAAAAATGATGTGAATGCTATAAAAAAACATGACAACTTTGACACTCAAAATATCTCCTTTTTTCTTAATACTCAGATAGAATATACAATCTGATAAAATAAAATAACAATTACGTTATTCACTTTTATTCACTTAATAGAAAAATTAAATATTAAGATTCAATTAAAAAATATAATAAAAATTTAATTAAAATTATTGAAATGTATGAAAACTTAAAAGGTTAATTAAGCCTAAAACATAAAAACTCAATCATTATTGGAAAAGTTGTCTTTAGTTGAGCTCAATAATAATTTACAAAAGTTAATAGCATTTGTAAATTGTATTTTTTTTTTAATTTCCTTAACGGTTATTACAAACTAAAACTTTTAATTCCATATTTTATTTATTGATTCTCACTTGTTTTCATAATTTCTTTATAAATTTAACCAATAATTAAATTTCTTTATATATATATATATATATAATTACTCTATCATTACAATAATAAAAATATGATAATAATATTTTAATCTATATTTAATTTATTATTTTGATTATCTTTTAATTATTTATTTTAATCTTTTTTTAATGATACGATGTAATGATTTAAGAATGATTGAATATATGAGTTAAAAATAGATCATTAACGAAAAAATAATAATATTTTAATCCATTTTTTTTATCAATTTTTAACTCATCACTTAAATTATCTTTCAATTATTTATTTTAATTTTTTTAGGATAATGATACCATAATTTTAATTTTTTTGACTTGTATACCTTGTTTTGTGATTTAGTGTGAATTATGGATTAATATAAAAAATTAAAATATAATTTTTTTTAATGATGTGATATAATAATTTAAAGATAATTGAAATAATAGATTAAAATTGAATTAAAAAAAATGGCTCGATATATTTCTATCCATGTAAAAATATCATTATCTTGAAAATTTATCAGAATAAATGGGTAGAAAATGGTTGTTAGGTGTGAAAGAAAGATAGAAAGGGGAAGTGGCAGAAGAAGTTGTCTGTAGTGCAGAAGAAGCTAAGGTTTTGAAAATTGTGGTGGTGAGTAAACAGTGTGAGCACGCAATCTTGCAATAACAATCGAGAGGAGAGAGAGGTTAGAGAAATATTATCAGAATCAGCAACAGTATCAGGATGGGGAAGGCCAAAGAAGCGGTGGTGGTGGCTGGAGCCCTAGCATTTGCGTGGCTCGCGATTGAGCTCGCTCTCAAACCCTTCCTCTCCAAGGCACGTGACTCCGTCGACAAGTCCGACCCCGCTCGTGACCCCGACGACGTTCCTGCCGCCGATGTTCCTAAGCCCGCCGACGACGACCTGCCGGACGTCTCTGCTTCTCAGACCGCCTCCGACGTCGCCCCCGACGCCTGAACTTTTCCCATTCATGTATTTTCAATTTCGTCACATCTCAAAATTCTCCAAATCGAATAACGTCCTTGTTTTCTGTTCAATTTGTATATTGTGTTCTGTCTTGTTGTAGGATCCAAAAACTATCAGGTTCGTATTTCCCGTTTTAGCTTCTCTAATAATCATGCTGTGCCTGCCTCTCTACTACCTGTAGCTATTTTAAGAACACTAGGATATAGTGCCGCACTCAACGACTTAAAGTTTAGGAGAGAAGGGATGATAGATACTGTTTGATGAAATGCTTGAACAAACAAATTTGTTAGTAATAGCAGAGGAAAATTAGAAGAAAAATAAAATACATTTGTGAAGTGAAGATGCTTTGTTTATTTATTTTTATTTATGTCTACTCTTTTAAAAATGCTTGTAGAATTTGTCCAAGCATGGTGAGGCACAATTATTAGTGGTGTTCTTTTTAGTTGTTTTCAAGGACATATATGCTAGGTTTATATGGGTCTTGCATAAATTCTCAATTTATCATCCCCTGCGATCTGTGACTTGAGAGCTCGCAACAGTTATGTTTAGTTCAGAGAGATTTGTGAGCTCCTGGGATTGGAATAGATGCACATATCACTTCTTTCTAACTAGTTTAGGTGAATTGAATCTGAAGTATTCACTAGGGAGAAATTGTCTTCCAAACTCCGAGCATATACAGAAGTATTTATAGATTATCTATCTATAAGATCTTCACACTAACCATGAAAATTCAAACTCAAGTCCCCCTTGTCTATATTGCTAGTTAAATATTGTTAATAGTCTATTGACAATTTTTGTATTATAAACCAATTCTCTGCCTGGTTACACCTGCGATGTTTTGTAGAGTACTTACTATATTCATACGATGAAAATTACAAGACCTTATGAGACTGGGTTGGTAAGATTCAATAATCTCAATTTTCTGAAGGCTAGACCACCTTGTTCTCGAAGTGAGCAAACATTGTCGGGTATATGTTAAAGATGTTTTTTTTTTTTCATCATTGGCAGAACCCCAAATTAAACCTCTGTACAAATTTTCAATAATCGGTGGTACTCAGCAAACATATAGTGGGGTCACACTATAATTTATATTGGGATTTTAGAAACTACAAAAATAAATTCAGTTAATTGCACTTTTAGTTCTTATATTTTATTTCATGATTTTTTCCTCTTAGATACAGTATACTAGAGTTCTAAAATGTTGCCTTAAACTAATTTCACTCTATTCAGAAGTGAGTAAATTTTGATTAATCTGTCAATAATCAAAGTTGAGCTGTGCTTGAAGAATTTGACTTTTACCCGTAGTATATTTACCACTTCTATCTAGTTTCTGGGTTAGAGAAGCTTCTTTTTGAACACTTCTAGAAAAAAGATATCATAACATAGTTTACATAAGTTTTACAATGTAACTTTTTTCTTTAGAACTTAGAATCTGATTTTTATTTATCCTTAATTTAATTTTAATTTATTTTCTTCATGATAAAATTTTAAAATTATGACTAAGGTGGTTTGGAGGAAAAGGGTAACCTCTTTTAATTATAGGGTGTTAGATGAATGGGTGGTGCATGTAGACAGCAACATTCGTGTCAGATTGTGTCACCTCTCATTTGTCTTATTATCTCAATATAGCATTTGTCTTTCACAGCTGCAACCTAATAAAGGGAAGTAACACGTGACAAGAAGGAACAATAGAGAATGTGACCTAATAAAGGGGGAAACATGACATCAGAAAGAAAAAGAGATAATATGAACGAAAAAATTGACAAAAGAGGTCGAGGATATCTAATTTTTTGTTTGTTTAACTCTCATATTCATGAACAAAACTCTTATTAAATTGGAATATAAATCTTTTAATATTATATGTAAATTTTCTCTTTCTCTATTGTTTTTCATTGGATACAAGAAAAATGAAATTTTAAGAAGTGTTAATAATAACAACTGTCACTTTTTTATATACTTTATTTTACAAATGAGTTTTCTAAAATTATCATATTACGAATGAGATTTATAAATTACAAATCGTTTAACCTGTTTGGTTTAATGGCTCCAAGTAAATTTCTCTAACAATGAAAATAAAAATGTTAACGAATACCTTTATTTTTGAAACAATAGATTAGGATTGATACATTTTTGCAGTGGCTCCCAATACATTTTCACATTAATTTTATTTAAAAAATGTTTATTCATTTTTTAACTAACACCAGAAAAATCATTAGTGTTATGCAAATATTTTAAAAGAATATTAACAATTGTGTTCATATTTTTTATTTGAGATATTACATGGTCATAAAAATTATAATGTTTTTAATGAAAGTTTTATCATGAGTTTTTTTTTTTTTATAAAAAAAATATTTTAATATAAATTTTACAGATTTAAGTATCGGAGATGTGGTTGGCAAAACTTGGGAAAGAGAATATATATTTTCTTTATAGTAAGACAAGTATCTATCCTTGTTTGGTTGATGGACCCAAACCACGTGACCAAACAAGCCTAAAATATGGGTGTCTTCGTGTAATTATACAAGTACGTGAACAAATTTTGGTAACAGGACTTAGTTATGCATTTAATTTAAATATTATTACATATTCATGCAAATTATTTCATCGTCTTTAATATTTTCATCTTATTAAAACAATGCTCCTCTGTATAGAAAAAGAGAAAATAAGAGGCAATGGATTGTTTGGAAATAGTAGAGTAAAATACAATATTATTTTATAAATTAAATTAATCTGTTCACATATTAAAATATTAATTTAAATAATTTATGTAAATAAAATAAATTGTTAGTTTTAGTTTGTAAAACATATTTTATCTTCTTTATGGAAAAAAAGAAAGTTGTTACATCACAACATACATATAATAGGATATATGATAATATAAAAAAAAGGAAGAAGAGGAAAAATTTGTTGTTTAAATTAGAAGAGATATTTAAAGTTTTGATGTTTGAATTAAAATTATTGTAGGATAATATATTTATTTATTTATTTATGATGCATTAGGTGGCAAAGTTTGTGTGGTGATGTGATGAGGCAGTTCAATGCTGGTGACGCATAGTAAATTGGTACCCCACCCTCTCTCTCACCTCTTTCTCTGCACAACCCATGCTTTCAGAATTTTCACAAACCCAAATTAAAATCTTCACAGTCTCTCTCCCTCTCTGTTTTCACCTATCTATCTCTCATTTCCTTCAAATCTTTATTTCCACCTCCTCTTTCTTGTTTCATGTCGTTCTTCTCTCTTGTTTGAGGTCACAACTCCCTTTTCCTTCTCTCTGTACTCAATTTTTTTCTGTGTTTATTTTTTTCTCTTTTACTTTTGGGTTTTTATTTGTTATACATTCTATCGATGTTTCGGCTAAAGGGTATTCTTATGCTTTAATTATGTGAACCGCGCTGCTAGTTATTTGTGTCAATTAGCATGGTGTGTGTTGAGGCTTAATGTTTTTTTGTCATTGGTAACTAATGAAGTCTACATAATAGGATCTCTTACATCTTCCTCGAAATTAGTGATACCATATCTGATTACTATGAATTGAAAGCCGTCTATTATTGGAGCTCCGTGACAGTCTTAGGATATTTAAATCATGTTATTGTTATTTGAGCTTACTCTTGTTTTGTGCTATGATTCATGTGTGATTTCTTTGTAAGTTCTTGATGAAGCAACTTGTGTAGAGAGACTTTCTAAGTTGCTTACCTGGAGGTTCTGTAGTGGATTAGTCATTATTACACTACTGGATTGGTCTGCATTATGCAGTTACAAGAAATGTTTTGCTCAAACTGAAAGGGCATGTGGTGCCAAGGATGTTTATTGAGACTTTATTGTTGGCTTGCTAGCTGCTGGTCTAGTATTGGGTTCCATTTAATTTGACAAGAATATTGGGATTGGGAGAATCACACACCACTGTAACCTCACACCAAAATTCACTTCCAATATGGAACTCAAGCCTCTATCCTGCAATTGTATCCTAACAACCCACCATGATCCACAGCCACAGTGCTCACGCAGGTCACCTTTTCCTTGTCACTTTAACTAATCCTTTGCAAGCATTGCAATGCTAAGGTTTGCAACTAAGACATGGTGTTCACTACTAATTGATAAGAACCTTTGGAGAATGACACCATTAGAGTTAGCTGTTAGAGATCTGATGGAACTCATTTCTCATTTCCTGCGATTGTATCCCAACATCCCACCAATCTCTATGTGCCGTTGCCAATGCCCATTGGTTCTGCACTAGCCCTTTGAATAGTTTCCAATGAAAATGCTCAGGTCACCCACCCTGCTCGTTTGTGGCTGCCAGACATGGTGAAAATTTTGATGCCTATTAGTAGAAAGTGATGGAAGAAATACAGCACAAAAGTTAGTTTTAGACCCTTCACTAAAATCCCATATTCCAATGTGGGACTCAAGTCCAATAGCATGCTTCCAGTTAGATTCCAATGTGATAGTTTGATTGTTTCCTGTATGTATGGGATGAAGTTCTAGAAGAGGTCCATTTATTTATTTGTCTATAATAGGCACTTTTGACTGTAACCTCCACATGTATTATTTGTAATTGCAATATATGTCACTACTTGCTAACATTTACCTGGTTTCAGCATAGGATTGGAACTGAATTTCAACCTTCAATTCTGTAAATGATCCTTTTAAACTATGTATTAATATTTATTATAACTTAAGAAAGTTCTGTAGATTCAACATTTTGCTTTAGGAAATTGTTGAAATCCGAATTAGTGTATTAATTATTCCATTTGATCATCATCCTATGGCCCATTTCCCTTGCCAGACATTTCTTTTTGAGTAGTGATTTACTATATAGGTATTAGGTCTTAGAAATTACCTAGTTGACATCTACCGTAGGTTGTTTTTATTCCAGGGCTTTCAATGTGTTAAGCTTGTTCTGGAATACCATCTAACTGTTTAGTGTTTTTTTGTTCAAATGAGGTTTCCTTCCACCGATTGGGATAGTCTTAAAATATAGGAAAGAAATAGTACCATTTGAGATTGAATTCTAATAGTGTCTTGGACTCTGAATTTTATTGAAAACTGATCACACAAACAGACTCAAGTCCTAGAGAGCACTATGAGACACTACACATTTTGGTGTTGACCAAATTAGCCAAACATTATATTCATCACTACTACTATTTTCTGAAAAAAAAAATTGCTTTCTTGTACTAAAAAAGAATGCAGATTTCTTCATTTGTTTTTTTATTTGAGTTATGTTTGCTTGGCAGTCAAAGGTTTCTCACCATGTCAGTGGCACCAGTTGAGGGTATTCCCGCATTAAGCAGTGATCTCTTCTACGATATATTTCGTCGACTTGATGGTGCAACATTGGCCAGTGCAGCATGTACTTGTGCAACGTTGTGTTCCATCTCTAAAGAAGAGAGTTTATGGGAGAACGTTTGTTCATCTATGTGGCCTTCAACCAATAGAGAGGATGTAAAAAGTTTGATATCTTCTATTGGTGGATTCCGAAAATTTTATGCAGACTGTTTCCCGATTGTTGTAAACAAGGAGGTTGTAGAGTATCAACCGAACAACTATCACGAGTACCCGGACAATTGGACCGAAGCTGAGTATTACGGAGACATGAATGAATCAGAAAACATCTGTCCATCAGATTTTGTTTCTATAATAGATATTAGGTTCAAGGGGAAACCGGTCTGCTCCAAAGTTCTTTGGGGAATCCCAAATGCAAACAGCTATGATGGTTGGTTCTATAACTGCCCTTTCCGGATTGATTTTCTCACTTATGCAGATAGAGATGATAACAATGATGGATCTGTTCACCTTTCTGTATCTGATGGTCTGCCACATATTTCATCCATGGAGAGGGAAAGGAAAGATGGGAAACTGTGGCGGGAACTCTGCGAAGGACTCCAGCTTAGTTGGATTATAGTAAACAAGAAAATGAAACAAGCTGCAAATCTTGCTAGCTGGAGCCCTCTTGGTGGACAACGACACTGGCCAACAGATAGGGATTTTGTTATCCGCTTTGGATCAGTTCTGCCTGCCAAGGACATTCTTCCTTGTCAAGTAGTGGAGTGTATCCTCATTATGAAGTTTAGAGTGGTTCACACCGAAGAAGAAGGGGTCCAAACAACCCTTAAATTAACAGAGCTGAGCATGCAGTTGGAAGACATGGAAGGTGCTCATGTTAATGGAAGAAATAGTTTGCATATCCTTAAGGATGCACTTAGCAGCCGAAGGAGCAAAAACTATGGTGAAGTACTTGAGTCTTGCCACATGTATTCAAAAGTACAGAATGAGTTGAAAGAGGAGAAGATGAGAAACGAAAGTAGGTTGGATAGACTTTGTATTCTGAGTGGCATTGCAGCGTTTATGACGTTCTGGTACTGCGTTTTGTAAAATGGTTGCGTATAGTCATTTGATGGAATAAGCTAATGTAGCTCTAACAAATGTTGGACCTTGGCACTACCATGTAAGATATGATTTTGTTTACCCATAATAAAGAGATCAATTAATAGCAGCACCCCTGGTTTTATTGTTATAATTCTCCCTGAATGATGATCATTTCTACGAATTCAGTACAAGGTATAACAGAAATGCTTCTGTTAATTCCACTCTGCCTGCAAAGTAGGAATTTTTGTGGAGATATCTTATATTAAGACATGCTAGAACCATTACAAGAGCTCAAAAGTATACTTGAAAGATTCATTTTATTAAATTTATTTAATCTTCTACTAATTTTTTGTTTCACTGAAATTATTATTTCTGAATTTGTTTTCCTGCTAAGAGATTCCTTCCTTACTTTTAAGAATGCCTCTAATTGAGTTACAATTGTTATTGGGGAAGGTTGTTTTAGTTGAATATCAGAAAGATAAAGTTCTTTTAAGAAATGATAAAAAAGATATATTTATGTGGTTTAAAGTAAACATACCTTCCATTAATTACCTTTTACTCAAAAAAAGTACTGCAGGGGCAGCATGTCTTGTATTACAGAACTATTGGATTAATGATTTATTTTGGTTTTTTAATAAAAGTGTAAAGAAGTTGGTAGGATCTATCATGTAGTCTCGAGACAAAGAAGGAATAGACAAAGGTACCTGATACCATGCCAAATTAGGAGTATCTCAAAGAATATTGTTATATTCTGTTTTCTATTTGCACATGTTTTATACAAATACAATTTAATTTCATTGTCAGAAGCTTAATTAGTTAATATATATCGGCATTCTAGAAAATGAATCTCATGTTTTTTTATTATCATATATAATAAAAACATGTTTTTTTTATATGATTTACATGAATCTCAGTCACTAGGGATGGACAAAATTAATCAAATTGAATTGAATTATCAAATAATGGTACCATATTATACTTAAAATACTGAACTATTTACAACAAAAACTGAACTGAATCAAATTTATAGTTCAATTTTAAAAAACTAAACCTCTAAAGTTGCAATTAAGTTAACTCTTTGTTAACTTAAAACTACTTCGTTGATGAAGCGTATAGTAGCACATAGACATATATTGAGTATGATGAAAATATATATTTTGTAAAGTTTTACATCTTTTAGGATAAGATAGAGACTGAGTATTAACGACTCTATAATGCACTCTAGGTTCAGTTTTAGTTGTTCCAAGTCTAAGACATTTTGAATTAATATTTGACTTTTCTTATACTCTTGTAGTAGAATGTTGTGAGGTGTAGTTAAATTCTTGTTCTTTGTGTACTTGGAGTCAAAGGGTTAAAAGTGTTTTTTATGTATTGTACAAATGTTCAAATAGTGTTATTCTTGGTCATAGTTTTTTCTCCATATTTGGAGTTTCCATGTTGTAATGTTTGTGTATCTTTGTGTTTGCTTTTACTTCTCAATTAGTAGGATGATTTTTAAAATTAAAGACAATGTGCTTTTACCAACAACATGAAACAATGACGCACGCTCCACTCGTTCAAACTTCAAGCGAATTTGACTCAATCGGACTCGATTGAAATTTGGTCGAATTCAACCGAGTCAATCCTGACCGAAATTCAACCGAATTCGGCTTAGTTGTCCCTGGATGAGTTCGACCAATAGCCGATTTGGTCATGATTGAAATTTAGTCAAATTTGCCCAAATCGACTCAGGCTGAAATTTGGTTTAATTCAATCGAGTCGAACCGACTAAATTTGATGGAGTCGGTCCTAACTCATGCTAAAAGTCAAGATGAACCGAATTCAATATAATTTAGTACAATATAGTGTGGTAAAACAAAAACTAGTTCACCTGAACTAATTTTATGTTCAGACAAACTACCTTTTAGTCTACTGCAGTATAGTTCATTCTTTCACCCTTATCCGTCACCATTTGAATGTGTTCTCCTCACATTCAGAAAACAATGCACCTCTCCGACTTTCTTTCACCTTATCTATCACCATTATTGCTTTAGTATTCCAATTTTTGGTATTTTGAAATTAATGGTAGCATTTTCTTTATCTCTCTATATTCAAATTACCTTTTCATTTTAACACTCTTCTTCTCCGAAACAATCAGTTTATAATTAAATCATTCTTCTCATAGCTTATTTAAGCATAATATTTTATTATTAAAAAGAAGTTGTCATATATTTCTTTAGAAAAATATATTGGTCAAAATATATTTTTTTCTTCTCATTTGTCATTCCTTGCTATTTATGTATAGAATTTTAAGGTCTAGCTTTCATATATCTGTTTAAGCATTACCAATGGAAAAAATTGGTGATTTCTCCAACGGGAATTGGAGCAAATAATTTTCAATATGGTCTTCACTTCTTTAGTTTTCTGTTGAATTGTGAGCAGTTGCGTTATTCGTGTCTTGTTTAATTGGGATATGGGCAGGGAGAGTAGTTTATGATAAGTTCTGAAATATTAACTTCCATATTATTCGGATTGGGTTATATGTTTGGTGGTTGGAAAAGAAATAAATGCTACATGACCAAGAAAATGCGTGGTATCAAAATTAATTAAAATATGAGAATTAATCACCAATTTGGAACTGGATTGAGTCGAAAAAGATATAATTATTTTAAATGTTTAACTTATTTAATCTTTATAATTATGTCTAATTATGTCCATGGATCTTTATTTTTTTTATATGTTACTCCATTTTCTCTTTTCCAAGTTAATATGGGATTTTAATTACGTTCTTTGTGGGGACCGAACTATGAGTTCTACTATACCGAAGAAGACAATAGAGGATAAGAAAAACACAATATTGTTCATGAAATAGAAAGTGACGTGAGGTGGAGTTCTAGGATATATTTCACACAATATTTTTTAGGAAAGGATTATTTTGACACTCTCGAAAAAAATTACTCCCATTTTACAACTCATTTTAATAATATAATAATATATATTAAGATTTTAAACTAAAAAATAAAACTAAATACAATGAAATATTATTGTTTAGGGTTGTGAAGTGAATGTTTTCTATTTGATGAGTGTCAACGTAATACCACCCTATTTTTTTTATGAAAAACTGAAAATTGGGCAAATCATGGGCCAACTTTGTTATGGATGTTGGGGTCTACTATATTTGTATCATTGGCTTCAGAAAACTTTGTGAATTGTACCCTTTTGGTTTGGTTTGGTTTAAAAAGTTATTTTAGTATTTTCGTCATTTTCTATTTAAATTTTGTCTTTTACTAATCGTGAAGTGATGCATTTTCCTTCGATAATATTTGTCTTCTCCAAAATTATTATTTAATAAAATAAATATAAAAAATATATTATTGTTAAGAAATGATATAAAAAAATATCATATCGCTGCAAATAAAATCTGTAACGAGTAAGAAATAAATATTATGAATGGATACCTGTTGGTATCTGATACGTATTTCTTATATCTGTATGTTAACAGAACAGATATGGAGAAATCATAGTATCTGTATCCGTGAATACCCGTACTCGCTAATAAACTTGTTATGTTTTTCAAAATTAGAAATGAATAATATGAAACTTTGTACAATGTATAAAATTTGGATATTGATAAAATTAGTTATTTCTTTCATATTTTAGTAAAAAATAAATAATAATATCAATTTCAGTGAATTTGATTTGTTTATTTTTCGGAATCAAATCATACTTGTTGATCCTAATATTATGTTTGAAGATGATTTAATATTTACTTTTATAATTTTATTTAAATTTTGTTTCAAACTTTATGATAGTAGTGATGTATTATATTTATTTAAATTTATAGTTAAAATATTTTGTTAAAAAAAATACATTCAGTGACTTTAATGCGGAAAAAAACATGTGACTTTGCGTTTTAAAAAAATGATCATTGAATTACTTTTTAAATATCTTTTTTAACATTGAATAAAACATATTGTGATAACACTAAAATCATAATCATGTGACTCACTAAACCCCTCTTGATTGAGAACAAAGCCTGAATGGTCACCATTTAATACATTCAGGAAACTTTCATATAATAAAATGTTAACTTTTTAATTCTTTTTCTGCAAGCATCTTTTAATAGGATGTCACGCAATTGAAATATAATGTATAAAAGTCAATAATAAAATGTATTTATTCTTATTTTATAAATTTCCGTATTAATTCTGTGTAGTAACCCTAAAAAGCAAATTCGATGGTGAAATTTGTCCTTTTACTAATTTAACTCGTTTCTATACACTCTCTTCCCTTTCTTATTTCACAATGATCTGCCATACACAACTTATGAGATTGAAATTGGTATTATGAGTATGTTATCAACTTTAAATTTGAATTAAAGTATAGTTTATTTTAAAATATATTGCTTAACGTAATTTTAAATTAAAATATTAATTATATGAAATACATGAAGTTAAAATAAATTAAACTTCTCTCCCAAATTAAAATTAAAATCAACTTATAGAATTTTACTTTTCAGAATTGTTTTTCATCTATCTTCTGCAGAAGTTGAAGTGACAAATAGGGTTTCAATTTATGAGATAAACTTAATTTACTTTTTTCTAACTTTCATCTTATAATTTCCTTATAGTTCCATATAAAATTTTAATTTTGTTTTGTTTTATTTTATTTTAGTAATACGTTTCTGACACATATTTATTTTAGAGAATATTTTTCTAGTCATACGTAACAAACCTCAATTAAATGAAAAGTGTCTTAAAGTGAATTAATCAAATATGATAAAGTTATATATATATATATATTTAAATATGTTTTTGTTACCGAAGTAAAATTTAATTATTTTTTAATCATTTTTTAAAATTTTTTAATTACTTAAAGTGAATTAAAATTTTTAATTAATTTTGTCCTTTATTTTTTAAGATTGTATAAATTTAATTATTTTAACTAAATTTTATTAAGTTTATATAATGTTTGAAGCGCATTTCATAATAGTATTTGAATTATTTACACCGTTTGATACATTTTCGTTTCAATGTTAACTTAAATATTATAATAAAATACATTTAAAATAGCAAATAAACTTAACAAACTTTGATAAAAATGATTAAATTCAATCATTTATAAAAATGAAAGACTAAATTAATATAAAGTTTTGAAAAAACTAATTCTAAAATTTATTAAAACCAAAAACATATTTAACGTTATTTAACGTTATTTAACATATATATATATATATATATATATATATATATATATATATTTTCTTACATTCGGAGAGAGGAGAAAGAATAATTTCATTTAGGGCAACCTTTTTAAGGTTCGCGCATCCCTTAGTAATCATTACATTCGGTGGATTTTTAACTTTTAAAATATCCGTTTCTATTATTTATTTTTATTTCTTGAAATTTGTGCGTTTTTCAAACTTAGCAGCAAATTTTGGCTGTATTAATTATAAAAAGTAATTAAAAGAAAGGAAAAAAATAACACATGTGGAGAATCGACACACAAGTTTGACGTGTCGGTAATAGAAGGAAAAGCGTGTGTTACCTACAAAACAATTTCCTCAACCTTCAAAATCTCTAATTTACTTCATAATCGCAATATTAGAATTAGTGTTTAAGTTCGACGAATTATTTTTTCTTACTTGGTATTAGAACCTACTTTTTTTCAGTAACAATTTTTTTTTTCATGATTTTAAGTCAAAAAATTTAAGTATATAAATTATGTAAATTTTATCTTATTCTCTAAAGTTATTTTTTAATAAATATCAAATTAACCGGTCTGAAGAATAAATGAAAAACTTGACTGGAAAACTACGGGTTCTTCTTTGATTTTTTATATTTTTTTCTCTCATCTCTGTTGTCTTCTTATTCCTATTTATATCTTCCCATGTTAGTTTTTTTTTTTTTTTATTTTAAAAATATAATTACATATAGTTCTCGTACTCTATTAACAAAGAATTTATTGAAAAAACACTTTATAAGTGGAAACATCGTGCGTGTTGATGATGAAAGATATGAATTGGTCTTATGATTTTTTATTTACAAAAAATCTCAACTTCATGTTTATGTTATATATGGATGGAAAGTGGCAGCCATAAAATAGTCCCGAAAGGTCCAAAGTCAATGAATTTATTTAGATATAATAAATTAAAAGACTTTCAGAGTTTCTTTGTTTATTTTTTTATTTTTTAATTCAAAATTTTAAAATATTTGTAACCAGCTGTCAAAAAATTCCAAATCAATTTCCACATCAACATTAAACATGTACCACGATTTTTGTATTTTTTTTAAATAACATTAATCTAAATTATAGCAACAATAAAACCCTTAATAATGGCATGAAATTAAGTATTCACATATCATAATCTTAAAATTTCTCAATCATTTGGATTGAAGATTTTGGATGTAACATTAATGATATATTTAAAAACTAAAACTACACCATTGTAATGTCTAAGAGACACAATTGAAACTTAAAAATATAAAATACGACGTTGTAATATCTAAGCATCTAAACTCACACAATTACAAAGAAAGAAAAATTTGCAATTAAGGAATGTTGTTAGGTTTTTGAGAAAGTCATATCCTATAATATAAAACGGGTTTTTATATTGATTTCATATGCATCATATAAAAAAAGTTATTATAATAAATAAAACATACTTACACTTTAAAATTCAACTAAAATAATTTCAAAGGAACTAAAACATTGTATTCCCACTGGCGGTTTAAATTGCATATTTTGTAATGATTCTCTTACAATTTACATTTTAGAAATATCTTATAATTTATTTTCTAAATTTTGTACTCGTTGTGACTAAAATAATTAAATAATTCCTATATTTTGAAATATTTATAGAATATAAATTACAAATTTAAGCAACTTATAAATATTAATTCATATAGGAAAAGTTAGATTGAATTGTATAATTAAACCCTATAAAAATAAATTTTAAAAAATTAAATAAGATGTTGTACTTTAAATTTTAAAACCAAAATTTCAATATCAACAACAATCATATGGAAAATATCATAATTAAAATATTTTCAAATAACCATGGTTTTATTATAAATATAAATGCAAGTCTAAATCTAGTATTAAATAGAAATAAGAAAATTGAATTTCAAATTAAACAATACAATCTCTTTTGAGTTAGATGTGGTATCAATCTCTTATGTGGATTGAACTCATTTCTTATTAATATTGTGTTCAAAGTGACTTAAGAGTTTGGGAGGCCTGAAGCAAAATTAAGAATGACATTTTATTTAACTTTCTTTGTGAATATTTTTTGTAAAATTATCTTTTAAATTATCGTAGTTAATTTTTTTTAATTTTCAAATTGTTTTCCAATTCCAACTCATGTTCATATCTTATTTTATTAGAGATTTCATCTCCATTATCTACTAAAAAATTAAACCCTAATCTAATTAATAGTTTTTCGATTTAATCCAAGCAAAAATTTCACATCTTCATCAAAATATGTGTAAAACAACTCTCGAAATCCATAAACTTCTTATTTTTAACGTTTTGGTAAAATTGTTAGAAATCCAAAAGTTTGTCTGTAAATCCATAAACTTATTATTAGTATTGTACCTTTATAATAAATCCTCACATTAAAAATACCAGTCACTATTGAATTTAAATTATAGGGTCAAGATATAAAACACCAACCTCATGCGGCATACATTCACCAAATGGACAACGAGATGGTCTAGTTTACTCAAAGAGAAAGCCCCACCACACAAAATGGATTATTATACTTCAACATCTAACTTAAGATTATCATTATTTAAAAATAACATGTTAAATATATTATTTAGCATATATTGTACTGAAGTTATATTGTAATAATATAAATTTAATTATATGAACAAATTTACCTGTTTTCTTAATTTATTCTATTATGTTTTATTTTATTTATTTATAATAAATTTTGCATTATAACTTTAAAATATTTTAAGGATAAAATAAAAAATAATTTGTGTAAAGTGAAATATCAATGTGATATATATATATATATATATATATATATATATATATATATATAAATAGGATTCCTTCTTTTTATCAATGATTATTTTTACCTATTTTCTATAAAATTATTTATCTTTTTTTTTATTCATCAACAATTAATTTCTCTATTCATTTCACTTTATTTTTAACATTTCACTTCATTTTTAATAAATATAAATTTATTTTATATATTAACTTAATAACATTATACTATTATCACCAATTCTATAAAATGTGTATACATAGACACGATAGCGCCTGTATATATATATATATATATATATATATATATATATATATATATATATATAT